>Ga0256837_1002241_pt1 | contig 12224 bp, 15 predicted proteins | sample 4562384metaG_FD_185976 | JGI IMG/M metagenome (GOLD analysis project Ga0256837, IMG submission 185976) | Hydrothermal vent microbial communities from Guaymas Basin, Mexico - 4561-384 | ecosystem: Environmental > Aquatic > Marine > Hydrothermal vents | place: Mexico: Guaymas Basin | collected... | reverse complement strand
GTGTCCATAAAAGAGCTATCAGCAGAAGCTACTGACCCTAAAAGTGAAACTGTTACGATTGAAAGTAATATATTTTTCATAAGTGAACTCCTTAATTAAGTTATTTATATTTTAATTCTATAGCTTTTTTTTTAATGCTTAGTAAATCTCGCTAACATTTCACTAACACTATTATGTCAAACTACGACTATCAAAACAATAAAAGGACAAATTATGAACAAAACATTATTAACATTATCAGTAGCAACAGCCATCTTACTTAGTGGGTGTGGAAGTAGTGATGGCACAAGTGATGATACAACAGATGTAGCAGTTGAAAGAGGGCCTGTTTTAGAAGCTACAACTAGAGATGCAGAGGGGCAGATAGGTGTAAGTAAAGGTAATGGTATTTATAGTTTTACTAATCCAGTTTATCCTATTGAGAGTTTTGGTGGATATATAGATATGAATAGAAACAATGTTGTAGATGCTGGAGATGTTGCAATGGGTGACTTTCATCTTCAAACACAAGAGGGTAGTGTTATGACTATTGCTACTACTATGGCAGAAAACAATGACACTCTTCAACTTATGTTAGATAGTGGTTTTACACAAGATGAACTTTTTTCTCAAAGACCATCGACAGATATTGACAATGCAGCTTTAAGTGATGAAGTTTTTAAATATTGTGTAGAAAACAACATTTCAGATCCTAGTACTCTATCTACATCTGATGTTATTGCATTAAAAGCTAAAATCCAATTGAGACAAGAAAATTATATAGCTTCAGGTTTAAGTGCTGAATCATTAGAGTATGATTTAGTAAATGATGAGTTAAATATCACTACATTATCAGTAGATGATATTCCAACAGTTACGCCTTCTATTGATGAAAATATTATTAACTCTACTCCTGTAGCAGATTTAAATCAAACACAAGAGGCAACACTTGCTTATATGTGGGATGAAGAGCGTGTAGCGAGAGATTTATATCTTGCATTTAATGAGTTAACACCATCAACAACTCTTTATAATATCGCTACAAATGCAGAAACACAACATGTGGAGTCCGTTGAACTTCTTGTGAAAAAGTATGACTTAGATCTATTTAATGCACCTGACTATAGTGGTGGTTACGATGCAGCTGCATTAGCAGATGTAGGTGCTGGTGAGTATATTAACCCAGATTTAACTACTCTTTATGATACTTTATATGCTGAGGGTTCTCAGTCAGAACAAGCAGCTTTAGAAGTAGGATGTAAGGTTGAGGTAACAGATATTAGTGATCTTGATAGAGATATACTTTTAGCTGGTGAGGCACAAGATATTTCACTTGTATTTCAAAACTTACGTTCAGGAAGTTACTCTCACTACTGGGCATTTGATACAGCTTTAAAAGATATGGGTGTAACTGAGGGGTGTTGTTCTCTTGGTGATGAGTATTGTAAAACAGCAGATGAATATCCTGTAGATCCAAATGCTCAAGCAAATGAGTATAGATATAAATATGGTATAAATTAATTAAAGCATTATCATAGTATAATTCGATTAAAGGTTGGGATTATGAAAACTCTGTTAGTGTTTTTGACTCTCTTAATACTAAGTTCTCTGCATGCACAGGACTTAGATATGGAGATGCAAAAAATTCGTGAAGCTTCTCCAAAAGAGCGTGTGAAGCTTATGAACGAACTTAAACGTCGTATCGTTCAAATGAATAAAAATGAGAGAAATGATGCTATAAGTAAGCTTCGTTCTCAATTGCAAACAAAAAAGCAAAATATTCAAACTATTACTAAACAGCAGTTTCATAATTCACATGAGTCTTTTAGTAATCAAAGAAATAATCAGCAACAGATTGAAAATCAATACACTAGTGTTAAAGAGACACTCAATGTATCGATTCCAAGGTTTTAAGTATGATTAAATTATTTTTGCTTTTAGCACTACTTTCATTATCGCTCTTCGCTTATGTAGATGAAGATATGGATGGAGTTGATGATAAAGATGATTTATGTTTATCTACTCCATTTACTGATTTAGTTGGTTCTGATGGTTGTAGTATAGAGAGTTTAGTCTCGCCTCATCATATTACTCTTACAGCAGGTATTGGATATTCAGATAGTTCTATGGATACTCTTGGTAAAACAGATACAGTTACAACATCACTGCAGATAGACTATGCTTATAAAAACCTCTCACTCTCTTTAGCAACTTCTTATTATAAAAATGACAATAACTCTTCATCAGGATTAAATGATACCTATCTAGGTGCTGGATATCAATGGGCTTATAGAGACCTTTATTTAAGTGTAGGTCTAGGTGTTCTTCTTCCTACATATAAGACAACATTAGATAATAACAAGTTGGATTATACTGGAAATATTAATCTAAGCTACACATTAGGGAGTGTAAATATATTTGGTGTTTATGGATATACACTTATAAATGATGAAGATATAGAAGATGTAGTCTCTTATCAAGATATACACTACTACTCACTTGGTCTTGGTTACTATTTTAGTAATGATTTATATATTAGTAGTTATTACAATGAGGGTGAAAGTGCCTATGTAGGTGTAGAAAAATTAAAAACTATTTCTCTATATGGCTATTACTCTTTAGATGAAAACTATTTTTTAACAGGAAGTTATGCTTATGGTCTAAGTGATAGTGCTAGTGATAATTACATTACATTTAAAGTAGGTTACTACTACTAGTATGAAAAAGATACTACTTCTTGAAGATGATATAGAACTCGGTGAAACTATAAAAGAACTCTTAGAGTGTGAAGAGTATAATGTAACACTTGTTGATGATGGTTCAAAGGCACTTGATGAGTCTTATGATACGAACTATGACCTCTATATCTTTGATATTAATGTCCCTGAAATCAATGGACTAGAGTTATTAAAGTCCCTTCGTGATGCTCTTGATGAAACACCTGCCATATTTATTAGTGCTCTTGTAGATATGAACTCTATTGCAAAAGGTTTCGCTATTGGTGCTGATGATTACATCAAAAAACCATTTTTTCCAGAAGAACTTCTTATTCGTGTAAACGCCAAGTTTATGCAGATAAATAAAAATATTTTTTATAAAAATATCGAGTATAATCCCTCCTCTAAACTTCTTAAAATGGATAATGAAAGTATCTCTTTAGGAGAGAGTCAGAGACTTCTTTTTGATACATTTATTCACAATATTGGTAATGTTTTAGATAAAGAAATTTTACTAGAGTGTTTAGAACACCCCTCAGATACAGCACTAAGAGTGGCTATCAATAAACTTAAAAAAACTCTTAATTTAGATATTAAAAATATTCGTGGGGTGGGATACACTCTTGAATAAGGTTGAGAGAGAATCATTTTTAAAGAGCTTTACTCTTTTCTTTATCTCTCTTTCTCTTCTGATAAGTGCTATCTATTATGAGGATTATACTAAGAGTATTCAAAAACTAGATAGTACAATTTTTAATGAGATGAAGATCTGTAGTTTTGACTTAAAGTGTAGTAAATATAAGATAGATTTTGTACTTACAAAGAGGAGAGAACTCTATAAACTTTATAAAGAGAAAAATGATTTAGCAACATACTTTCCAATCCCAAATGCGACTAAAAATAGTATAGAGTTATCCTATACTAGAATTAAATATGAACAAGATATAAAAGAGATTCAAGATAAATCACTTCTGAGTTTCTTTGGAATTATGTTAGTAGTTTTACTTCTCTCTATCCTTTTTTCTCTCTACACTCTCTACCCTTTAAAAAATGCTCTTCGACTTACAGAGGAGTTTGTAAAAGATATACTGCATGATTTTAATACACCTCTCTCGACACTTCGTTTAAATGCTTCTATGTTGGAAAAAGAGTTTGGGGAGTCCACTAAAATAACACGCATTAAAAAAAGTGTTCAGACTATACTAAATCTTCAAACAAATCTCAAAGCTTACTTAGATAAAAGTGTTTTACAAAAAGAGGAGTTAGAGTTAGGGGAACTTCTTGATGAGAGAGTGACTTTTATGCAGATGAATTATGAGAGTATCTCTTTTGAAAATCGAGTGAGAGGTGTGAAAATATTTACAAATAGAGATGCTTTTACTCGTATAGTAGATAATCTTTTAAGTAATGGAGCAAAATATAATAAAAAAGATGGAAGTGTAGAACTTTTTATGAAAAAAGATATGAAAACACTCTGTATCAAAGATAGTGGGAAAGGGATAAAAAACCCTTTGAAAGTTTTTGATAGATTTTATAAAGAGCAAGAGAGGGGCATAGGAATAGGGCTTCACATAGTGAAAAAACTCTGTAGTGAACTCGGTATTGAGATAAGAGTAGAGAGTCAAGTAGATGTTGGAAGTACATTTTTTCTTAAACTATAGTTTCTACTATCTTTAAAGCTCTTTTTGCATAGTTTTATCATAAGTAACTACTCTATTTCGACCTGTGTTTTTAGCATGATAGAGTGCAATATCTGCATATTTCAGTACTTCAACACTATCAATACTATCTTCTGGAAAATTTGCAATACCAATACTTAAAGTTTTAGAAAATTTTTCTATACTAGTAGTGAATATAATTTTAGCAAACTCTTCTCTTATCTCATTGGCAATTTTTATAGCTATTGTCGAGTCTGTATTAAATGTTATAACAACAAACTCTTCTCCACCAAAACGCACTGCTAAATCAGATCCTTTAAGCACTCTTTTAAAGAGTTGTGCAACCTCTTTGATAACTCTATCTCCGACATCGTGACCATATGTGTCATTTACATTTTTAAAGAGATCAATATCTATCATCATAAGAGAAAGATGAGAACTTTCTGTAATATTTGTTTCTATATACTCATCAAAGAATCGTCTATTATAGAGTGATGTCATAGGGTCTCTTAAGGATTTTTCACTGAGTTGATCCATCAAAGTTTTTGTTTGTAGGACAGGTTCTGTAATCTCAAAATAGTTAGTAATAATAGGAATTAACTCTTTAATTCTTGCCAATTCTCCTTTAGTATCTGTATAAATAAGTAAGGTGATTGAGTACTCCTCCGAAATACTAAAAGGAAGACATAAGCTCTCTTTGTTCTCTCTATAGCATAGAGTACATATCTTGTGAAAATCTACAGAAGAAGTTATGGTGTTAGTTCTGTATGCTCTACATGTTTCTTGTGATCTTTGCATCTCATTTTTATCTATGTAGTTTAGATGTGAAGATTTGTAAACAACGGTTCTTTTTTTCGTTGTTGTATGATTTTCAAAAATCATAAACTCTTTAATTTTAAAATGACTCTCTAAAATAAATGCAACCCGTTCATATATTTGATGCTTATCAACATCAGTCTCTATAGTTTTTTTAAATCTAAATATTTCAGATAAATCATTTAGCTTATCAGCAACCTTAGCGGCATCACTAGAGAGAACAGTTTTAACTTGATAGGAAAAATCTCCCTTATATGCTCGACTAATACCCTCTTCTAAATCATCAAAAAGCTGTATATATGGTTTGATAAAATATCTAGAGATAAAGAATGAAAAAATTAAAAAAACTATAGTAATGAGGACTATTTTTAAGATAATGTCAGATGTTCTCTCTTTAACATCTTCAATATCTAGTTTTAATGTTATAGCTCCAAGTACTTCATTCTCTCCAACATTAGTATGACACTCTAAACAGTTTGGTGTTGAGTATTTTGAAGCGATATAGGGAATAGTGACACGAAGATAACTTTCATTGTTAGTATCAACTATTTTTACAACACTTTGAGCATTAGCAAGTACCTGCTTTTCAATATCATCATACTTATAACTACTAATCTCTCCTTCCCCAAAAACATCTATAATCTTTTTACTTCTGAGAACTCTAAGCTCTTTTACATTTTGATGTTTAATCATATTGTCTAAAAATAGCTCTCGTTTATCCATCGCCCCTAAAACCATATGTGCAGTGAGACCATCTCTTACTGACTCTGCAATAGAGTGTGCTCTTTGCATAGTTTCTTGTTTTCCAAAACTGATAAAGTTATAAAAAACATTACCAATAATTAAAATTGACAATAAAGATAACATTAAAAAAACGATAAGCAATACTTTTTTATTTATATGCACTTAAAACCCTAATGATTTATTTTTCTATTTAAAACCATTGTATCAAAATAATACTAAATTACTGAAATTATTTTGCTATAATAAATCGATAAAAATTTTAATATTTTGGATAAAAAATGACTGATTATTTGCTCTATAGTGTACTTACTTTCTTTCTTTCGATACTCTTTTCTATGGGTGGAGCAGGGGCTGGTGTAGCTCTTATTCCTATTTTTAACTTTTTAGGACTTGATTTTAGTGTGGCAAAGGCTGTGGGTCTTTTTGCTGGAGCTTCGACTACTATAGCCTCTAGTGTGATGAACATTAAGCGTAAGGTTATTGAGTATAAATTTGTTTTTCCTATAGCTATAATGATGCTTATGTTTGCCCCAATTGGTGCATATAGTAGTCGTTTTATTGATGAGGAACTAGTAAAATTTTTCTTTATGCTTATGCTTTTTTATAGTGCTAGTATGATGATGTTTGGAAAGAAAAAAGCACTGTTTCATTTTGAGTCAAGTTTAGTTCTTTTTGTTGTTGGAACGATTGTAGGTTTCTTAGCAGGACTCTTAGGTGTAGGAGGAGGAAATATTCTGATTCCTCTTTTAGCACTCTTAGGTTATCAGCCAAAAAAAGTAGCTATTGCAGTTAGTTTTGTTGTTCCTTTTTCAGCATTGGGTTCATTTTTTACTTATGCTTCCTATCTATCTTTGGATTGGGTACTACTTGGAGTTGTAAGTATGTCTGCTCTTGCAGGAGGGTACATTGGGAACTATATGATGCACTTTGAACTTAAACAAGAGTATATTAAAAAGCTTATGGCACTTTTACTCTACGCCTTAGCTATAAAGTTATTGATACATTTTATTTATTAGAGTTCTTTTTTTAGTTACCAACGAGGACGTTGGTAACTAGAAAGTTTTAGAAAGGATATGCCCTTACCTAGTTCCCAACGTCCTCGTTGGGAATCAGAGAACATAGTCTATTTTCTATCTCTTAGATTAAGAGTTTTTCTCTAGCTTTTCTAATTTTTCCATATTCTCAAAGTGTTGCACATTGAGTTGAACAAATTTTAGTGCTATAAAGACAACTACAGGCCATGATGTGTACCAAATAAATTCTGATAAGTATTCCATTTTTTCTCCTTAGTAGTGATGTGAGTCAGATTTGACTTCATCTATTGTGATTTGTGTAGCATCCATACTTCTCCAGATATAGATTATATATCCAAGAACAACAGGTACAAGAAGTGAAACAACACTCATGACTTTAAGAGTATAAAGACTTCCAGAAGAGTTTACAATACTAAGTGAACTCTGCATATCAACTAAAGATGGATAGTAGATAGAGTTGTGAATACCCAAAATAAAAAGTAGAACTGTTACTGCTAGTATAGTTCCTGTCCCACTCCACCTGATAGCATTAATTTTTCCTTTAATTGCGCCAAGATATACTCCATAAAGTAGAGATACTACTCCTGCTAGGATAATCACTAATAAAAGAGGATTTGCTAAAAATGTATGTAAAAATTTCATAGATTCAACACTTACTACTAAAGTATCTGTATCATAAACATAGCCATCTTGAAATAAAATAGTTCCAAATACATATAAAAAGAGAACTAGAAAAGGAGTAAAGTTAGTACATATTACTTTTTTTATTCGTGAACGTATGCTCTTTTCATCTACATTATTTAAAAAGTAAAGAGCAGCTTGTGCACGTGCTAAAAAGACAAGCATCGCTCCAAACGCTAGGTTAAAAGGATTTAAAAGTGCTTCTAGTCCGTAACTCTGTGTAGCCCAACGAGAGAGGTGCATATCATTTACATAGAAGTTCCCTCCACTAAAAAGAGTCGCAAGTGCTACCCCAATCAGAAAGATACCTAAAGTACCGTTGATATAAAGGAGTATCTCATAAAATCTTTGACCATAAAAGTTATCAGGTTTTTTTCTATACTCATATGCTACGGCTTGAATGATAAAACAGAAAAGTATAGCCATCCAAACATAGTAAGCTCCACCGAAACTTACAGCATAAAAGAGAGGAAAGGCAGCAAATAAAGCTCCACCAAACATAACGAGAGAGGTAAAAGTAAGCTCCCATTTTCGTCCAAGAGAGTTGACTAAGACATCTCTCTCATCCTCTGTTTTTGCGAGTGTATAGAGTAGCGTTTGACCACCCTGTACGAAAGTCATAAAGACAAACATAGCACCAATGATGCTAACAAGTAACCACCAGTACTCTTGTAAAGTTAATAATTCAAACATCTTAGTGTCCCTCCGGCCCGATTGAGATTTGTTTTAGCATGATTTTTACTTCTGCTACAAGGAGTGCAGTAAAGAGAACGGCAAAGAGCCAGAAAGTAATCATTACACTTGTTGTTGCTACATTTGAAGTAGCCATTCCTACAGGAAGTAAATCTTGTATAGCCCAAGGCTGACGACCAACTTCGGCAACTATCCATCCACACTCTTGTGCAGCATATCCTAAAGGAAGAGTAAAAAGTCCTAAACGAAGAAGCCATTTTTTCTTTGTAAGTTCATTTTTCATACTATAATAAAGTATAAGCATAAAGAGAACTAAAAACCATGAGCCAGCTGCTACCATAATATGAAAACTATAAAATGTAAGTGCTACATCAGGAACAGCATCTTTCGGATCTTTTAGGTAGCCATAACCCATAAGGTAACTTGTCGCTCTAAAAGTTTTAAGTGCTTTATCCATAGCGAGAGTATTACCCTCTTTTTTATACTTTTTATAATCACCTAGAGCTTTTACAGCTTGTTTTCCTATGACCATCTTCTCTTTAACTGAGAGTATATTATGCTTTTTATTTCCTAAAACAAGGTCATCTATCCCTGGAACAAAGGCATTTATATCGTGGTAACCAAGAAAAGAGAGTGCACCAGGAATCTCAAACATAAATTTAAAAGGATCTTTTGTATCACCTACCTCTTTATCATTTTCTAGTATTCCAAATGCTACAATTCCTGCTCTATTTTCACCTCTATATAAACCTTCCATTGCTGCAAGTTTCATAGGTTGGTTGAGTGCATCTTGATGTGCAGACTCATCACCAGTTGTAAGCATCATCATAGATGTTATAAGTCCAAAACTAGCAGCAACTACTATGCTTTTCTTAGCAAATGCTACATCACGTTTTTTCAAGAGATACCAAGCACTGATACTGATAACAAAAAGTGAAGCTAAAACATAACCACTACTAATAGTATGAAGAAATTTTGCAACAGCATTTGGGTTAAAGATAACTTCTGTAAAGTTCTCCATCTCATTTCTTGCACTATCTGGGTTGAACTTCATCCCAACAGGGTGTTGCATCCAACCATTTGCTATAAGAATCCAAAGTGCTGAGAGGTTTGAACCAATAGCAACTAGCCAAGTTGATGTGAGGTGAGCTTTTTTACTTACCTTATTCCAACCAAAGAACATCACTGCGAAGAATGTTGACTCCATAAAGAATGCCATTAAGCCTTCAATAGCAAGTGGTGCTCCAAAAATATCTCCAACAATCCAAGAGTAGTTTGACCAGTTTGTACCAAACTCAAACTCCATAATAATTCCTGTAGCTAAACCGATAGCAAAGTTAATCGCTAAGAGTCCCATCCAGTACTTTGTAATCTGTTTCCATTTTTCATCGAGTGTTTTAACATAAATAGTTTCCATAATTGCGATGATAAATGTAAGACCGAGTGTCAGAGGAACAAATATCCAATGATAGAGGGCAGTAAGTGCAAACTGCGCACGGGAGTAGTCTATAAGTAGTTCTGTATGCTCCATTAGTTTTCCTTTGTGAGTTGTTCTAAGATGTAGTTACTTCTCTCTTTATCAGAGTGAAAATTTTCTTGCATAATGTTTGGAAAAAAAAGCCACTTTACAACTGCAAACATTATGAAAAGTTTGAAGGCTATAAGTAACCAGAGAGTCTTACCAACTCTCATGTTAACAAAACCATCATAGTAAAGAGAGTAGATCCATCGAAGAGATTGCATAAGTTTAGATCTTGTTGTTTAAGAAGTTTTCTATAACTTCAGGTGCTGTTTCACCATGTTTTTGTCTTATCTTTTGAACCTTAAGTCCTATAGACTCTAGTGCCTCTTTCATGTTTTCATCAACAGCTTGAACTAAGATAATGTCACAATCTTTTAAGGCTTCTACATCTTTTCTATGAGAGTTTGTATGTGCCTCATTCTCTTCATGTGAATGGTTATGCTCTTGTTCGTGAGTGTGAGAGTGATGACCACCATCATGATGTTTGTTTGGAACTAATTCGATAAGTTTATCATTTTCATAGATAGCAAAATAGGCTGATTGTCCAGTTCGTTTAACTATAGTTTGTTTGTCTTCATCGACAGCTAATACTATTTTCATACTACTCCTTAGATATTATATTGAATATATAGCTGAAGTTTAGTGAACATATGACCATATTTTAGTTAAATAATACAATTAAATTGATTAGATAAGCTTATATTAATTATAACTTAAGTTAAAATTGTGTGATTATATTGCAAATTGACATATTTTTTATTAACTGAGTAAAAAAAAGTTATTATTTCTATATATAAAGGAGATGGTAATGATTTTAGGAAAGTGTCCTTATTGTGATGATGGTCAGATTGAAGTAAGAGATAAAGAGGTAAGTGGGAAAAAGGTGAAGCTTTATGCTTGTTCAAATGCTCATTGGAAAACTGAAGATGGAGAGATGTTTGAAGTGACTGAGAACTCGACTTGTGACTTTAGAATTTGGCAAAACTCTTTAGCTAAGTATGGGAAATGGTTGCAGTATAAAGATATTCGTACTCTTTTAAGTGGTGAAACTTTGGAGTTAGAATTTTTAAGTAAGAAGTATGGTAAAAAGATATACTACACAAAAGAGGTGATATTAAGTCAAGAGTATGGTGTTAGTATTTTATGGGATTAATTTTAGCATTTACTTCATTTCACTTCTTACATATACATTATTAGGATCGAGGATAAGAATATCTTCATAGAGTTCTTGTAAATATTTTGAATCTGTTCTCTTGTAAACAATAGCGAGTTGTTCTAAGTAGCTAATATCTGTAGGGTATAGAGATAACATTTTTTGAATAATTTTTGTTGCAATTTTATATTTTTTTTGAGCTATTAATGCTTTTGATACATATAAGTTTGCATAGTAGTTATAGTAGTCTATTTTTAAAAGTTCATAAGAGACCATTTCTGCTTTTGCATAGTTAGCTCTATCAAGATAGATACGAATAAGACCAAGACGAGGATCAAGTGCATAGGAGTTAATAAGTGAAGCTTTTTTATAGTACTCTTGAGCATTATTGTATTTTTTATCTAAGTAGAAAAGCCATCCAAAACGGAGATTGAGAGTATAACCTTTTGGATATTTTTTCTAGAGAGGGGCGAGGACTTTTATGGCTTCGTCATAGTTTCCCATCTGTTCGTAATCATAAGATTTAAAGTACTGCTCTTTTATCTCTTCAAATGTACTACTAGAGAAGAGCATCGATGTAAGAAAAAGAAAAATAATTAAAAAATGCATGATTAAAAGCTATAAGATAAAGATAGAAGAATAAGAGAACTCTTATTTTCATGTGTAATAGTTTCAAAGCTAGAATCAAACTCTCTATATCTATTCCAAGCATAACTAAGAGTGAAAATGGTATTTTTACTAAGATAATATCCGATTTTTTCCTCGAAGCCATTTCTCATTAAATCAAGGTTATTAAACACTGTAAATCCATTATCTTTAACTCCTGTTCTCATCTCTCCATCATAATACTTAAGTGTTACAAAAAGAGATTTATATAAAATAGTATCACTAATTTTATAGGATGTATATGATTTTTGAACATAATTGTAAGAAAATTGATAATTTCCCTTAACTTCTAGTCTATTTCCCCAGTTAAAATTTATAGCTTTAAAGTAGTTGATGTAAAGTGTAACTTGAGGAATAAAGATTGGTTTCTCTTCGTAGAGTTCATTATGACCATTTTGATAAAGTGAGAAGGATGTATCACATCCATAACGCAGTTTATGAGACCACTGCACAATCCCAAAGACCTATCCACTCTTAATTTTTAATTTTTTTGAAAATATTTTTTGAAAATAAGTATTATAATTTCAATTTTATCCCCAATTTCAACTGAATTTACTCTAT
>Ga0256837_1002240_pt1 | contig 12232 bp, 11 predicted proteins | sample 4562384metaG_FD_185976 | JGI IMG/M metagenome (GOLD analysis project Ga0256837, IMG submission 185976) | Hydrothermal vent microbial communities from Guaymas Basin, Mexico - 4561-384 | ecosystem: Environmental > Aquatic > Marine > Hydrothermal vents | place: Mexico: Guaymas Basin | collected... | reverse complement strand
ATCTCTAAACTAAATGAAAATATCTCAAAACTAGCAACTGCTACTGGTGGTGTTTATATACAAAGTACCACAAGTTCTAAAGATATAAAAACTATGTTTAATGAGATTGCAAAAGTGAGTGATGAAAAAGATTTAAAAAGCGAAGAGATAACTAAGTTTATACCTCTTTTTTACTACCCAGTTGGGATGGCACTTTTTCTTTTACTAATTGCTACGAGTTCTTTAAGTAAGCGTAGTGTTAAAAATGTTGTAACTGCTTTTGCATTGTTTATGTTGTTTGTTAAACCTCTACATGTAGAGGCTGGTATGCTTGATTTTGTAGAACTTAAAAAGGCTAAAGAAGCTTATGAAAAAGGTGACTACAAAGAGTCTGCAAAACTTTACGAAGATTATGCTTCTAAGAGTAATAATGGTGAAGCTTACTATGATGCAGCAAATTCTTACTATAAGCAAAAGGACTATAAAAAAGCTTTAGAACTGTATAAAAAAGCTACTTTTGATACAGAAGATAAAAGAGCTCAAAATAAAGCAAACCTTGGTAACTCTTATGCGAAAAATTCAGAGTTAAAAAAAGCTGTAAAGGCTTATGAAAATTCTTTAGAAATAAAAGAAGATAAAGATACCAGAGAAAATCTGGAGACTGTTAAAAAACTCATCAAAGAGCAAGAAAAAAAGAAAAAACAAGACAAAAAGAACGACAAAAAGAAAAATGATAAGAAAAAAGATGGTGATAAAAATAAGCAAAATAAAGACAAAAAAGATGGTAAGAAAAAACAAAGTGATGAAAATCAAAAGAAAAACTCTGATGAGAAGGATGAAAATAAAGATAAAAAAGATAGCTCAAAATCAAAAGAGTCAGGTGATAAACAAAAAAATAAGAACGATATGAAGTCTAAGAAAGAAAAAGAAAAAGAGCAAAAAGATAAAGCAAATAAAGATAAGAAAAAACAAGAAAAAGAAAAACTTAAAAAGTTAGGTGATGAGCAAAAAGACAAAGATAAGAAAAAAGATAAAAAGTCTGCATCTGCTTCTCAGAAGGCAAGCCCTCAAAAAATGAGTGATGCTGAAGAGAAAAAATGGCTTAAACATCTAAACTCAAAAAGTAATACTTATCTTTATAAATTAAATAATAATAAACCAATTAGGAGTGATGAAAATGAAAAACCATGGTAATTTTTTAATAATTTTAATATTTTTACTATTACCTCTACATGTAGCCATGGCTGGAGTTATAGCAAAAGTTGATTATCCAGTTGTAGAAGAGGGTGATATGGTAACTTACTCACTTGAGCTTTCAGGAGATGATATATCAAGACCTAAGATACTTCGTATATGTGATAGTGATGTAATCTCAACTAGTTCACAAACAAGTATGCAAGTAATTAATGGAGATTTTACTAAGAGCTATGTCTTAAGTTATAAATTTTTACCGCAAAAGTCTTGTACTATAAATCCAGTATCAGTAGAGATAAATGGTGTGCAAGAGGTATCAAATCCTGTTAGTGTAACTGTGAAAAAAGTAACAGGAGCTAAAGATAAAGAGTTTGAACTTCTTTTACAAACTGATAAAAAAAGTGTGTTTGTTGGAGAGAGTTTTGATGTAACTTTAGTTTTTAAACAAAAGCCAAATTCAAAAGCAGTTGATTCTAAGTTTATCCCACCAGAATTAAAAGGCTTTTGGGTTAAATCAGAATCTAAACCACAAAGATATCAGGATGGTATATATGCAATTACAAAAATTACTTATACTTTAGCAGCACAAAGAGTAGGTAAATTAAAAATAACTAAAGCTCAAATGCGCATAGCTTCAAGAACAAGATTAAGGGATAATTTTGGATTTTTGAACTCAAATATAAGATGGAAAACTTACTTCTCAAATGAACTAGAAATAGATGTAAAACCTTTACCATCTGGAATCTCTTTAGTAGGTTCGTTTAGTATATCTGCAAGTGTTGATAAGACAAGAGTAGGTGCTAATGAAGCGGTGAATTTAAATATAAATGTACTTGGAAATGGAAATTTAGAAGATATTGAGAGTTTTAAACCATCTATAAATGCTGTTAGTGTATTTGATGAGAAAATAGAGATTAATGGTAAAGAACTAAGTCAAAAGATAGCTTTTGTAAGTGATAGTGATTTTGTTATTCCATCATTTGAATTGAAGTATTTTGATACAGATACACAAAAAGTAAAAACTATAAGAACTAATGAAATAGCTATAAAAGTGATAAATTCAAAACCAAAACAAGAGTTAGAGATAAAAAGAGATACAAGTACTAGTGATGATACACTTGTTATAAAATCTGCTCCAGCTGATAGTGTACGTAGTGGTTTTGATAAGATGACACTTCTTTTAGTTTTAATTGTTGGTGTACTTATTGGATTTTTACTATCAAAAGTAAAACTATCTAAAAAGAGTTCTAAAAAAGAGTCAAAGATATCTCTAAAAAACCCTAAAAAACTTTTAGTAAAACTTCTTCCTTTTAAAGATGATGTTGAGGTTAAAAAGATTTTAGATAGTATCGAAGATTCTCTTTACTCAGATAAAAAATTAGAGATAGATAAAAAAGTTTTAAAAGAGATTTTAAAAAGATATAAACTAGACTAAATTTAGTCTAGTATATCATGTAAGCGGTTTCCGGCTTCTATATTTTTATGTACTTCATCCCAATTTTCTTCTTTGATATTTTTTTTCAAAATTTGTAATTCATCTTCAAAAAGTTCTATTGCTTCAAGTAAATTATCTTTATTTTGCCTAAAAATATCTTCCCACATATTTGCAGAAGATTTAGCAAGACGGCTCATAGAACGAAAACCACCAGCAGCAAGGGCTAATATGTTGTGTTTATTTTCCTGGTTCATTACAGTATTTGCTAGTGAATAAGAGATAGCATGAGGCATATGTGAGATAAAAGCAGCATGACGGTCATGTTCCGCTGCACCCATAAAGTACTTTTTCATTTTAAGTGCTTTAAAGATTTTTTTAGCGATATTTGCCTGAATCTCACCACTATTTTCTAAATCACATAAAACTACAACTTTATCTTCATATAAAGACTCAACTGCCGCAAGAGGACCAAAATTTTCAGTACCAGTCATTGGGTGGGCTGCTACAAAATTTTTACGAATTTCTTGTGGAATTGAAGCTACTATTTTTGCTTTTGTACTACCTAAGTCAATTATAGTTGTCTCTTCACTTATATACTTTAGGTCATGAAAAGATTTTATAACACCATCAACAGGGATAGCTAAAAATATAACATCTGCATTTTTAATCTCATCAAATTCAACTATTTTATCAACAAGATTTAACTCTTTAGCTTGTTTTTTATGTAGTTCATTATGATCTAATCCAATTACAGATTTTACAAAATCCAACTTTTTTAAACTAAGTGCGAGTGAGCCACCCATAAGTCCTAGACCAATTATTGCAATATTCATATATATTCTTTACTTCTTTATTAAATTGGGTGTATTTTACTATATATTAACCGCATAAAAGGTAAAATCTATTTTTAAATTACAATTATGGAAAATTAATGAGAATATTTTTAGCATTTTTGCTAACCCTACTAGCAGCAAACTCTTTCGCATACACTATTAAATCTATTAAATATGAAGGCATGTATCATATATCTGAACCAGTAGCACTTAGAATGCTTAAGTTTGAAGTTGGTGATGAGATAGATGATGAGATGATAGATAAATCTATCAAAGCATATTATAAACAAGGTTATTTTGCTGATATTTGGGTTGATGTAACTGATGGGGAATTGACTTTTAATTTTAAAGAAAAAGCACTTATCTCTAAAGTTGAACTAAAAGGCTGGAAAGAAAATGATAATGAAATTCTTGATAGTGTTATTCAAATAAAGCGTGGTTCTTTGTATGATAAGAAAAAACTTGAAGCTGCTAAAAAAAGAATCATTGATGCTATAAGTCAAGATGCAAAAATAGACTCAGTTGTTGAAATTCAAGAAGAGAAGCTTGAAAATGGAAGTATAAAAGTAACTTTTGTTGTAAATGAGGGTGAAGAAATTATTATTGAGCAGCAAGAATACAGTGGGGTTTTTGCACTAGATACTGATGAATTTGATGAAGTTATAGCAAATAAAGAACATGAATTTATGGGTTGGTTCTGGGGCCGTAATGATGGTAAGATGAGACTTGCAGATTTAGCATATGATCATTTAAGAATACGTGACTTGTATATGCAATATGGTTACCTTGATGCTGATGTTCAAGAACCATATGTTAAAGTTAATTTTGATAATTATACAGCAGATATGTCTTATCAAATTTATGAGGGTAAACCTTATAAAATTAGTAAAATAACTATAAAGCAAGTTAAGCACGTGATAGATGAAGAGCCTATTCGTGATTTAATCTCTTTAGAACCTGGTGAGACTTTCAATATAAAAACTTTTCGTGATGACTCTCAAAGGATTAAGACACTTATCGCTGACCTTTCTTATGCATTTGTTCAAGTAGTACCTGACTTGAAAAAGAACAAAGAAACTCAAGAAGTTGAAGTAGTATTTAAAATTATGCCAGGTGAGAAAGTTAAAATTAGAAATGTAATCATTGCAGGGAACAACCGTACGCTAGATAGAATCATTCGTCGTGAACTTTATCTAGGGCCTGGAGATATGTACTCTTTAACTGACCTTTCTGATTCTAGAAACTCACTTGGTCGTCTTGGTTTTTTTGAAGGTAATACTATTGAAGAAAAACGTGTAGATAACAAAACAATGGACCTTGTAGTAAAAGTTAAAGAAGCTCCAACTGGTAACATTCAACTTGGTGGTGGATATGGCTCTTATGGAGGTCTACTAGTGTCAGTTGCAGTTGAAGATAGAAATGTTTGGGGTTCTGGTATAAATGTTGGTGTGAAAGCTGAACGTTCATCTTTAACATCAAACTATTCATTTTCTATCTCTAACCCTAGACTAAATGATAGTGACTTCTCTGGAAATATGACTATTTATACATCTGATTATGAATATAATGATTATTCAGTTCTTTCAGATGGTTTTTCTCTTGGAGTTGGACATAGATTTACTAGACATATATCAGGTTATATGAGTTATAACTTTTCTGCGAATGATTATGCTTTTTCAGAAGATTACAACAGTAGTATTAATGGTAGTAATGATTATTTTGATTATTTTGAATCTTATGCAAAAAGTTCAGTTACTGTGAGTATAAAGTTTGATAATACTGATGATTATTATCTACCAAGAAAAGGTTTTACAGCTTCTCAAAGTATAGAAACTGCTGGTGCTGGTGCTGATGCACAGTTTATCAAAACTCGTACAAGTTTTTCTGCTTATAAGGGTTTAGAAGATTGGATTGGGTTTGACCTTATTGCCAGATACAAAGCAAGATTTAATTATGTAAAAGAAACAGGTTATTTACCTTTGGCTGAGAGATTTTATATGGGTGGTATTGGTAGTGTTAGAGGGTATGAGTCTTACTCTTTATCTCCTGAAGTGATACAAACTTATGATGATAATACTACGGAAAATAGAAGAGTTGGTGGTGAATACACTGGTTCAAATAGTATAGAACTTTCTTTTCCGCTTGTTCCAAAAGCAAAGATGCGTATAGTTACTTTTGTAGATTATGGTTTTATAGGAACTTCTTCAGATTCAGGGGCTGATTTTATAGATGGAACTACAAATATTACTCGTGGTGGTTATGGGGCTGGTATAGAGTGGTTTTCACCAGTTGGACCAATTCAGCTTATGTTTGCAAGACCACTTGGTGAAGAAGATGGAGATAAGACTTCCGTCTTTGAGTTTACCATGGGGCAAAGGTTTTAATAATAAAGAAACTTATCTATTTTTTTAGATAAGTTACTCTCCAATTCTTTTCACCTTTTAGAATTATATATCTATATAGTTTTTCTTTTTTATTTTCCATAACTATAACCTCTGCAGATACCTTTTTTTCCGAAATATTTGTTATTTTAATATTTTTAAATTCTAAATCAGAATATTTTTCTACAAAACAATTATCTAAAAGTGAAAAATCACCATCTTTATAAGATGTTTTATCTACGCTACATGTAGAGAGTGCTTTTACCGAGTATATTCTTGTAACTGGGTCATTTGTATATTTTGAGAATTTTAAAAAATTACCTTCTTGTAGTGCTTCATACATATTTTCAATAGAGCTTTGAGGAGTGTTAGAGCAACCAAGTAAAAGTAATGATAAAGAGATTAGTGATAGTTGTTTTTTCATGAGTTTTAGTCCTTATAATGATGTCCAGTTATTATCTGTTTGTGAGTATATCTTTAGTGCTGAGTTATTTGTATCAAACCAAAGTGCTCCATTTATTGGGGTAGTTGGTTCTGTATCTGAAACAATTGCACTATTGTATCCACGAGTCTGTGTAGTTATTTCAGAACTTCCATATAGTTTAAAATGGTTAACTTCCCCAATTCCAATCTCAAGCATAATATCATCACCTTGAGCAGTAGAATCTGTATCCGTTGTACTTAGTTTCATATCCTCACCCATACTAACTAAACGGCCTAAAATATTGTTATTTGGAGATATAGATGTATTTGTATCTGAATAATTAGAATCTACTGTATTTTCTATACCTAAGTCAATAGTATAATAGTAAATTCGTTTGGCCCAAGCATCAGTACCTAGACCAACTACAATAGGTAGTGTAGAATCATTAGTATCTTCTTTTAATAGTTCAAAATATGAATCATCATCTACATCTTTAGATAAGTTTATTAATCTACTTCGTACAACTTCTAGTATTGTTTTAGTATTTTGTTGTTTAAGCACATTAGATTGAAGTTGAGTGTAGTAGTTCATTGTAGTAAAGATTGTAGCAACTATACCTGCTATAAGTATTGCTATCATCGCCTCAATTAAAAGATATGCTTCTCTTTTCAAAATCCAGCCCCCGCTCCACGAGTAGCATCTATAAGACCTTTTTGAATAAGTATCTGTGTTAGAACTACTGTATAAAATTCAATAAATACAGCAAAGGCCATAAGCAAAATAGATAACATTGTAATCATCTGAAAAAACTTTGTACTAAGTGATAGTGCATCTGTTTTAGCTCGAGAACTTATCTCTATCATTACACGACCTATTTGTTGAGATGAGCCAACACCTAGAAGTAATCCTTTCTCTATATCATCATAAAGCGTTGAATGAAATATAAATTTACCATCTTTTTTTATACTTTGCATCGTCTCTTGTAACGCTCTTTTATACTTTAACACAGTAGTTGTAGATATGGCTGATTGCATGGCTGATTTAAAACTTATACCACTTTGTAGCATCTCCCCAAGCATTGAAAATAGCATAAATTTTTCAAACCTGATAATTATTTTTGAAATTAATGGCATAAAAAGACCTATCTGCTTAGAAACACCTTGTATCATATATGAATTAGAGAACAAAGCTACCATTAGTAAAATAAAGTAACCTCCAACTAGTATAAGTAGTATAAATAAAATATCTGTCATAAGTTGAGCAATTGCTAAATGGTTTCCAATAAGATCAATTATCTCCTTAGAATATCCTTTGGCCCTATCCATCTCATAAGGTACACCCCAAAATTTTACACCAAGTACGATTAGACTAGAGATAGAGAAATAAATAAATGGAAGAGAAGTTTTATCATTAGATTCTCTCTCGTATTCATCTTTTACTTCCATATAAGATATGATTTTTTTTAGAGCTATTTTAAAACTAACACCTTTTTCAGCCATAGTAATAAAGTGAAGTACATCTTGAGATCCCACTTTATTACGAAGTAGGGCTTGAGAAAAAGTTGAACCATCTTTTAACTCATCATGTATCTTTTCGTATACTTTTCTATCTTTTTTAGTTTCAGCAGTACTCGCTAAAAGCTTCATACCTGAGGATAGATTTTTACCATTCTCCAGTGTAAAAAGAAGAGTTTTAAGCATAGTATATAGATTAATCTTCATCGACATAACCCAATGATAGTAACTCTAAACTAAGAGTATTATAGTCAGCTAATCCATTTTCAAAAAGATATTGTCCTGATTGAAAGTAACTAAATGTAATAAGTAAATCCCAAGCATCTAAAACAGTACTGTTTTTAAGAGCCATGTAAAAACTGTATCTTGTTTTCATATCTGAAGGAATAAAAACCATATCTGTTAATAAAACTCGACCAGTATAACCTGTGAAATTACACTTTATACATCCTTTTTTTTCATAACCTTTAGTATCTAGTTTAAAGTACTTCTTACCTATATCATCTTTAGCCTCAACTTTACAATCACAAAGTTTAGATACAAGTTTTTGCGCAATTACTCCACTTAGTGAATAAGCAAGTATAAATAGGTCCCCACCCTCATCACGAATACGCTCTAGTGCCATGTAAGCATTTGTAGTATGTAGAGTTGAAAAAACCATATGTCCACTATGGGCAGCTTTTAATGCAGTGATTATACTATCACGGTCACGCATCTCACCAATAACTATAACATCAGGATCTTGACGCATTACAGATTTTATAGCTGTTTGAAAATCCATACCAATATCTGTATTTATTTGGTATTGTGCAATAAAATCAATTTTATACTCTATTGGATCTTCAATGGTATAGATTATCTCATGAAGTCTATCTCTTTGAGTTATGATGGCATTTAGTGTAGTTGTTTTACCAGACCCTGTTGGACCAACTGTTAAGAAAAAACCATTTGTTTGGTTTATAAAGTGAAAGATATGTTCACTCATTGGATGATCTTTTGGAAACAATTGAGTTAAGGATTTTAAATTATTTGATTTGTCCAAAATCCTAATAACAATATTTTCCCCAAAATATGATGGTGCAATTTCAATACGAAAGTCAACTCTTCCATCCTTAAACTCCTCAGTAAATCCACCACTTTGAGGTGTTTGAACATTTACTAAATCTACATTTGATTTCTCTTTTATAATTAGTGAAAATCTAGCAGCCAAGTCTGCATTTAGCAAAAATTTAGCTATAACCTTTCCATCAAGTCGATAACGAAGCCATGAAAACTCTTCATAAGCGTTTATATGAATATCACTAACTCTATTTCTAACACCATGTTTTAAAATCATTTCAAAGAGTGATAGTACTTCATTGTCATCTGTATCAAAAGCATTAAACTGTTTAATTCTTTTCTCAATAGCATCTGGATCAATACTGATTAATGCATTGAACTTTTCATTAAATTCACGAACGGGGATAGTTCTTTGTTTGACTGTTTTTTTAAGTTGTTTTTCTAACTCTTTTAATCTATTTGGACCAATTAACTCTTTACACTCAACATGGAAATTTTCTTTATCTTCTTCAATGATTATTATTTCATATTTTTTTATTAAATCAAGGCTATAAGGGGAGAATTTCTCTTTTTTTTGAATAAAGTTATGTTCAATAGCAATCTCTAAGATATTTTTTTTAACACCAATATGTTGATAATAATATTTTTCTTTTTTACAGATTTCAATCTGCTTAGATGTTAATATCTTTTTTAGGTTCATAGTACTTTTTTTATATTGATTATAGCATTTTATATACTAGAAGACAATTAACGAGAAAAATAAAAGTTTAAAGTAGCGGTTGTTGAATCATCTGTTAATACATACTGTTGTGTAGAGTAAGAAGTATTTAAATCTAGCATTACTTCATATGCTCTAGTGTTTAATGGAGCGCTTGTAGTTATATAAAATTCACTTCCAGTTTGGGTTGCTGTATAAGCAGTAAAATCTTTTAAAGGTGGTGGTATAAAAGCACCACGCCCACCATCTAGTGGGTATGATGTAGAGGTATTACAATCTAGCGTACTTAAGAGTGTATCATTAGCAAGTGTTCCATCAGTTTGGATAGGCATAGTAAGGGAAAATTCTTTACATTGTAGTATTGCAGAAGATATAAGATTTAAGTTTGATTGAAATTGAGATTTAAGATTATCTTTGTTGAGAGTATCAATATCTATAAAGCTAGATATAAAAATAGCCATAGCCCCAGCAAGGGCCACAGTTATAAGCAACTCTATTAAAGAGAAAGCTTTTCGCATTATACTTTATATAACAGTTGCACGTTTTACAAAAGTTAAGTGGTAAGTAAATGCTGTTCCATTTTGATCACAATGAAAGAATTCCATTTCACTAGATACAGAAGCATTACCTTCAGCCCATCTAGTAGCAATAGAAGCTTGATCTGAATCAGTACTAGTTAAAGGCCAAGCAGTATCTGCTGTTTGATTTAAGATATTACAATAATCTAATTTATCAGTATTAGAGTTATTTCCATCTATTGCATATCTAAATGCAACACCAGTATTATCACCAGTAACAATAGTTAAATTTTCTTCAAGAACCCATCCTGTATTTGTTACAAATGGTTGCTTAACTGGAACTTGAGTTAAAATTCTTTGATCAACTAATTGGTCAACTGTTGTAGGGTCAACACCTATTTTTGTATTATATAAATCAAAAGCATTAGAAAGCTGTGCTGCTTGATCTACAACAGTATATATACGAAGTTGTTTCGCTGCAAACGATGTATCGTAGTAATTTTTATAGTATGTATACGAAATCGTACCTATAATTCCAAATAGTACAATCGCAACTAGCATTTCTATTAATGAAATACCTTTTCTCATTCCTTTGTGACCTCTTGTCATGTTACTTCCTTGTATCATGTCGTATCCTTTTTGTTATAAGTTATTCTCTATATCGGCACGAATTATTTTAACTTTAGTAAATATGGACGAATTTTGATTAAAAATCCATAACTGTCTTGTGTGCACTCTTTTCCAACACAGGTACTTAACATATTTACTTCATCATTTTTTACGATATTTAGTAGTCTTTTAAGTAGTATGTATGAGAAGCTATTATGGATTGCACCTTTTATAACTATGTTTGAACCACTAGCTACTGCAATAGCATCGATGTTAAGTTCCATAATGATTTGGTTATAAAGTTCTATCTTTTGTGTAAGCTCTTTTTTGTTTGCATAAACTACTACTGGCTTACCTGCTATACGTTTTAGATTGTACAAAGAGTTTACATCACTTTTTACGAGTTTATCTTTATATATAATGTCAAGATAAAAAAAGTATGTAGATACACTAATGGTTATAAGTATAAGTACAAATAAAATTACTAAATTATATTGCTTCATAACAGTACTCTACCATTCCTTGTTTTTTGTCTTTAGATTTTACACTTGTATTTTTAGGCAATACTAGCAAAAACTGTTCAAATTTTGGAGTTTGAACTTTTACACATATCTTTTTATTTGCATATGAAATTTGATTTAGAGTTGATTCGGTAGCCATTGTAAGTTTTTCTACACCCTCAAGTGCATCAACCATATCTATTTTTTTAATAATCTTTTCAGATTTTTTAAATTTATTTATAACAATTTTTTTATATTGATTCTCGAGCGAGGCTTTGTTTCCTTTATGAACTTGGGTATCTTTCATATATGCAAAACCACTGTAAAAGATGGTAGTTGTAAGAAGTATAGTAAAACCTAAAGATACAAAACCAGCCTTAGCTGAACGGTTAGTATTATCAAGATTAAAAGAGACTAGTTTAATTCCATCGGCATTATCTACAAAAGTAGTAGCATATCCTCTCTCTTGCGCAAACTCTTTTGGTTTATCTAAGATATAATCAGTTATTCGTCTATATTCACAAACTACTCCAACATATTTATAATCAAGTTCAAATACTATAACAGTACGCTCTTCACACTCTGAAACTTTTTTAAGTATATTTTCTTGGATTATTTTATCTTTTGGTAAGAAAGCAATAAAGTTTATGCATGTAGGAGATTTTCTAACAGATATTTTCATGGCTGGAGAATCAAGGTCATGTTTGGCTAATTCATATACGCGATTACGGATTTTTGAAGTACTGTTAGTTGATTCTATACATCCTGCTGTGAATATTGCCATTATCTGCCCATCACTTCATCACATACTTTATAACTCTAGGAGTTACTATGATAACCATCTCAGTTTTAATACTTGTTTCGTATTCTGTTCCCCCAAGTAGTCTTACACTACTCTCAGCTAAACCTGGTAAACCTTTATAACCATTATCCTTTTTTTGTCTAAATAAACCTGATATAACGATGGGTACACCTGGTTGAACACGCATAGTGTTTTTGATGTCTTTTGTATGTACTTTTGGTTGATTATATGTTGTCTCTCCAACATTAAAGCTAGTATAACCAACT
>Ga0256837_1002239_pt1 | contig 12233 bp, 14 predicted proteins | sample 4562384metaG_FD_185976 | JGI IMG/M metagenome (GOLD analysis project Ga0256837, IMG submission 185976) | Hydrothermal vent microbial communities from Guaymas Basin, Mexico - 4561-384 | ecosystem: Environmental > Aquatic > Marine > Hydrothermal vents | place: Mexico: Guaymas Basin | collected... | reverse complement strand
CCCTCTAACTCTCCTTTAATAACCTCAGCCACCCGAAAAGAGTTCGCATAAATAGTCCATGTGTAGGGAACACTTCCCCCTGTTGGCATAAAAGAGGCATCTGTTACATAGAGATTCTCTAGGTCGTGGGCTTTACAGTTTTTATCTAGGACTGAAGTTTTTGGGTCATTTCCAAAACGGCATCCTCCTGCTACAAGGTTTGGAGGGGGTGAGCTTAATATACTGTACGCTATCTCTACAGCTCCCATTTTTTCTAAAACCTCTACACCTTTTTGAGCTAGATGTTCGCCTACTTTTAAGTCATGTGGATGGGAGTTCAGATTTATAACACCAACGGGAATACCCCACTTATCTTTTGCACTCTCAGCTACACCTACACTACACTTGTCAGTCGGTAACCAGTCATTAAAGACCTCAAAGCTAAGAACTCTTGATCTTGTAAGTCGTTTGTGAATTTTTTCTGCTAGTTTTTCACCCCACAGAAGATTTCCATCCTCATCATACATCTCTCTTGATGCACGAGGGATAATGTTTTGATGTTCAAAGAGAAAGTCTATCGTTCCACCTTTGTAACTCTTTTGAGCCTCTTCATACTCATACCAATCTTGTAGACTACGGTTAAAAAAAACACCAACCTGCATCAGCTCTTCTCTCTGCTCTTTTGTAAGATTTTCAAATATGAAACGCCCACTTCCACTCCCTCCTGCTGAGAAAATAAGATTTTTCCCAAGCGCTCCACTAGAGTTTGCTAAACCATCTGGAAACTCTGCACTTTTAGAGTTAAGAAGTAACCGTGAACTCTCTATAGCCTGTGCACTCAGAACAAATATTTTGGCGTTTATGGTATGTTTTATCTTATGTTTTGTGTAGTAGTGAGCTTTTGTAACTCTTCCCTCTTTAGACTCAAGCTTATAAACAAAAGCATCTGTAATCACCTTTGCATTACACTTCTGCAAAAGTGCTGCACGCCCACTACTCTTAGCTCCACTTGCACACCCATAACTACCACAGAAGTTCGAGTAGTAACAGCCATTGCGCCCTAAGGCATTTTGACTTAGAACTGCACGAGGAGTTGGCATGGAGTCAAACGCCAACTCTTTACATGCCTTATCAAACCACTTTGTGACACCATTTGTCTCTAAACATGGGTAGGGAAAGTTAGCTGAAGATCTAGGCTCTTGAAACTTATGCTCTACAACCTCACCACTCACACCAACAACTTTTTCTACCTTATCGTAGTAGGGTTCAAGCTCATCATAAGAGAGACACCAGTCCACAACATTAGCACCCTCAATCTTCCCATAACTACTAAGAAGTTTAAAATCTTTTGGCTTCATCCTATGAAAATAACCACTCATAAGGTTAGAACTCCCTCCAACTAGACTCCCATTCCAGAAGTTCCAGCCCGACTCTTTACCACTATATGTAGTTACTTCACCTGAAGCATCATACTCATTTATGATGTGATACTGCTCTTTTAAGGGAGGGGTGAACATATCACGTCGACTTACAGCTAACTCATCTTTGTTAAAGTCATTTTCTCTATAGTTTGAACCCTTTTCAAGTACGACTACATTAAACCCAGCATTGGAAAGTTCATAAGCTATGGGTGAACCACCCGCTCCACTCCCAATGATACAGACATCATACATTATAAGTACTCCTTCGTCGGTCTAGGTTTTCCACCCTCAAACGCCAACCATCTCCATCCAGCTTCACTATTGTTACCACCATAGATAGGATCACCCAACATCGCTTCAAAAATATATCTATTCATCGTATAGATCCAGTTTTCACCCCACTTAGTTTTTGAGATATCTTTTAAAACCTCTTGTCGTGAGGAGGCTGAGAGTTTAGTATAGTTTTGATTATAGATCTCAACCGCTCTCTCATTTAACCACTTGACACCATTTTTGAGAAAAAGTTTATCCTCTTCCCTAATGCGAGAGTGATGTAAAATAACTCTGTTGAGATAGCCTGAAGTATCTATACCTAGCTCTTTAGCTTTGGGAAAGAGGTCATTTTGAACAACATCGATACTCTCTTTTAAGGTGCTAATATTAAAAAGTTTACAGCCACTCATAACAAAAACTACCGATGAGAGAAAGCCTACTTTTAGGAAGTTTCTTCGTCTCCACGACTCCTGCATCAAAGCCCCTTTTTTTTACTTTAATTATACTCTAACTTTAGATGCTATTTGCCTATAGTATGGTTTAATGCTATACTTCTCTTAAATAACTATTCTAAAGGTAATATGTTTTGTTTAAAAACTATAGTAGTAATATGAGCTCGACAGACTCTATTCTTCGTTTTGTTTTAGCACTCTTACTTATGGTATCTGCACTCCTTTTACAATCTTTACTCTTAGGATTTGTAAGTTTTTTTCTCCTCTATACCTCTATGAAAAAATTCTGTTTTGCATATGACTTTTTTAAGATAAATAAACATTTTGGCAGACAAAACCACTATCTAACTCTTCTTCCAAAGTATAGAACATCCCCTGTATTTATCTTCGATCAAGATGGAGATACAGTTTATAAAAATGAAGCAGCCTCTACTGTTTTTTCTACACTCAACTCTTCGAAGAGCTTACAGATAGAAAACTTTCAAGAGTTTATAGAGAACGAAAAGAAAAAAAACATCATACACAAACATAAAAATATCTACTTTCAAATCGAAATAATTCCGGTAAAAGAGGAGCAACTTGTTTTTGCATACTTTACTGATGTAACTGAAGTTATTGAACTCAATGATGAGATAGAAGAGACACAGAGAGAAGTTATATATGCTATGGGTGAGATTGGGGAGACAAGAAGTAAAGAGACTGGTAACCATGTTAAACGTGTGGCACTCTACTCTAAAAAACTAGCACTCCTATATGGTCTCTCTTATGAAGAGTCAAATATCTTACAGATGGCTTCACCAATGCATGACATAGGGAAAGTAGGAATTCCAGATGCTATTTTAAATGCACCTAGAAAACTAACAGCACAAGAGTTTGATGTTATGAAAACACATGCAAAGTTGGGCTACGAGATGCTAAAACACTCCAACAAACCAATCTTAAAAGCAGCAGCAATCGTTGCTAATGAACATCACGAAAAATGGGATGGTTCAGGCTATCCAAATGCTACAAGTGGAGAAAATATCCATATATATGGTCGTATTACTGCTGTTGCTGATGTTTTTGATGCACTAGGAAGTGAGCGTGTTTACAAAAAAGCTTGGGAACTCGAAAAGATCTTAGCACTCTTTAAAGAGGAGAGTGGCAAACATTTCGATCCAAGAATAGTAGAACTCTTTTTTATTTATTGGCGTTCTTCATCGCTGCACCACATTTTCCAGCACCGCACTTCATTTTAGAATTTTTCATTGCAGCACCACATTTTCCTGCTCCACATTTCATCTCAGGCATTTTCTTAGCATCTGCAGATTTTGCAGCGCCACATCTTTTTGATGGAGTTTTCATCGCTTTACCACATTTTCCTGCACCACATTTCATATCAGCAGCGCTAAGATTAACTCCACCGAGACCTGTAAAAAGAGCTGCTCCTAAAAGTAGAGCTGTTAAATTTAACTTTTTCATTTTATATCCTTAAAATTTTAATAGATTGCATTATACACAAAATGATATAATGTCAAATATAAAAAAAAGGTTGCCCCATCATATTAAGTAAAGAGACTCTATTAGAGCAATTTCAATCATTTTGTAAAGAACATAAACCAAAAAGCATGGAAGATGCTGTTGAAAAATTTTCAATTTTTGGTGGTGTTGGCTGGGAGAGTATGGATATATCCAGAGATTCTACTGAGCTTATAGAAGAGATAATTCTTCCCGATTTTCGCTACATACGCAATGATGTTACAGAACTTACAACAGGTATGCCCTTACATCACTCCATACTAAGTGCTATCGCATTAGGTGATGGTCAGACACATACAGCTTATAAACGAGCAAATGTTTCCAAAGAAGTCGGAGACAATGCCGTTGAAGAGCTTTGTGAGAGTGGAATCATACGACTCGACAAATCAAAAGCTGTTTTTAACTCATGGGATGATGTTCAGAGTGTTTCAAACAAACTCTACTTCACTTCACCATTTTTAAGATTTTGGTTTGCATTTATCTCACCTATCTTTAAAGGTATTCGTGATGGTGACTACCAAGAGTTTAGAGAGCGCTTTGAAAACAGAAAAGCAGAGTTTATCCAACTCACTTTTGTTGAACTCTCACAAGAACTTATATCATTAAACTTCTCCAAAGAGGACAAACTCAAAGAGATAGGAAGCTACTGGGACAAAAACATAGAACTTGACATTTATGCTAAAACAGAATCTGGAAAAACTATAGTAGGTGTCTGTAAATACACAAACGCCAAAGTCAAAAAAAGTGAACTCACAAAGCTTCAAGAGGCTTGTAAAGAGGCAAAAATTGATGCTGACATCATAATAATAGTTGCTAAAAATGGTTTCTCAAATGAACTCAAAAATCTTAAAAGTCCTACTCTGAGACTTATCACTCTTAAAAACTTTAAAAAGTTAGTTGAGTAGTTGATGTCTCTTATAAGCCCAACACTCTACTTCCTCCGTTCGAGTGAGAGTAAAATAGTACAAGATATGACAAAACATGCTCATAGAGATACCTCAAATCTCAATATCTACTACGATTTTTACGGTTTAACAGCTAAAGATTTAGGTCTTTATGCCCTTGTAGATAATGTTATCGCAGGTGCTATCTGGACGAGAAAACTTGATGGTGGTGTTCCTATCTTAAGTATGGCTGTTCTTCCTGAGTTTAGAGCTAAAGGAATAGGAACTGCCATGATGGAGCAGTTTTTAGTTGAAGCTGGTGCTGTAAGTGAAGAGATGCAAGTTGATACATATGAAAATGAAAAAAGTATCAATTTCTATGAAAAGTTTGGCTTTATTAAACTTGACAGTAAAACCATGAGTAAAAGCTTCCCCAAACAGGAGATTATTCGTCCTACTGATGGCTACGACCCTCGAAGATGGATGGATTAAGAGTTTATCTTATACCCATCGTTCCCATCGTCCCCGATGGGAATGTATATACAATTCCCTCTCTTCTCACATTCCCAACGAAAAAATTGGGAACGAGAGCAAAAAATAAACTTCATTTTATTGCAAATTGCAATACTTTTTAATCTTTTTGAAAAACTATCCTATAATCTCTCTTATCAACAACTAGAAGGAAGATTATGAATGGAACTATCATGGTGAGCTATAAGATACTATGTAAGGCTGATTTAAACAAAAGTATCACACTCGATGAGTTACTCCTAAATGAGAAGATTGCTAAAATCATCAAAAGTGAATATGCAAAAGGGTTTAGAAATCTAGCACTTTTAGCTGACTCTAAAGAGAGTCTCTTAAAGATTGAGACACTTAAAGAGATACATACTTTTGAGGTAGCTAAGGATGATTTTGCTGATATTTTAGTCTTAGCAGAAGAGGATGCCTCTAATAAAAAACTACTTAAAAAAGATTGTGATAGAGTAGAGTTAGTAGATATAGAGACTCTTTAAGACCACTCATCTAACCTAGCGTTTAAGTCAACATAAGTGAGATAGAGCCGTAAATCAAACTCAACTTGATGGTAGTTTGGCTGCATATATTCACAAAGTTTATAGAAAGCTTTGTTATGCTCTTTCTCTTTAAAGTGTGCGAGTTCATGGACAACTATCATCTCTAAAAATGCTTCAGGAACTCTTTTAAACATAGAAGAGACTCGTATCTCATTTTTTGCTTTGAGTTTTGAGCCTTGGACTCTTGAGATAAAGTGGTGAGTTCCTAGAGCATTATGAATAACACTCAGTTTTCCATCGTAAAGTGTTTTAGAGAGTGGTGGGGACTTTCGCATATACTCATTTTTGATACCCATCGTGTACTCAAAAAGAGCTTTGTCGTTTTTGATGTTGTGTGAAGAGGGATATTTTCGCAAAAGATGCGAACCCAACTTTTTAGCTTCTATAAGCTTTATAACTTGGGCTTGGGTATCTTTGTTATAATGGTTTAGGTATTTGAGTTTCATCTATTTAAGAAGTTTTACTATATCTTCTTCTATATCTTTAGGCTTTGTTATTGGGGCATATCTATCGACTATATTTCCCTCTCTATCGACTAAAAACTTTGTAAAGTTCCATTTAATTCCATCCATCCACATAAAACCACCCTGTTTCTCTTTTAAGAACTTATAGAGAGGGTCTGCATTTTCACCATTGACCTCGATCTTAGAGAACATATCAAATGTCACATGATAAGTACCTTTACAGAAAAATTTTATCTCTTTGTTCGAGCCACTCTCCTGCTCACGAAACTGGTTACAAGGAAAGCCTAAAATCATAAAACCCTTATCTTTATAAGTCTCATAAAGCTTCTCTAATCCTGCATACTGAGGAGTAAAACCACACTCACTTGCAACATTTACTATCAGTAAAACTTTGCCTTTATATTTACTCATAGAGACTGTTTTCCCGTCAATATCTGTTACATTAAAATCATAAAGACTCATCTTGTTCTCCTTGGCATTTAACGATAGACTGACAATAAAAATCAGTAGTAATTTATAAAATCCAGACACTAAAGTTTTTCCCTTTTATCTTTCCACGTTTAAGACTATCGTGAGCATCATCTATAAACTTCGTCTCTATAGCTACATAAGCCTGTCTATCATAAATATCTATCTTTCCTATGCTACTACCTTTTAAACCAGCATCTCCAGTTAAAGCACCGAGTAAATCACCTGCCCGAAGCTTATCTTTTTTACCACCCTCAATAACAAGAGTTACAAATTGAGGTTTGAGTTCAAAGTTTGTACTTCCTTTGAGGTCTGCATCTTCTAAAAACTGACGTTTATCATCTCTATACTCATCTGCATTATCACTCTCATAAGAGTCATAAAGTGTTATGGCTACACCATCAGCACCAGCTCTTCCTGTTCGTCCTATACGGTGAGTGTAAGTCTCTTGTCCGTGTGGTATGTCGAGATTTACGACCATTGAGAGTTGCTTTATGTCAAGTCCACGAGCTGCAACATCCGTCGCCACTAAGATAGGGCAAGACTTATTTGCAAACTGCACTAAAACATCATTTCGCTCATACTGTTCTAAGTCTCCATGAATTGCTATGGCATCTATCTTTCTTTTTTGGAGATTTTCGGCTAACTCTTTTGCGGCGATTTTTGTATTTGTAAAGACTATGACATTTTCAGGTTTAAACTGAGAGAGGATTTTTACAAAAGTGTCTTCTTTATTACTTGTTGCATAGAACTCTTCACTTATGTTGTTTGCTACCTCTTCGTGTGTAGTTTTTACAAGAACAGCATCTCGCTGAATTTTTTTACTTATGGCAGTTATAGTGTTATCATATGTAGCTGAGAAAAGAAGTGTCTGTTTCTCTTTAGGAGTAAACGCCATTACAGCTTCTACCTCTTCTAAAAAGCCCATGTCTAACATTCTATCTGCCTCATCTAAGACTAACGTTTGGAGGTTTGTTAGTTCTAGGCTCTCTTTGTTTAGATGCTTTAGTATCCTACCTGGTGTACCTACTACTATATGAGCTTGATGAGAGAGTGAGCCTAACTGTTTGCCAAAACTCTCTCCACCTGTTAGCATTAAAATTTTGATATTGTGTTTAAATCTTGCTATACGACGAAGCTCTTTTGCTACTTGGTCAGCGAGTTCACGAGTAGGACACATCACCAAAGACTGAACACGAAATCTCTTTACATCTAGTTTTGAGAGTAAGCCTATTCCAAAAGCAGCCGTCTTACCACTCCCAGTTTTTGCCTCAGCTAAAACATCTTTACCATCTAAGATAAGAGGAAGTGTCTGTGCTTGAATGGGTGTAGCACTTTTGTAACCAAGTGAGTCGAGTGTCTGAAGCATAGAGTCTTCAAGAGGGAGTTGTGAAAAGTTCATAATGTTATCTTTTTATCTCATTATATCCAAATGCACTAATTTAAGAACTTATACATCATCAAAGAGGCTGCAACTCCAACATTAAGACTCTTTACACCCTCTTGCATCTCTATAGTCACGACCTCATCGACAAGTGCCAAAATACCATCGCTTATCCCTCGTCCCTCATGCCCCATGATAAGCACCCACTTCTCTGCTGTTTGAACTTCTCTGAGTGGAGTTGAACCCTTACAAACTTCAGCTGCATAGACTCTATAACCTCTCTCCTGCATAGTTTCTATAGTCACTTTTATATCTTTATGAATATGTGTCTTTATCATATGAGAGTGACCCATAGAGACTCTTAATGCTCGTCTGTTAAAGGGATGTGGTGTTTCATTTGTAAAGACTAAAGAGTTTACTCCTAGAGCTGCACAACTCCGAACAATAGAGCCAACATTTTCAGCCGATGTTATACCATCAAGAAGAAGCACCTCTTCACCTAACTCCTCTAAAGAAACATCAAGAGGACGAATCCCGTGCATCATACAGTTATGATGTATCTTATGCCCCACTATTTTTTTCATCTCTTCTTTAGTTGTAAGGTACTTTTTGGGAATACTACTAGCGTTTACAAGCTCTTCAAACTCATCATAGTACTCTTGTGTAGCGAGCATACTTTTGACTTCTACACCACTCTCCAAAAGTAGGTTCACAACCTTAGGCGAATCAGCGATAAAACTTCCATCACTTCTAAATGCCGACTCTCTAAGAGAACTATATATCTCTAGCTCTTCTATATTTATATCTTCTATTTTTATCATCTTACTATATGCCCCACAAAAACACTCATATCATCAAGTATCTCTAAACCTCGTCTAAAACCCAATCCACAAGCACCATCCGAGTAAAAAATGCCAGCTTGATAATACTCACCCTCATCATCCCTGATAAAATTTTCATACTCTTGATAGACAGCCTTATACTCTTCATAAATTCCACCCGTAGTAGTAAGAACTTTTCCATTCTCCACGATGTCTATGTTTGCACCCTCTCGTCCAAACATTCTCTTCTTAACATACTTCTCTTTTATGGGTTCAAAAGATGTCTTTAAAAGTAGAGGAGAGTCAGGAAATAGCTCATATAAAATAGCTAACATCCCCTTAGACTGATAGAGAAGTGTAAACGCTGGGTTGAGCATAGAACTGGTGTTTGACTCAAAGTTTTGCATATCTTCCCACGGGTAGAGTTTGAACCAGAAATCCTCTTCATTATCAAAGCCCAAATTTTCTAAGTACTCAAACCTCGTAAGAAGCCCCCTACTCTCAGCCATCTCTTGGAGAAACTGAGTTGTGACTCTCTCCTCCTCTATATCCTCAACACAGGAGAAAAGAAATCGTGTAAACTCTCCCTTTTTACTCTCTGCAAGTTTTTCAAACTTCAGGGCTATAGCCTCGTAGATACTATTAAACTGTTTGGCATCTTTGAGTCCATTTAAGAGCATCGCTTGGATGAGAGATGTCTCTAAAAGAAGAGTCGGAGTATCTGCATTAAACTCTATAAGCTTTATCTCTTTTCCATCTATCCCACCACTCAAATCAAAACGCCCATAGAGATGGTTTGCTCTCTCATTTTCCCACGACTCTTTTATAAAAGGGACTATAGTAGGTGGTATATCAAGTGCCTCAAAGAGATTGTTTTTTATGACATACTCTGCACCTTTTTCATACATACTGTAAAGTTCATTTGCAGCATCGTGATAGGCTTCTGCCTCTTTTTGAGTTATAGCGATAAGAGCAGTTTTAAGGATATACTCTCCATCCTCATCATTGTGCCATCTATAGTTCATCTTATCAAGAGCTTCTTTTGAGAGAGGCTCTATAGGAAAAAACTTAGGCATTACTCATACTCAACTTGCATCTGCGAGCCAGACATCTCTCTTTTATCATAACCCATTCTCTTACCCCAATGGGAGATGATTTTTTGTAAAAGTTTTGCTGTAAATGTTTGTGAGACTTCGGATGCTTCGGGGATAAGTTCAACCATATCGACCCCTTTTATCACTATCTTTTCATTAAAAAAGAGTGCCTCTAAGATATCCATAGCATCATACCAGCTAAGCCCTCCAGGCTGAGGAGTCCCAACACTTGGAACATAAGCAGGATCAAAGCCATCCATATCTATACTCAGATAAACATCCCCCTCCAAATCTCTTAGCGTCTGTAAAAACTCCTCTCTTACCTCAGCTTTTCGTAGAGCCTTATCTGTAAAACAGGTGATATTTTTATCTTTTTTGATGCGCGAAGCTTCACTCTCGTAGATAGAACGTATCCCAGCCATCACAAGTTTATGTCCCTGAGCTAAGAGATGATGTGCAGGAGTTGCATGAGAGTACTTCTCCCCTAGATAAGAGGTTCTCAAATCTGCATGCGCATCTAAAAAGACAACCGTGTTCCCCTTTGGCAACATCTCTTTAGTAATCATAGGAGTGATAGAGTGCTCCCCTCCTAACGTTATAAAGAGTTTGTTAGGTGTTAGTTTCAAATCCTCTATCGCCTTTTGAACCTCTTTGTACTTCTCTATCTGAGGAGCGACAGAGATACTCATGTGCTTCATAGGCGACCACTCCAAATCCTCTTCATAGTACTCTATCTGCTCACTAATTTCAAGTATGCTTTTGGGTGCACCTCTTGTGCCACCGCGTGAACTTACAGTCTTCTCGTAAGCAAAAGGAAGAATTACTATATCTGCATCCTCTACTTTAGCGTTTGGTAACTCTTGGTACTCCATAAAAGACTCCTTATTTTAATGTTTTAGTTATTTTTAATGGCAGAGAGAAAGAGGCGATAAGTGCTTCAATCCCTAAGGCACTCATCTCTAAATCCTCAGCTCTTTCTCTAAATCTCTCCCCAAAGGAGTGCTCCATAAAACTCAAATCATCACCAGCGATAAGAAAGCCCCAAAGATGATAAAAAGAGGGTATCACAACACCATAACTCTTCACATCCCTAAAGACACTCCCCATTTTTTGACGAATATGTTTATGGTTGAGAGAGTCTCTGACACCGAGTGCTCCCCCTTGTGTAGCAACCATCGCTTTGGCGTTTAGAACTGTTTTGAGTCTTGTGTATAAATCTTGACTATAGAGAGATGCAACATCACTCTCCCAATCATCAACATCTATCAAGTCCCCTATCACCACATCAAACTTCTCTGTAGTTTTAGCAAGGTACTCATTGATATCCATATAGAGAACTTCCAAACGAGGGTCACTAAATGCCGACTCACCCCATGACTTTACATAGGTTTTACAAAGAGTCACAAACTCCTCATCAATATCTATCATAACAACTTTTTTTACAGACTTATGAGCCAGAACTTCACGAGCAGTAGCACCCTCACCACCACCCATGATAAGAACACTTTGAGGATTGGGGTGTGCCAACATCGCAGGATGAACAAGTGCCTCATGGTAAATCCCCTCATCAGCCTCACAAGACTGAATATCCCCATCAAGAGCTATACAGACACCATGAACAGGTGACTTAAAAAAGATATACTCCTGAAAAGCCGTCTCCCCCTGAGCCAAAACCTCACTCACCCCATGTTCTAGCCTATCTGATTTGTTTAAAAGCTGAGTATATGTTCTCAAATATCTACCTTTTTTATCATTTTTATATGCAAAATACTACTCTAAAGTTGATTACTTCTCCCTTACTCTCTTTCTTCTTATGACAACTAGTGACATATTTTAATATTTAAGACTATTTTAATTTTAAAGTTATATCTCTATCTTTTAGGAACTAAAATTAAGTATTATACCTGTTACAAATATACTCATAAATAAAATCCTGTCTCTTTTAAAGGCATTTAGGTTTACAATATTTTACTTCAACCGTATAGAACTTCAAATAGGAGGTTGATGTTATGAGTAGAATAACAGATGAATTTAAGAGTGAAAAAGAATATGAGAAGATTTGGGATACAATTCGTACAAAACGGATAGAGTATCTTTATAGCAAAACTAAAGATATAATTGATATATTACAAAATAATATAGATGATAAAATGTTATTTCACAAAGATTATATGCTTATAGAAAATATGTTTGTTCAAATGAAAAGAGAGTGCTACTTTTACAGCTCTAAAAATGCAAAAGAGTTACTTTGTTTGGTAGATAGTAAATTTAATAAGTACCTATCCAAAAGAAATACCAAAATAAGAACACTATTTGCTTATAAGAGATATGAGAACAAAAAAGTACCTAAAGATAACAGTTGATAGAGAGACAGAACTTTATAGTTTTATAGAGAGTTC
>Ga0256837_1002238_pt1 | contig 12239 bp, 12 predicted proteins | sample 4562384metaG_FD_185976 | JGI IMG/M metagenome (GOLD analysis project Ga0256837, IMG submission 185976) | Hydrothermal vent microbial communities from Guaymas Basin, Mexico - 4561-384 | ecosystem: Environmental > Aquatic > Marine > Hydrothermal vents | place: Mexico: Guaymas Basin | collected... | reverse complement strand
AAAAAACCACCAAACAAAACTGCTAAAACTATCCACTTTTTCATTCTTCAAAATCCAATAAATTTTTTGCCTGCATCATATCCTTATCACCTCTACCAGATAAATTCACAATTACAAGCTTTCCTTGAATATCTTCTAATTTTTTAAGATAAGCCACTGCGTGTGAAGACTCAAATGCTGGGATTATCCCCTCACTTCTACTAAGCCAAACAAACGCATCAAGCGCTTCTTTATCGGTAATATAGTCATATTTAACTCTACCACTCTCAAAATGGTATGCATGTTCTGGTCCAATACCTGGATAATCAAGCCCTGCACTAATAGAATGAGCTTCAAGTATTTGACCATCTTCATCTTGAAGAAGATAACTCATCTGCCCATGAAGCACCCCAGGACTACCAGCATTTAGGCTTGCTCCGTGTTTCCCACTCTCAATTCCAAGCCCTCCGGCTTCAACCCCTATACACTGCACATCTTCTTCTAAAAAATGTGAAAAAATCCCCATTGCATTACTTCCACCACCAATACACGCTATTACATAATCTGGAAGACGACTTTCTTTTGCAAGTATCTGTGCTTTTGCTTCATACCCGATAATTGCTTGAAAATCTCTAACAATCACAGGATATGGATGAGGACCGGCGACCGTTCCAATAACATAAAAGGTATCCCTTGCATTACTAACCCAATATCTAATCGCTTCATTCATAGCGTCTTTAAGGGTTCTACTACCACTTTTTACCGGATGTACTTTTGCCCCAAGAAGTTTCATCCTAAATACATTAAGCTCTTGTCTTTTTACATCTTTTTCCCCCATAAATATCTCACATTCAAGCCCAAGCAAAGCAGCAGCCGTTGCTGTTGCGACTCCATGCTGCCCAGCTCCCGTTTCTGCAATTACTCTTTTTTTACCCATCTTTTTGGCAAGCAATACTTGTCCAATAGTGTTATTTACCTTATGGGCACCTGTGTGGTTTAAATCTTCTCTTTTTAAATAAATTTTTGCATTAAGTTCTTTACTTAGATTTGGAGCATAATAAAGCCCTGTTGGGCGACCAATATACTCTTTATAATAATAATCCATCTCCTTCCAAAACTCTTTATTAAAACGGATATTTTTATAAAACTCTTCAAGCTCAATTAAAACGGGCATTAAAGTCTCAGGTACATACCTTCCTCCAAACTTATCAAAATGTCCTTTACTATCAGGGTCAAAAATTGGTTTTGGAATATACATTAGCTTCCTTTATTCTATTTTTAATATTTTTGTGTTATTATAATATAAAAATTAGTAAAGGAGAAAATATGGATGGATACATTCACCATCAGTTCATTATTGATAATGAATGGTATGGAATTATTAGTGGCGGAGAGAAAATTGATATCGTCAAACTTCCAGAAATGGAGTCAATGAAAAATAAATCAAAAGCCAAAGAGATAGTCCTAAGAGCGTGTGAAAAATTTAAGTGTATGGATGAAAACTGCACAAGAGAAAAAAACACAGATACAATAATAAGACATTTAATTTATTGTCTAAATCAATGGAATAGGATAGACTTAGTAGCTTACTAAGCTATCTACCTTTATCCCCATTTCTTTAAGTTTTTTAGCTCCATCAAGAAAACTAAGCTCAATTAAAAATATAGCCGCAACTATCTCTCCACCAGCTTTTTTTATAAGATTGCTAGCTGCCATTGCTGTTCCGCCAGTTGCTATTAAATCATCAACAAGTAACACTTTTGGATTTTTAATCTCAAATGCATCAATATGCATCTCAATCTCATCTTCTCCGTATTCAAGTGCATATTTTTCACTAATTGTTTTAAAAGGGAGTTTACCCTTTTTTCTAATTGGAATAAAACCTTTTTTTAATTTAGCCGCAATAGCCCCACCAAAAATAAATCCCCTACTCTCAATTCCACAAACATAATCAACATCTTTGTATTTATCTGCAAAATAATCAATCACCTCACTAAAAAGCTCGCCTTTATTTAAAAGAGTTGTAATATCTTTAAAAATTATTCCTTTTTTAGGATAATCGGGAATATCTCTTATAGCCTCTTTTACTCTCTTTTTTAAACTCATAAAAATCTCCTTAATTATTGCGAATTTTTAAAAATCTTCCAAAATTCACTTTCATAATAATAGACTATTTTATCATAACCTATTAAATTTTCATAATTTTTCTCATTAGCACTTTTAGTAAAATTATAAGACCCGGTATAAACGAAATCATCCACTATTAAAACTTTATCGTGCAATTTTCCGGGAATTGAGTCTAATTTTACATCTATGTTGTTATTTATTAAATAAGAATATACAGAATATTTGTTATCATAAAAATCTCCATCCATCACCCCTTTTACATCAACTCCTCTTTTTTTCGCTTTTATAATCGCCTCAGCTAAATCATAATCAGTAAAAGCATACATTAAAAAATAAATTCTTTTAGAGGCACTATTTATCTTATTTATTAAGATAGATTTTATATTATCATTTGGAGAGAAATAGACTTTAAAAGAGGAATTTAAAGCCAAATAAGAAACATTTTTATCTAAAATCATTTGAAAATCTTTTTTATAAACATCTGCTATTTTTAAATCTTCTATTCTTACAAAATTTTCATAATTTCTATAAAAAGCATAATAAGTATAATTTCCAGACCCGCTCCATACTATTTTGCCGTCTATAATCATATATTTATTATGCATAATATATTTGCTGTTATCTCCTGTAATTAATATACCCGTTTTATTTAAATCTTTAATTTTCTGATTATTCAAAAATTCATCATCTACAATAATTTTAACTTTAACCCCTCTTTTAGAGGCATTTAATAAAGCATTTATGATTTTATCATTTGTAATTTCATAAATTGCTAACTCTATACTTTTTTTAGCTAGATTAATATCTTTTATAATAATCTCATCTACGCCGTTAATATAATCGCCAGAAGTTTTTGAAAAAAACACTTTAATAAAATGCGTATTATTGTCTTTTTTATAAGAAGTATTAGAAGAATTACATCCTATAAATATAAAAGAAAGAAAAAAGAAGAAAAAAATTTTTTTCATTATTTAACTTTTTCTAAATATTCCCCCGTTCTTGTATCTACTTTAATTTTATCGCCTTCAATTATATGACAAGGAACAGTAACAACAGCTCCTGTTTCAAGTTTTGCTGGTTTTCTACAAGCCCCACTTCTATCTCTATTGCTAACTGGCTGAGTCTCAACAACTTCAAGCACTACTTGCGTTGGAAGCTCAACTCCAATTACTCTTCCATTATGGAATAAAATATCAACTTCCATCCCTTCAAGCAAAAACCCCTTAGACTCTTCAAATACCTTAACATCAACTGGTAACATCTCATAAGTATCCAAATCCATAAAATAGTAAATATCACCCTCATTATAAGAATATTGATATTTACGTCTTTCTAAGTTTGGTTCATCAGCCTTATCCCCAGCATGAAAAGTCTTCTCAATCACTCTTCCATCAATTAAATTTTTAAGCTTAGTCCTAACAAATGCCGCACCTTTTCCGGGTTTGATATGATGATATTCAATAATTTTATAAGGTACTCCATCAAGTTCAATATTTAAGTATTTTCTTAAATCACTCATACTATATGCCATAACCTCTCCTTTTAAATTTCTGCATACCCAACGCTTAGGGCTGCTTTTAAATTTTTAAGCTCATCTAATACCTCATTACTTATATCGTTATCAACAATAATAACCGCCATTGCTTGACCTTCTTTGTTTCTACCAAGTCTAAAATCTGCAATATTAATATTATGTTTTGCAAGGGTCATACCAACTTCACCAATTACTCCTGGGACATCTGTATTTTTAAAGAAAATCATTTTTCCTTTTGGTTCAAACTCTAAATCAAACCCTTTAAACTCAACTACCCTTGGATGATTTTCAAGCATTGTCCCGCTTATTGAATACTCTCCATCATCTGTAATCACTTTAATATTTACTAAATTTTTATAAGTATCGTTTTTAATTTTATTAACTTCTGTATCAATTCCTTTTTCATTTGCTAAAAATTCAGCATTTACATAATTTACATTATCAGTAATATTTTTAAGAAGTCCAACTAAACTAAATGTAAGCACTGATTTATCCTCTTTGCTTATATCTCCGCTTATATTAATTTTTACCTTTTTAATAGGTTTGTTGATAATTTGACTTAATAAATAACCCATTTTTTGAGCAAGTTCAAGATACTTAATTACCCAATCAGGTGTATTTGCCGTATTTATTGGAAGATTTAGAGCATTTGGATAGCTACTTCCTCTTAAAGCCTCAATTATAGCCTCGGCTGCTTGAATTGCAATTCTCTCTTGTGATTCAATAGTATTTGCTCCAATATGAGGAGTAACTGATGTATTTTCAAGCTCAAAAAACGGATGCTTAGTTACTGGCTCTTTTTCAAATACGTCAATTCCAAGCCATCTAATTTTTCCACTTTTTAACCCTTCATATACATCTTTTTCATTATAAAGCCCACCTCTTGCGCAGTTTATTAAAACAACGCCATCTTTCATTTTTTCTATCTCTTTTTTAGTAATCATATTTATAGTTTCTGGCGTTTTTGGAGTATGGATTGTAATAAAATCACATTTTAATATCTCATCAAAATCGGTTGTATATTTACATCCAAGGTCGGTTGCTTTGCTAGGGTCAATATATGGGTCATAAGCAATTACGTCCATTTCAAGTGCTTTTGCTCTAATCCCAACTCTACTTCCAATATTACCAAATCCAATAATTCCAAGTTTTTTTCCAGCAAGCTCAATTCCTAGCCACTTTTCTCTATTCCACTCATGTTCTTTTTTTAAATTCCAAACCGCATTTGTAAAAGCCCTTGCAGCCGTTAGTAAATGAGCCATTGTAAGTTCAACGGCTGCAAGAGTGTTTGCCGTTGGAACATTCATTACAATTATCCCTCTTTTACTACAAGCCTCAATATCTACATTATCAACACCCACACCGGCTCTAACAATCGCTTTTAATTTTTTTGCGTGAGATAAAAACTTCTCATCAACAGGGGTTGGACTTCTTGTAATAACCCCATCCGCATCTTTAATAACTTTTAATAACTCATCTTTTGGAAGTTTACTTGCATCAATTACCTCAATATCTTTTGCTTTTTTTAAAACCTCAAAACCTTTTGGATGAATTGGGTCACAAACAACTACTCTCATCAACATCCTTTATTCAGCAAGTTTAATTCTATCGCCATTAATTTCAACAATTCTACCAACAAACTCATCTCCAACTTCATACTCTCCTTTAAAATCCTCTCTTCTAACCAACGCTTCAATATCCCCAAGGTCAATAAACATTCCAAAATCTGTAATATATTTAACTCTACCTCTTACCTCATCTCCTACTTTATGCTCATTTGCAAAAACTTCATAAGGATTTGGCATTGCATCTTTTCTTGAAACAATCACCTTATTTTCATCTGGTGAGATAGTAACTACTCTAAATTCCATTCTATCACCCACTTTAAAAATATCACTTGCTTTTTCGCCTTTTTTGTAACTTGCAAATTTATTTGGCATTAAAACAACAATGCCATCCACCTCAACAAAAGCACCTACATTGATAAATTTAGTAATTACTCCCTCAACTATATCTCCAACTTTATATTTACTTGCAAACTCAACAGCAGGCTTTGTTAAAAGATTCTTTCTTGTGACTCTTAGCCTTTCATTATCAGGGTCAATCTCTACAATCTCAACCTCAATCTCTTCCCCAAGAGTCAAATCATTAATTCCATCCCAGTTAATCTCACTAATATGCAAAAATCCCTCAACTCCATTTCCCAAATCTACAAAAGCTCCATAATCTGTAAGGTGAGAAACTTTAACTTTTACTCTATCTCCTGGGTTAAGACTTCTAACTTCGTCCCAAGGATTTGGAAGGGTTCTTTTAATTGAAAATACTCTTCTATTTTCATCAAGTAATACAACATCAATCTCATCACCCTCTTCAAAATAGTCTTTATGATTGATTTTTTGATAAAAAATCTCCTCTTTTGGTACAAAACCACTAATCCCATCAACATCAATAACTAAACCATTTGGTTTAATTTTTAAAACTTTCGCTTTTACTTTTTGGTCTTTAAGAGATGATAATTTCTCTTTTACATCGTTTAAATAAGCTTTTCTATCAACAACAACTGAATTTTGCTTAAACTCTTTTACTTTTGCTTTTACAACTTTTCCAACTACACTTTCATCATCTCTTAAACCACTTAAACTTTTTGGTAAGAAAAACTCAACTCCATCTTTATTTCCTACAAATCCACCTTTTATGATTTTATCAATTCTAAACTCAACCACATCACCAATGTTTAAATTTTTCATATCGCATCCTTTATCTTTTTTATAATTTTTTCAACAAGCCACTCAGGAGTGCTTGCACCGGCACTAATGCCGCAAACCTCCTTTTTCAAAAACCACTCAGGTTTGACCTCATCTTCACTTTCTATTAAATAGCTCTCGCAATTTTCTTTTGCAATATTATAAAGTTGTTTTGTATTTGAGGAGTTTTTACCTCCTACAATTATCATAATATCAGCCTCTTTACTAAGCTCTCTTACCGCATCTTGATTTTCAAAAGTTGCATTACAAATTGTATTAAATACTCTAACTTCTTTATAATTTTTAATTAAATAATTTGCAATATCCAAATAATCATCAATCTTTCTGGTAGTTTGAGCAATAAGCGCAATTTTATCTTTTAATTTAAACTTTTTAAGTTCATCTTTATTTAAAACAACAAAGACTCTATTATGAGTTGCATAACTCTTAACTCCCTTAATTTCTGGATGTTTCTCATCTCCAAAAATTACAATATCATACCCCTCTTTACTCATACTCTTAACTATCTCTTGGGGTTTTTTTACAAAAGGACAAGTTGCATCAATAACTTCTACATTTTTTAAGTGTAATTTTTCTAAATCTTCTTTTGGAATCCCATGAGTTCTAACAATTACTCTTTTTATACCCTCATCAATTTCATCAATTGAATTTACATATTTTACATTATAATTTTTTGCAAGTCTCTCAATTTCAAGAGGATTATGAATCAAAGGTCCAAGGGTAACTGCATTTTTGGAATTTTCTGCTATCTCAACTGCCCTTTTTACTCCAAAACAAAATCCATAACTTCTTGCTTTTTTAATCAACATCTTCTACCTCAAACTCTGCAATTTTACTAAATAGTTTAAAAAAATTTGGAAAAGAAGTATTAATACACTCAACATCATCAATCTCCATCCCGCTAATAAGTCCAAGAATGGCAAAGCTCATAGCAATTCTATGGTCTCCATAAGAGTTAATAAGTGCCTTTTTAACCTCTCCTCCAACTATCTCAAATCCGTCCTCAAACTCTCTTGCTTCAATTCCACATTTTTTAAGATTTTCTACAACCGCTTTAATTCTATCTGACTCTTTTACCCTAAGCTCTTTTGCATTTGTTACTCTACTCTCTCCCTTAGCAACTGCCATAGCCATAGCAAGCGCTGGAATTTCATCAATAAGCCAAGGAATGTTTTTGCTAACTTCAACTCCTCTTAACTCTTTTCCTTTTACAATAATATCGCCAACTGGCTCATACTTATTCTCTTTTAACAAATACTCAACCCTAGCTCCCATTTTTTCCAATATTTTATAAGCTTCAATTCTTGTTGGATTTAGCGTAAGATTTTTAAGAGTTGCTTTTGAATTTGTAATTGCCGCTGCAACGGCAAAGAAAAATGCCGAGCTTGGGTCATTTGGCACCTCAAAAATTAAAGGCTTTAATTTCTCTTTTAAAGGATAAATAGTAACCAAACAAGATAAATCATCATTAAAATCAACCTCTATCCTAGCTCCCATTCCCCTAAGCATTCTTTCTGTATGGTCACGACTTAAAAACGGCTCTTTATATTTACAAATTCCATCTGCATTAAGTCCAGCTAAAATTAAAGCTGATTTTACCTGAGCTGAGGCAATCTTACTCTCATATTCAAAGCTTTTAAGCTTACCACCTCTTATAGCAATTGGAGCTAAATTTCCATTTTCTCTACCATCAATCTTTGCTCCAATACTTTTTAAAGGTTTAGCAACCCTTTTCATAGGGCGTCTTCTTAAATACTTATCACCAGTTAATACAAAAAAACCATCACTTCCAGCCAAAAGCCCCATATAAATTCTAATGGTAGTCCCACTATTACCACAATACAAAACATCGTCTGCTTCTTTTAACTTTTTAGGAGCTTTAATAATAACTTCATCCCCAATTTCAACCTCAGCTCCAAGCAAAGAAGCAATTTTTAAAGAATTTAGAGTATCTTCTGCTTTTAGGTAGTTTTTTATTCTATTTTCTCCATCAGTTAACAAAGAAAAAATTGCACATCTATGAGAAATTGATTTATCAGCATCTACAACAAACTCTTCATCAAACTTCCTACCACCAAACACCTTCATTCTCATCTAAGCTTAATCCCCCTATCTTCTAACGCTTTTAAAATTTTATCCATTATAGAGTTAATCTCTTCATCTTTTAAAGTTTTATTTGCTTGAATAATAAATCTAATGGTTAAAGAGTTTTTATCCCCTAAATCATAAATATCAATTGGATAAAATTCTTTTAGCTCATCAATTTCTAATTTGCAAATTATATCATAAACATCTTTATAACTTAGTCCTTTATCAACTACAACGCTTAAATCCCTCGTAACTTTTGGAAACTTAATAATTTCTCCAACCTCTTTTTTTGAAGGTTTTAGTTTTTCTAAATCAATCTCTGCAAAATAGACATCATCTAAATCAAAATCTTTTGCTATTTTTGGATGAAGTTTTGCAATTACTCCAATTTCTTGATTATTTTTAATAATTTTTGCATTTTGATAAGGATGAGCTAGTGGATAAGCATTATTTTCTCTAAGTTCAAATTCTCCAATGATTGCTCCAAGCTTATCTACCAAAAATTTAAAATCAACCTTCTTAGGTTTACCTTGGTTTGATGGATTTTCATAATCACTCCATCCATTTACTACAAACGCAATACTTTTTTTTTCGTTTCTATTCTTATCATAAACGCTACCACTACTAAACAAATAAACTCTTTTATATCCATTTGCCTTATTTCTTTTTACATCATCAAGTAACTGCAATAAGATAGTTGAGCGAAGAGTATTTAACTCTTTTGCAATAGGATTTAACAAATCAAGATGCTCATCTAACACTTCAAATCCATACTTTTGAAGTCTCTCTTTATTATCAAAAACAAAATGAATAGCTTCATAAAATCCATTTGCAACCGCTCTTAATTTAAGTTCTCTCTCAAAATCAAGTTCTTTTAACACTTCATTTGTTCTATCTTTTTCAACAAATTCCAAAGGTTTGCTTGGGATTTTATCAATACCATAAATTCTCAAAATTTCTTCTGCAATATCTTGAATATTTTTAATATCATTTCTAAATTCAGGCACTTTTACTTTTATAAAATTATCACTAATTGATAAAATCTCAAATCCAAGGCTTTTTAAAATCTCTACAATATCTTTTTCATTTATCCTAAATCCTATAATATTAGTAACTGAATTAATATCTACACTCAAAATTGTCTTCTCAAAATCAGTGGAAACATCAATATCCCCACTATAAGCTGGAATTTTTAGTTCATTTAACACATATTCAAGTCCAAATCTCAAATCAGGATTACTTCCTCTACTTGCTCTAAAAAAGTATTCATCCCCTTTTAACCCTTTAATAAAAGCAATCTCATTAACATAATCAGCATCCGCAAAGTTTGCATTAATTAAATATCTCCCATTATCTTCTACTTCTAAACTATTTTTAATTCCAACTAAATATTCTCCACTCTCACATCCAAAAACATCTACTCCATCTTTATTAGTTAAATAAATATCACTTATATTTCCTCCAACCAATAAAACCCCAGTTGCATGCATCGCATATTTAATATAACTATCAAAACTATCTTTAAACTCTTCATCAACTAACGCAAGTCTATATTTAATCTTTAATTTATCAACAATTTTTCCATTAATAGCTTTTATCAAATGAGAAGAGTGCTTAACTTGATTTTGCTTTACAGAAATTATTCTGCCAATCCCTTCTGGCATAGTATGATATTCAAAATTTAAACTCTTTAACTTTCTTCCAAGCCCAGCCCTTAACTCTCTTGCAATTCCATAAACGCTAAAACAATCACCTCTATTTGCGGTAACTCCAAGCTCAATTACTTCATCGTTTAAATATTTTCCAACATATTCTCCAATCTTTAACTCTCCAAGAGAGTTATCAAGCACTAAAATTCCATCGTGAAAATCAGGAAGCCCAATCTCTCTTGCAGCGCAAATCATTCCAAAACTCTCAATCCCTCTTAGCTTTGCTTTTTTAATCTTAAAATCTCCAAGCTCAGCTCCTATCTTTGCTACCGGTACAAATTGTCCAGCCGCTACATTATCAGCTCCACATATAATTTGAAGCTCATCATCTCCAACATTAACACGACAAACATTTAACTTATCGGCATTTGGATGCTTATGACACTCAATAACTTCTCCAACTACTACATTTTCTGGGACTTCAATTTTTTCATATCCCTCAACTTCTTGACCTATTTTGTTTAAAGTAGTAATAATCTTATCAGTTGAAATTCCATCTAAATCAATAAACTCTTCAAGCCATCTTCTTGTTATTTTCATTTTAACTGCTCCATAAGTCTAATATCTCCTTCATACATAATTCTAAGGTCATTAATTTTATTAAGAAGCATTGCAAATCTCTCAACCCCAAGCCCAAAAGCATATCCACTCACATCATTATAGCCTACCGCTTTAAATACATTTGGATCAACTACCCCACATCCAAGTACTTCAAGCCATCCAGTATAAGAACAGACTCTACAACCTTCTCCTTTACAAAAAATACAACTAATATCAACCTCAGCACTTGGCTCGGTAAATGGAAAGAAGCTTGGTCTAAATCTAACTTTAACATCCCCAAACATATGCACTAAAAAACTTTCAAGTATAAATTTTAAATTTGCAAAACTAACTTTCTCTTTTTTATCAACCACAAGCCCTTCTACTTGGTGAAACATAGGAGTATGAGTTAAATCGTAATCTCTTCTAAACACAGCTCCTGGGCTTATCATTCTAATTGGAGGCTTTTGGCTTAGCATAGTTCTAATTTGCACTGGGCTTGTGTGAGTTCTTAATAAATTTCCATCATTAAAATAAAAAGTATCTTGCATATCGCGAGCTGGATGATATTTTGGAAGATTTAAAGCCTCAAAATTATGAAAATCATCTTCTACCAAAGGACCAGTCTCTACTGAAAAGTTAAGTCGCGTAAAAAAATCAATAATTTTATTCATAGTATCAGTAATTGGATGAATTGCTCCTGTTGGCTTTGGATTAAACAGAGTAACATCAATCTTTTCAAGTTTAAGTTTTTCTTCAAGAAGTTTCTCTTCAAGCTCTTTTTTCTTTTGAAGTATTAAAGTAGTAGCTCTCTCTTTTAATTCATTAAGTTCTTTTGCTACCCTTTTTCTCTCTTCTGGTGCAAGATTTTTTAATTCTTTAAACTTTTGAGTAATAATACCTTTTTTACCAAGAAGCTTAACTCTTATCTCCTCTAACTCATCAAGAGTTAAAGCTTTTTTAATTTCACTTAAATCCACAAAAGCTCCTTAAAATTTTTGGATATAATACCAAAAAAAAAGGAGGCTTTCAATGGATTGTATTTTTTGTAAAATAGTTAAAGGGGAAATTCCAAGTAAAAAAGTATTAGAAAATGAAAAATTTTTAGCCTTTTATGATATTAACCCATCAGCTCCTGTGCATATTTTAATCATTCCAAAAGAGCATTATGAAAATTTCTCAACTACTCCAAGCGAGATTTTTTGTGAAATAAGTGAGTTTATAAAAGAAGTTGCAAAAGAAGTTAAAGTTAAAGATTATAGACTCATAACAAACAACGGAAAGAGTGCTGGTCAAGAGATTTTTCACTTTCATATTCATCTCCTTTCCAATCCAAACGGAAAATTAAAATGGCCTAAGCTTGTTTAGGCCTTTTTTATCAAACTCTCAGCAAAGAATACTCCCTCTAAATCGTTAGATTAGAGGGAGATGAATTTGCTATCCTGCATAGCAGGATTATAAAAAAACTTGACAAATTCAACAATTTTGATACAATTT
>Ga0256837_1002236_pt1 | contig 12250 bp, 19 predicted proteins | sample 4562384metaG_FD_185976 | JGI IMG/M metagenome (GOLD analysis project Ga0256837, IMG submission 185976) | Hydrothermal vent microbial communities from Guaymas Basin, Mexico - 4561-384 | ecosystem: Environmental > Aquatic > Marine > Hydrothermal vents | place: Mexico: Guaymas Basin | collected... | reverse complement strand
GGTGCTATTGTTACTGGGATTGTTGTATTCATGGTAGCCTATGCACAAATAGAAGCGAGGGGGTGAAAATTGATGTTTAATGGTTTTTTGTATTATTTTGATTTTTATATAATGCCTGGGATTGTTGTGTTGGGGGTAGTGATGATATACTTACACTTGAAGAGGGGCAAGGTTAATTTAGCAAGAAGATCAGCATTAGCCCTTCCAATCCTTCTATCTTACTGGGCTTGGATTAAGTTTTTGATACCTTACTCTTTGAGGAATCCTTGGTATCTCTTTGTTATTTTCATTGTTACTGGAGCACTTATTTTTTACTTTCAGCTCCTATCTGAATTGTATCCAAATAGTTCGTAGGATTTTTATTTTTATTAGTATAATTAATAGTCTGTAGTTTGCCATTAAGCTGGAGGCTTTCCCGACGGAGCTTGAGGGTGGTGGAACGGTGTTCTTTACGGTGAAGGTGTGGAACTTTGCGAATGATGCTTTGAACGTTCAGTTCCATGTTGTCAATGAGAGTGGAAAGGTTGTCTATCCCCAGAAGGGGGGATGGGTGTCCAAGTATATCCCCAAGGGGGCTGAGAATTACACTCTCACATCTTTTGACAGGGATGTCTTTGGGATTGGAGACCACACTTACACTGTAGTGGCCAGAATCTCCGGAGAAGAAGAGAACGACAGCGTAACGATTAAAGTGACACCCTCAAACGGAACGCTAAAACAGGTGGGATTTGAGTGCAGTGATTTATACTTTAAATATGACATGGGTAATTACAAAGCAGCCTTGACCTGCAGGTTATCTATATTTAACGGATACCCTTATCCTGTTTTCATAAATAACTCTGTTGTATCTACTATCAGCATATCCCCTAAAACTTTAGCAAAGTATCTAAGATCTAGAATTTTAATAGATACAGTCTCTAACAGAACTATCCTCTCTAAAAGATACCTAACTATAGCCTCTACCGCATATTTCTTTGTACCTAAACAAGATTTGCCTCTATTATTATCCAAAATATTTCCTCAGTTGGCAGATGCAGGAGCAGATGTGAAAGTTGAGAACATTGTTATTCATACAACCACTGCAACTGTCAACATGACATATAACCTGACCCTGGATATTCAGGGAGAGCTTAAAATAAAAAGGTATCGTGTAACCTCGATTATCCACGTAAAAGTTGATCAGGTAGCGGTTGTGGCTGATATTCTTGCAGATGTTGGATTAACTTATGGAGCATTTAAGGGAGTAAATGCTGTGACAGATGTTAGTTTGTTCAAGAAATTCATAACGAAAGTTCCTCCTAAATATAGATACGCTCTTGGATTTTTAGGTCAAATAAGCCTGAATGATATTAAAGAACAGATTATAACTACTGTCTCGGGGTGATAGGCCATGAGTAAAGTCCGTGAAAAACCATGTTTGCGTTCTTTTTTCTTATTTTTAGCCTCCTTCATCCCTTATACGCTACTGTTGGTAAATACAACTAAGCCTTTGAGCTGGGTTATCACTATGCTCTTTATTCCGGTCCTATTGGCTATATTGTTTTTCTTTATCTTTGGAAAAAAGAATTTGAGATTGGTTTTGTTCTTCTATTATGTTTTGTTGGGAGTTCCTGTATTAAGATTTCATAGCTCTTCGTTTTATCTCACTGTCATTACTTTTTTGATAGCGCCTCCACTGTGGTTGTTTGCTTATAAATACCTATGCAGTTGCCTTGAGTATTATCTCGGAAAATTTGAAATTAAAGCTCGGAAAAACCAACTGGTAGGTTTTATTTCGATTGTTGTTTTTCTTGTTGCTATGAACTTTTTAGTATTTCATTCCGACATAGCAGACGCGATAATGTATTCTCTTGCACTGTTCTCCCCAATTCCGATAGGGCTCCTTGCAGGTAATTTCCTATGGGGGCGAAATTTTGTGCATGATGACAATAAATGTAATAAAATAACTACTTGCTTGTTTCTTTTTTATGTTGTCATGTCTTTGAGTATATACCATATCAACATGAGAAACCTTCTATCTCCACTGGCCTTGTTTCTTTCTCCAATTCTCTGGCCGACAGCGTTCATGTACCTATGTGAATGGTTAAAGGCGCCTAGTGAAAATAGGGGTGAGGCTTCAACATGAAAGTTAAAGTGAAGCCCTCAAACGGACGCTAAAACAAGTGGGGTTTGAGTGCGATGATGTTCGTTTTGACTTTAAAGACAGGGCTTACAGGGCAACACTCTCCTGCAGGGTTTACCTTTACAACCCTACCGAAAAAAAAATGTTGCGGTTAGGGATGTGACTGTAGTGAATAAACATTATTCGCTTGGTGACTTGGAGGATGTACCCTTAGGTAGTCTAAACGTTGGAAAGTGGAGTGTTAACCCAGAATCCTTTGACTTGTCTCCTCAGGGAGTGGAGACAGTAAACTTTAAGCTCCCTCTGGAGATTTCATCGTGGGCTCCGATAAGCATTGCAGATGCCACTGAAGTAGTTTCCAAGGATGGTAAGTATGTCATGATAAGTTTCAACTACAGTCTCGGCTACAGTTACGACGGAAGCGAATGGAACCAACTCCACTATGAAGTTCAAACAACCGTGAAGGTTACAATGGATGCCAAAACCGTTGCGGCGGACTACCTACTCAGCGGATTTGCGGCGGTAGTAGATCCAAACACCGCAATTAGCTTTCAGATAGGGTCAATGAGAGTCTCGGGTATACGTCTCAGTTTAAAGTTGGGTTTTGACCCTGTGGCATTATTGTGGAACGGCTGGTTCAAACCATGGATACTGGAACACACATGAGGGGGTATTTATATGAAGAATCATTCAATTTATTGGGTTCTCATACCTTTAATTTTTCTTTTTATCTGGGAAGGAATCGAGTTCGGATACAGCGAGGCCTTTAATTCTGCAGTTCTCACTTGTTCTGGCGTGCTCTTGGTAGGTTTTGTGTATATCCTCCTGGATAAATTGAAATGCAAGGCCTACAAAGAACCGTATGCGCGACTTGGAGTTGATATCCTCCACGAGTTTCTTTCCGGAAAACGCGGGTTAGCACGGCAACTTTTTGGGATTTGGATTTTCTTCGCATTGCCGTTTGCAGTATTTGGAAGTAGTACCTCAAAGTTGCACTTTTGGGGCTTCATACTGCCCATCACGTTGATTGGAACACTGTGGTTATACTTTGCTGTGGATTGGGAAAGTTTGAGATGTAATGATAAACGGACCAGTTAGGAAACTATTGAGAACGACAGAAAGGTGAGCAAAATGCGGAGTCAGTGGGAGTTTTTATGGCTTGCTTTGATTTCTTTTTCCTTACTGTATCAGAGCGTTTATTTTGGGGTTTTCCCTGCTATCAAAACCTTAGTTGGGGCCTCCTTGGGAGTGCTGGTGGTGTGGATTATATGTACTGCAGGCAGAAGACTAAAGCCTGACAAGCATACCCACTGGCTCGTTTTGCATTTAATAGGCTATTATTACACATCAGGTGCTAAGGGACTAGTTAGACAAATATTTGACCTGTTAATCTGGTACTCTATCTTTGGAATACTTTATAAATTATCCCCTTGCCCATATGTCGGTTGTATTTTCTCTCTCATTTCTCTCTCAGTATTTATCTTTGTGGCAGGATTAATCGGAATTACGGTCCCATGGGTAAGGAATGAGTGCCATGGCACTACATAGACTACTTCAGGAGGGACTGAAAAATGGAGCCAGTGTATATAGTCTCTCTCCTTCCCCTTTTGGGTCTTATTGCATATCCTAACTGGAAGAGGGTACTTCAGCTTTCTTTTGCTTTTTCATTGCTGTCTCTGGAATTGTTAACGCTTACCAAAGCCTTTGAGAACCCTTTCCTCGGCTTGGGATTTGGATTTCTTTCGTTTGGGATACCATATTCACTGATTACAAGTCAGGCCAAGAAAAACAGAGGATTTCCAAGTGAGGGCATCATTGTGCTCGTCATATGGGTTGTTGCAGTGATTTACCTTGTGGTCAATAAAGGTGTTGGGGACTTTTCCAGCGTTCTGAAGATAGCATCCATAGCCCTGCTGGATGGGCTGGGAGTAGTCTCCTTAAGCCAAAAGCCTGGAAAAGCTTTTACAGCACTAACACTACTGGTACTCTGGGCCTTAATTTGGATTATTAGTGACCACATACTTATGATTTTGGGAATGGTCTCCGTAACATTATACATAGCACATGCAAGGATGGAAACAAGCACTGGACAAGATGAGCTTTGAATTCATGGAGTTGGGGGGTTGAAAAATGAGGGTCAGCACTCGCGTTTCCCTTCCCCTTATTTTCCCTGCGCTTTTGGTTATCTCAACGTTTCAGATAATAACTGAGGTCTCTGGTAGCGAAGATGGAATAGCTGCTGGAGCGCTGTTTTCAGTGGTAATCCTGCCCTTCCTATTTGCTGGCTATTGCCTTGCAAGGGGTAGGGAAGAAATTAAATTGGTGCGCAGTGTGTTGCCCATTCTGGGGTTTTACCCATTCATCTACGCCATTAAGAGCCCGTTTTCGTGGATTTTAGCCGGTCTGGTCATTTTGATTCCAGTGCTCTCAATGAGATACACAGGATTTAGAGACGACCGTACCGAGTTCATCGTCTTTGCCCTTCCGGTGCTGACGTGTTTGGGCATGCATAGTAGGGACCTATCGGCAGTTGGCATAACATTAGTATCGTTGACGTTTTATGCCTTTAGAAAACGGCTGGAACTTCAGTATATAGTCTCGTATGGAATTCTCTGGGTGCTTATAAACTCGACTCATAAAATCGAGCCCCTTGTTTTCGGCATAGGCATCATATTTGGCCTCGCCGTGCTTGTGATGGTTCACTATACCCTTAGAAAGGCTTTGGAGAGAACTTCGGCGTCACAGCATAACCCTGCTGGAGGTGAGGGGCGATGAAGGCGTGTTCAAGAGCCTGGCTTTGGTTTTCCTTGCTTCTTATTTTTGAAGCGGGCTACTCAATCAAGTACGGGCTTGAAAACGGCATTGTAATAATTCTTGGATTCATGTCGGGCATAGCTCTCGTTCCGATTATAGGTTATCTGCTCAAGAATCTTGACGAAGACAAGCTCAAGGTATGAGTGTACGTCCTACATACTGGGCATCACAATTACCTACGAGTACCTATTTGGCAAGAAGGGAACTGTGAGGCAGCTATGGACTGTTTTTATACTGGTTTCTCTTCCCGTCTCGATTCTAACCACGTATGTATCTCCCGTTTCATCCCAGCAGTTTTGGCTATTCCGATGGATATAATCTCAACGGGTATAGCGTATTGCTGGCTAAAAAAGTTGATTATTCCCAAAAAGCCAAGGACGAGATTTTAGAATTTGGTGCAGAGCACGTATGGGGGTGATTTCATAGGTCTAAAAAACCTTGTGAACTACTTAAAATCTCCCTTCGTTTCACTCTCTTTGATATTTCTGGCGCTTATCTTGGTTTATGAATCATCTGGGGACAATGGGATGATTTTGTTCCTACTGATTTATGAATCAATGATGCTCTCAATGTTTCTGCTTGTCATTATGGGAAAGAAAAACCTGCCTGGCGATGTTGATTTTGTTGCCCTTCTAATCGTTTCAATGCCTGCCATTGTTTTACTGTTCAGTGGTACGTTTCTTGGAGTGGTTGCAGGTGTTCTCTTAATTGGGGGATTCTTTAGTGTATATCTCGGGCTCAAGAATAGTGTTGTGAGGGGGCACCTCAGGTTGAAGACAGCCGTAGTGGCTATCTTTTTGCTTAGCTTTGGGTGTTCCCTCCTGCAGGGAGGCCTTGACTCTCTCCTCAGAAGCGTGTTCCAGGGACTCTTCATGGTAGGCCTAATGCTCCTGCTCGCAATCCTCTGGAAAAGCCTGAAATAGCCCTCCTTTCCAAAACGTTTAAAAGATGTGAAAGTTACGAATTCATAATGTAATTAAGGGGCGTTGGAACATGGTCTGGGAGTGCCTACTACTTTACATCTTTCTTTTCATTTCACTGGTCAATCTGGTTATAGCTAAGTCAATACACAGGACTTTGACCATTTTAATTTTTGGAGAGATATTCGTTGCTCTTTTGGTAGGGTTTTCCCGTAATGGTGCTAGTCCCCTTTTGAGTGCCTTTGTGCTGGCTGTTTTCACTTCAATAACCGTGGTGTTCTTTGATGCCGAGTACACCGGTTTGCGGGAGAGAGACGTTAAATCTCGGGACGTTGGATTGCCTCTATTGGTCACGTTAATGGCTATTGTGCTGTTTTATAGGGCTGGGATAATAGCGTCAATCCTGATAGGGTATTTGGGTGTTTATCTGGCGTGTCTTTTCTACTTTGAGTCCAAGAAAATACCTGATGTGCAATATCGGAGATACTATTACCTGCTTAAACTTCCCTGTCCGTTGCTTGCCCCCCTCGCCCTGGTGGAGCAGTTTGGTCTTGTGGTGTATCTGGTGCCCCTCATCGTGTTGCATTACCTTATAACTGTCCTCTGGTTGAAAATTGAGTTTCCTCAAATGATAAAACCCCCAAGAATAACGTGAGGTGGAAAAATGGAAATCGATTATATTGTTCTTTATTCTCCCCTCTTCGTTAGTGTTGTAATGGCGTTAAAGACGAGATTTTATCAAACGGCCCTTTCACTGTTAGTATTCTCCTCGATTTTTGCCGTGTTCCTTCACTATGCCGGTGACCTTCTCGGCACTCTCGTGTACGGTTCAATGCTGGCGTTTCTGCCCGCATACCTGTTCTACATGCAGTATGAACGTTCGCCCAGAAAATTTTCAGAAGATGAAAGAAGCGTAGGCGATGTGATTATGGGTTATCTCTTGGTTTTGTTTATCGTGTTCCTCTTCAAAAGGGCCGGCGCTGGCTGGTGCCTCTCGCTCCTGATGGGTTACTGGGTGCTATACATCCTCATTATCATAAGCTACAGAGACAGCAGGAGAGTGTTTTACTACGCCAAAATTCCGTTCGTGCTTCTTTCCATTGGGGCGCTGGTTGAGGAGTTCGGGTTTCAAAGGGGACTTACTCCGTTCGTTGTGGTGTATCTAATTCTCTTCGCCCTCTGGTTGAAGTTTGACTTGCCTGAGCTAACAAAGGAGCCGAGGATAACTTAGGAGGCGTTGAAGATGAACGGGATTTATCTCCTCTCTGGGTCTGTTATCCCTGCTCGCGGTGGTCTCGGTAAAATTCAGAGGGCTGAGACCGCTGGTCTCCCTCATAACTGTGGTTGTTGTGATGTATGCGGGATTAAAACTGAACTTAAGGAACGTGCTTTTCGTTTGGATAGCGGACGCTGATTTGTTCCTCGCGACCTCTCTGCTAAACATTCACAGGAATGTTTTTGGGCTATCTGAGAGGGACATCAAGAGCAGGGGAGCCCTTATCTCTCTTCCTTATCTTGTTGTGATAGTCACAGTTTCATTTTTCCAGTGTGCCTTTTGCTATTCGTTGCTTCTCCTGTGGTTGTTCCTCTGGTATTATTTCAAGAACAAATGTTTGAACCTAACTCGGAAGTGCATAATGCTTCTGTACGTTCCCACCGTGATTCTCGCCCTGGTGTACAGGACACCTTTTGCCCTGAGCTACGCCATAATCACGTACTGGCTTCAGGGCGAGATTGAGGCCATCAATAGAGAGAACATGAGACGGCCTTCTGGTGATGAAGACTCCACCCACGGGGCTTTAAGTAATATCCCTCGGGATGCCTGGGGCTGGAAAAGGAATGATGAATTAATGGGTGGTTAAAATGCTTGGTGTAACCTAGTCACTCGCCGTAGCTTATGTCTCCGCAATCTTTTCCATTCTTTTTCTCTGGTGTTCCCTGAATCCAGCCCCCCTTTCTCTAGCTTTCTTAATGGAGGTGAGCTACTCGTGGTTAGTCTGACGAAGGCTCCCACTTTGACTCCAGCCATAGTTTTAGTGGTGTATCAATTTTTGAGTGACCTGCAGGTATACACAGAAGGTTATGAAAACACACTCAAAAATCACCTTTAACCTTTTGAAGGCGATTAAAGGGCTGGATACTGAAGGATAGACATCGCGTGAGACGTAGGGACGGTGGTTTCCTTTACATCAGCGAACAAAAATGTATTTAAACTCGAAGTTGTGTCATATCCTGGTGGCGTTGAATGGGCAACATCACGTTCAAGGTGCTCCTCGTGCTTCCCCTTTACCTATTATCGATGGAGGCCCTTCTTCACATCTACGCCCCTAGCTTTGATTTTTCGTTTGTTGTCATAGTCTTGATGCTCCTGCTCTGGAGCGTTGAAGTCTGGTGGATATTTGAGAATGGAAGTGAGGCCATGCCCCTTCCGGTGTTGTTAGTGAGCGCCTTCGCTGTTATATATCTCTCATTTGTGGTTGATGAGCCCCTTAAACTTAGTGTTTACGGAAAAAACGCCCTGTGGGCCTTTCTCTATGCCTATGCAATCAGGAATGGTTACCTGAGGTCATTGAAAGAAGCAGGTGAGAACGCCTCGATGGCTGAGCCTAAGGTAAGGACGTACTAAAACCTGGAGGTGATTGGATGAACTGCCCCGACCCTGATAGAGTCTTTCTCGTCGCGATACTCTACAACCTACTCCTGATTCCAATTGCGATTGTCTTATCTTCCGTCTTCCACGTTTCGGCCAACTGGGCTTTTGTCCTGTTCAACGTGATTATGCTTACCCTCGCCCTGATTTCAACGACTCCCGGCAGAATTCCCGATTCGACGGTGATGAACTTCCTTTTCACTCCCGTTTATACCCTCGCGCTCCTGGAGTCCTTCGCTCTCAACAGGGATGACCTGACGATTTATACCCTTTTACTCTGGGGTACTCTCCTCGGTGTTTCATCGTGGATTATCGCGTGGATTGTTCGGGACACCGTTGTTTCAAGCGAGAGAGCAGAGAAAGTCTTTTACTCTATTCTCATTGTTCTCTCGTGGCTCTTTTTCTACAGGTCACCTCTCGTTGCGCTCTCATACACTCTCTACGCGCTCTACGCCTGCTCGGCTCTGAGGGAACTTCTATGGGGTGTACGGAGGAACGATAAGGTTATGGAGTACTCTGAGGTGGACCTTGGAAAAAGCGCCCTCCGCGATTTTCCTGCCGATGCCTGGGGGTGGAAGAAATAAACCTGCCCAGCAACCCTTTTTAACTTCCCCTCCAACTTTTCCCGGTGGTCGAGATGAAGGTTACCGTTCGCTACTTCGCCCGCTACCGCTCCCTCGTTGGAAAGAGCGAGGAGGAACTCGAAGTCCCCGACGGAATAACAGTGCGGGAGCTTATAGAAATCCTCAAGGAGAGGCACCCCGTTCTCAAGAACAAGGTCTTTGCCGAGGACGACGACTTGGCCGACGTCAACGTCTCGCGGAACGGAAGGTACGTCCGCTTTGATGAGGTTCTGAGGGACGGCGATATAGTTGCGATATTCCCCCCGGTGAGCGGTGGTTGAGATGCTGAGCGAGAGGGAACTGGAAAGATACGACAGGCAGATAATGATTTTTGGAGAGGAAGGGCAGGAGAAGCTGAAGAGGGCAAAGGTGGCAGTTGTAGGCGTCGGCGGCCTCGGGAGTCCTGTTGCCTACTACCTCGCCTCTGCTGGAATCGGGACGCTCCTCCTCATAGACGAGCAGAAGCCTGAGCTCAGCAACCTCAACAGGCAGATACTCCACTGGGAGGAGGATTTAAACAAGAACCCCAAGCCCCTCTCTGCAAAGTGGAAGCTGGAGCGCTTCAACTCGGACATAAAGATAGAGACCTTCGTTGGAAAGCTCACGGCGGAGAACGTTGAAGAGGTTCTTGAGGGCGTTGACGTTATCGTTGACTGCCTCGACAACTTCGAGACGAGATTTTTACTCGACGACTACTCGCAGAAAAAAGGTATTCCCCTCGTTCACGGCGCCATCGAGGGAACGTTCGGCCAGGTGACGACTATAGTCCCTGGAAAGACGAAGAGCCTGCGCGAGATTTTTCCGAGTGTCCGGGAAAAGAAAGGGAAGTTCCCCATAATCGGGGCAACCGCGGGTGTCGTCGGCTCAATCCAGGCGATGGAGGTCATAAAGCTCCTCACGGGCCTCGGCGAGCCACTTCTCAACAGGCTCCTCCTCGTGGATTTGGCTTACAACACCTTCGACGTCGTCGAGCTCAGGTAGACGGTGCTTTCACTTCCTCCTTTTTGTTGACCGAGGTTATCCTTATTGTTCCCTTCCAGAGGCCCCTTTCCGTGACCTTGATTTCCCCGCCGATGCCGTTCGTGGTCGTCGTTGCGAGGATTCCGTAGGTCAGTTTCATCCCCGTAAAGCCCTTCTCTGTGAAGTACAGCTCGGCCGTTGCGTCGGTCACCGTGGTGTTCATCTCTGGCGTCGTGAAGTAGAGCTCCGCCAGTGGGAGAACGAGTTCTTCTGGAACAGAATACACTAGGACAAGGGTGCCGTTTTCTGTGTAGTTGCCCACCGGCTTGAGCTTCAGCAGTTCCCTCGCCAGGGAAACCGGGTTGACCTTCCAGAAGGCTGTGTTGTTCTCAACCGTCACGTTTCCGAAGTTCTCAACGTAAACCTTCTTTCCGATTACAACCCAGGTCGTGTTAAGGGTCACGTTATCGGGCAACGTAGTCGTCCTCGTCTGTATTCTTGCCTTCATCCCGTCGAGGTCGACGTAACCCCTTTCCACTATGATGAGGCTGACATTGGTCTGCTGGGTTATGTTGCCGGCCGTCATGTTTATCCTGAGTTCAACGCTCGCGTTCTCGGTGTACGTGTACTGTTTTATCGCCTGAAGTGCCTTGAACGGGTTAATCGATGTTTTCTCGGCGGGTGTGGCCGTCGACGTAACGCTTGAGGCGCTTTGGGTTGCGCCGGTCTGGGATGCGGTTGGAGATTGAGTTTGAGAGGTGGTCCCTCCAATACATCCCGCTGAGATTACGATGAGTATCAGCAGTAGCACAGTGAGTTTCCTCATGCCCTCACCCCTCCCCGCTCCGAGATGAAAACTTTAAACCTTCCGGGGGTACTCCATTAGGTGGTCGTTGTGAAGGTTAGGCTGACGAAGGAACCCTTCAGCGTTGATGGGGCGATAAAGCTCCTTCGCGTTCCAGAGAGCGGGGCCTACGTTGTCTTCCTTGGCCAGGTCAGGAACGAGAGTCACGGCAAAAAGGTTAGCAAGCTCATCTACGAGGCCTACCCGGAGATGGCCGAGGCTGAGATGGCCAGAATAAGGGAGGAGGCGCTCTCGCGTTTCCAGATTCTCGATATGCTCATATGGCACCGCTACGGCGAATTACCCGTTGGGGAGGACACGATTTTGATAGTGGCCAGCGCAAAGCACAGAAAGGAGGCCTTCGAGGCCTGCTCGTGGGCGATAGACGAGGTCAAGAAGCGCGTGCCCGTTTGGAAGAAGGAGGTTACCGACGAGGGAACCTTCTGGATTGAGGGCGACAGGCAGATTCCCGAATGACTTTTCCGTTTTTTGCATACTATCTTAAATGGTTAACAAAATCCGAATAGAAAAAGTATAAATATGGTTTTTCCTATCGTTTCATGGTGAGGGGTAATGGAGAGGGCTGTTCATGCAGGTTCGGTGTTTCAGGCCATTCCGACTCAGTCGGTGGTTAGTGTCGCCAAGCCGCCGTGGTCAAGTAAGAACCACAGCGGTAAGCTCGAGAGGCTCATCCTCCAGATTGGCGCCGGTAAGGGGAAGTTTTCAGAGGTTGGGGGAATCCCCAGGTCCATCGGTTGCATTGGTAACAACAGGTTCATCCTCCGCAGGGAGCCGATGAGCCTTGAGAGAATGAAGGAGCTTATCCTTGAGTTCAGGAAACTCGGCGGAAAGGAACTCTGGCTGACCAATTACGACAACGTCGAGACACTTCTGGCCCTTGCGGTGTTCGCGAGTGAGCTTGAGTTCCCGGAGGTCTATGCCGTCGTCCTCATAGACGACCTCGACAAGGTTACGCCCGTTGAAGGCGTAAACTTCATTGCGGAACTCAGCTATCCGGAGCACACCCTCGACGAGCTCTCGGCGTACCCCTGGCTCCACGGTGCCCTCGTCGTTGTTCCATCTGAAGAACTCCGCACCGGTTCGTTCCTCGGCAACTTCAACGGTGAGGTCTACCTGGACGTTCTCTTCCCTGGTTCGGCCAGGGGGCTCAACTTCAACGTCATCGAGCTTCGCAGAATCTACAACCCCAGCACCGAGCGCTACCACGACTGCCTCGCTGGAACCGTCGCCGTCACTGCCGAGGGCTACGTTCTGCCCTGCCCACTCCTCAGGAACTACGTGGTTGGTGACCTTACC
>Ga0256837_1002235_pt1 | contig 12252 bp, 13 predicted proteins | sample 4562384metaG_FD_185976 | JGI IMG/M metagenome (GOLD analysis project Ga0256837, IMG submission 185976) | Hydrothermal vent microbial communities from Guaymas Basin, Mexico - 4561-384 | ecosystem: Environmental > Aquatic > Marine > Hydrothermal vents | place: Mexico: Guaymas Basin | collected... | reverse complement strand
TTTAAACTCTGCACTATAAACTGTTCTTTTTCTACTCATATTCTTACCCTCTCTTTTATTGTCTAATTTTACCATTTTTAGAAATTAGACTTTTGAAAATATTGTTTGATTTTTCTGGGGTAGTATAGAGAGTTTATTAAAACACTATTTGAAAAGTAAAGATTCTTAAATCTTTACTTTTTTGTTTTTATAACCTTTGTGGCATCTCATCTTTAAATGCTATCTTTTCAGCATTAGCTAAAAGTTCTAAAGCACCGTTATCTATCATCTCTTTAGCTATTTTAGAACCTAAATCTTTAGATTCATTAACATCAACTACAACTTTTTTCTCCATAATGTTTGTACCATCTGGAAAACCTAACATAACTCTAAAAGTGATTTTTCCATCATCTACAACAGCATTACAAGCAACAGGAGCTGAACACCCTGCTCCTATTTTAGAGATAAAATCTCTCTCTATTTGAGTACAGATAAAAGTATTTTCATCATTTAAACTTTGAGCTATCTCTCTCACTTTTTCATCTTTACAAACTATCTCGATTCCAAGTGCTGCTTGACCCATTGGTGGAATCATCATATCTAATGAAAGTTTTTGAGTAAATGGTATATCTTTTAGTAGGTCTAATCTAAAAAGCCCTATATAAGCTAGTATGATAGCATCATATTGACCCTCTTTAAGTTTTCTAAGTCTAGTATTTACATTTCCTCTTAAATCTTTAACTTTTAAATCTGGTCTTTTTTGAAGAAGTTGCATCCTTCTTCTAAGACTTGTTGTACCTACAACAGCACCTTGTGGTAGATCATCAAGAGAAGCATAGTTGTGTGATAAAAAAACATCACTTTGGTCTTGTCTTTGAGTTACAGAAACCAACTCTAAACCATCAGGTATATAAGTGGGAACATCTTTTAAACTATGTACTGCTATATCAGCATTTCCAGCTAACATCTCATCTTCAAGCTCTTTTGTAAAATGCCCTTTACCACCAATGAGAGCTAAAGGTTTATCTAAAACTTTATCACCATTACTTACTATCTTATTTAGCTCCACAGTTACCTCTGGATAAGCTTTTTCAATTCTATCTTTAATGTGGTAAGCTTGCCAAAGAGCTAAATCTGAAACTCTTGTAGCTATCGTTAGTTTAGTCATTATTTTACCTTTTTGTATCTCTTTTTTGTTCTATCTAGTTTACCATCTAAAAATAGTGTTGGTGTACCACCAACCATTAAACTCTCAGCAACATCTAAATCATTTTCAAAATGTTCTAAAACAGCTTTTGATTTTAAATCTTTAGCTTTTATATCTGTACCCATCGTTTCATTAAAAGCTTTTAATATTTTTTCAACATCTCTCTCTTTAGAGTTGATTTTTACATTATACAACTTTAACACTACATCTTTATAACCTTTAAGTTCAGCAGCATAAGCAGCCTTTACTAAACTTACAGCAGCTGGATGTAAACTTGGTAATGGAAAGTGGTAGTAATAGATAGCAAATTTCTTTGGCTCTTTTTTCATCTCTTTTATAGCATTTGGCACAAAACCTCTACAAAATGGACATAATGGATCTGAGAATATCACAACTTTATGTTTAGCATCTACATCACCATATATAAGATTCTCTTTTTTATAATATTCATCTTTAAAAGGTGGTTTTATCAGTTCAAGTAAACTATCACCACTTTTAAGCATATTTAACTCTTGAGTTATAACTTCACCATCAGAAAACAAAAACATTTTTTGTTTAACTTTTCTTTTTTGTTTTTTTAAAATAGCTTTTATATCTATAACATAAGCGTTCCAACCATTAAGTTGTTCCACCTTAATTATATCTACAACATTTATCTCAACATTTTCGATATTATTGTTATCAACAAGAGATCTTTCTAAAAACTCTTGAACCTTTTTTGATGTAGGTAAAGATGAATCTAGTAAATTTTTATTTGGTTTGAAAGATGGTTTTATCATATCTATAAGACGATCACCACTCAAAAGCATATTTAAATTTTTTGTGATAACTACACCATTAGAGAAAAAATCAACATCAAAGCTTTTCTTTTTATCACCTTTCATCATTGCTTCTATGTTTACAACATAAGCTTTCCAATCTTGAAGCTCTTTAATCTTGATCGTATCTGTGATATTTATATCTATATTTTCAATATTTTTATTATAAGGGATAGAATCCTCTAAAAAATCTTTAACAAGTTTAGTATCTTTATCTGCGTATAAAAAACTACTTAAGAGTAGTGTGCTCAGTAACAATTTCAACATCAATGACATCTGAATCCTTTTTTATATTATTTTCATTATAAGAACTATTATAATCATCTGATTTTACAGAATAACGGTTAACAAGCATAGTTGTAAAAACACTAAACTGTAAAATTACACCCAAAATATCTGTGAAAAAACCTGGTATTATAAGTAAGATAGCACCAATTAAAGTAAATAGATTTAACTCTTGAAACTCTTTTAAATCTATACTATTTGTTGATACTGCTCTAAAATTTTCAACTAATGTATTTCTAAAATTAGCCAATATAGAGATACCTAACAAAGCACTAGCCATTATCTCAAAAAAGGTTGCCAATCCGCCAATAGCAGATGATATATTAACAGATATGATAACCTCTAAAAAAAGATAAACTAAAAAGTATTTCATACTATAAAAGTTCCATCACTTTTGTAAAAATCTCATCACTATTTACAGCTGTTTTCTCTTTTGTAGCTCTATCAAAAATCTGAACACTACCATTTACCAACTCTTTACCTATAATCACAGTATATGGAAAACCGATAAGTTCAGCATCTTTCATCTTGAAACCAAATCTCTCTTTTCTATCATCTAAAATCACTTCAACATTAGAATCTTGTAATTTAGAGTACAACTCCTCAGCAACTCTAACTTGTTCCTCATCTTTGATATTTGAGATCATAATGTTTACCATATATGGAGCTGTTGATTTTGTCCAGATACAACCACTCTCATCATGGTTTTGCTCAATCACAGAAGCGACTAAACGGCTAACACCGATTCCAAAAGTTGCCATCTCAAAAGGTTTTGGTTTCCCATTTTCATCATTAAATGTTGCTTCAAGTGCTGAAGTGTATCTATCACCAAGTTGGAAGATATGCCCAACTTCGATACCCTTTTTAAAGCTTAACTCACCACCACAAGAACACTTTTCATCTATCTTTTGTGTTTGAAGTTCATCGTAAGATTTCTCATTTAAAGCATCTATCTCATCTTCCGATTCAAAAATAGTCTCAATATTAGCACCATAATCACAACTATCACAAACTACAATAGTATCTTCACCACTATCAGCTAAAACATGAAACTCTTTGCTTCCATCACCACCAATAGCTCCAGAATCTGCTTGAACTACTCTAAAATCTAAACCAAGTCTAGTGAAGATTCTTTTGTAAGTCTCCTCCATCATATTGAACTCTCTAACCATATCCTCTTTAGTAGCATGAAAAGAGTAGCCATCTTTCATAAGAAACTCACGACCCCTTAAAAGTCCATATCTAGGTCTAGCTTCATCACGAAATTTTGTATTTATTTGGTATAGATTAACTGGTAAATCTTTGTATGATGTAACTCTATTTTTAACAAGCTCAACCATCGCTTCTTCATTTGTTGGACTTAGTACAAACTCATTTTCATGTCTATCTTTGATTCTAAGCATCTCTTTGCCCATAGCTTCTGAACGACCACTTCTTTCCCATAAACTCATAGGTGTTACAAAACTAAGTTGAACCTCATTACATCCAGATCTATCCAACTCCTCTTTTACAACTCTTCTAATCTTTTCTAAAACTATTTTTCCTAATGGTAAAAAGTTATAAAGTCCAGCACCTTGTTGATTTATAAAACCACCTCTTACTAAAAACTGGTGTGATGGTAGTGTCGCATCTGCTGGAATCTCTTTTGTAGTTGGTATAAATGATCTAGTTCTTCTCATACTATTTCCTCTAAATAAATTATTTTTCTATATTTTTGCTAAAAATTTTCATCATCTTTACAGATATATCTGAATCTGTAATATCTGTTTTATTTCTCATATTTGTAACGATCTCATGTAAAAATCTTTTCATTGTTTGTTCACACATTTTTCTAGCTTCATACTCATACTCTTTTGGTATAAAACCTTTCTCTATCGCTCTATCACTCTCTTGCTTCGCTGCTAAAAAAGCTTTTTCATAAATATCTTTTATAATAGGTTCAACATCTAAAGCGTTAATAGATTCAAAAAACTCAACAACACTTCTACCTATAATATGATGCGCATCTCTAGCTCCATCTTTTCTAAGGCTCATATTTTCATCAACAATTATTTTTAAATCATCAATAATATATAGATTTATCCTTTCACCCTTGTTATAATTAATATCTCTAGGTAATGCTAAATCAAACCAATATCTATCAAAATCACAAGGCTCTATTATATCATCTGTGATGATAGGCTCAGGTGACGATGTCGCAGTAAATAAAATATCAAACTCATTTACAGCAGATGGAAGCTTTTCGAAACCTATAACTTTAGCTGAACATTTATCAGCCAAAGCTTCAGCTTTATGCTGTGTTCTATTCATTATATAAACATCAACACCAGCGTTAAGTAGATGTTTCGCTGTTATCTCTGACATCTCACCCACACCAATAACTAAAGCTTTTTTACCATCTAAACTATCTACAACAGATTTTAGTTTAGAAACAGCTACACTAGCCATAGATACAGGTTTAGATGATATATCTGTTGTATTTCTAACATTAGCAGCACATCTAAAAGCACTTTTTATAACTTGTGCTAGTTTTTTACCACAGTAACCATTATCATAAGCAAATCTAAAAGCATCTTTTAGTTGTCCAGCTATTTGTGTTTCACCAATAACCATAGAATCAAGAGATGAAGCTACACTAAAAACATGATGGATAGCACTACTATCATCATATATATCAGCTCTACCCTCTAACTCTTCAACACTAATCCCTGAGTGTAAACTTAGCTTTTCAAAAATAAATTTGGTAGCTTCTGCTATATCAACACAGTTAGATAAAATCTCCATTCTATTACAAGTTGAGATTAAAATCACCTCATTTATAACATCAGCAGATGATAACCTCTCTAAACAACCATCTATACTAGAATCGTTAGAGTACGATAACTTTTCCCTAATCTCAATAGTTGAATTTTTATGTGAAAAACTTATGTTTAAATAGTGCATTAATAACTTCTTTGTATCATAGTTTGTAAAATAGAAACAAGCTCATCATCATCTTTTACACTACTCATCGCTTCATCTGAAAGCTCTTTTGCTAACATAAATGATCTCTCTACTGACTTATGCTCTTTCATTTTTTGCTTTATCCAATTACTCTCATCTTCATCTATCTTTTTACCATGAGAATCAATCAACCTTTGCTTATCGCTACTATCTAATGCCTCATAAAGATATATATATGGTAGAGTACATTTACCCTCTACAAAATCGTTCATTGATGGTTTACCCAAAGTTTTTTCATCAGCAGTTATATCTAAAATATCATCTATAATCTGAAAAGATAAACCAAGATTTCTACCATAAGTAGCATACTTCTCACCATCTTTACCAGCCAATATAGCACTAGCCTGTGCTGCTGCTTCTATAAGTGTAGCTGTTTTTAGGTAAAGCATATCTAAGTATATTTTCTCATCAGTGTTAAACTTCTCAGCCATCTTTACATCTAACATCTCACCCTTAGAGAGTGCTGTTACAGATGATGCTACGATTTTAGCTACATCTTTATCAAAATTAACAAGTTCTGTAAAAGCTTTTGAATATAAAATATCACCAAGCATAACAGCTATCTTACTACCATCAGTAGCATTTACAGAAGCAACACCTCTTCTTAGAGTTGCCTCATCAATCACATCATCATGTAACAAACTAGCAGCATGAATCAACTCAACAACTGCTGCTAAAAGTGGAGCATCTACACTATCTGGAGCGATTTTTAGTATAAGCTTCGCTCTTAATCTTTTTCCACCTGAGAGCATATCAAACAGACGAGTAACCTCATCATAATCTATCTCTTTTATTAATCTTGCTATCTCTTTTTCAACTCTTCTCATAATCTCTCTCTAACTATTTTCTAAATTTTCTAAAAGTATTTGCATTTTTTTATCTGATATAAATAACTCAAAATGAGCCTCTTTAGTCTCATAATTAAACTCTTTAAATTTAACTAGTATGTATGGTGTATATGGGGAATTTGAACCTCTTGGCATAAGGTTAAATCTAAAACTATTATTTTTATTTCTTAGATATAAAATATTTTGCGATACTATTTTGTCATAAGATCTAAAAATGATAAGCCCATTATTTACATAAAGTGTCCACCTAAATTTAAAAAGTTTTTCAACTTTTCCATATTTTACAAGAATTTTCTTTTGCTCATCCTTTTTTAAAGATATTTTTTGCATATCTTTAAAATCGATAGCAATTAAACTACTAGAAAAGAGCAAAAGAAAACAAAGTTGTAAAAATAGCTTCAATTATTCACTTTTAGAAACAATTTCACCCATAAGTTCAATACTTAAACTTTTCATTTTAGTCTCAACATCATCACGATTTTCAACCATATATCTATCTACTTCATCACCAAAATTTTCACCAAGTTTCTCATCTAATAACAACTCTAAAGCCGCTCTTCTTCTGATAAAATTCTCTAAATCAAATCTAACAACATCGTTATTAGCATTAAAGATAATATCCATCATCTTACTAACTGGAGAGCCTAAAAACACATCATCTTCATCTTCAAATAAAGCACTATATTTTGACATTTATAATTCCTTTTTTATTAATTTCGAGATTATATCTTAGTTTACTTAATGATTTGTGTCCCTACACCATCTGATGTAAAAAGTTCAAGTAACATTGAGTGTTCCAATCTTCCATCGATAATATGTGCTTTTTGTACCCCACCGTTTAAAGCTTCTAAACAAGCATCAACTTTAGGAACCATACCACCATGGATAGTACCATCAGCTTTTAAAGATTCAACATCAGCCATAGTTAAGGTATCTAACAACTCTTTATCGTTGTTTAAAACACCTGCTGTATCTGTTAAGAAAATAATCTTATTTGCTCCGATAGCTTTTGCCACATAAGAAGCACATAGATCAGCATTTATATTATACCCTGGATGACCCATCTCCTCACCAGCAGCGATAGGTGCGATAACAGGGATAAACTTCTCATCCATAAGATTTGTAATTACATCAGATTTAACATTTGTGATATTTCCAGTTAAACCCCATTTTGAGAAATTTTTAGCTTTTGCCGTTATAAAATGAGCATCTTTTCCACTTACACCGATAGCTTTAGCACCATGTGAGTTTAAAAGTGAAACTATCTCTTTATTTATCTCACCACTAAGAATCATCTCAGCAATTCTCATAACCTCTTTAGATGTAACTCTTTGACCATCTATAAATTTTGTTTCTATATTTAGAGCATCTAACATCTCTGTAATTTTAGAACCACCACCATGAACAATAACAGGACGGATTCCAACTAGATACATAAGTAAAATATCTTCAGCAAATTTCTCTTTTAATTGTGGTGATGTTTGTGCTGATCCACCATACTTTATAACTACTATCTCTTTATTAAACTCTTTTATGAACGGTAAGGCATCAAGGAGTGTTTTAACTGTTTCTATTTTTTTTTGCACTATTTTTTCCTATATAATTATCTATTATTTTAAATACTTTTTCATCAACTTCCATCTCTAAATCAAGTAATGATAGTGGAAGATTATACGATTCTATTTTAACTAAATCTTTGTAGGTTACTAAAAGAGAATCTGAACCATCTTTTTTCAAAATCTCATCTAACTCATTTTTTGTAAATGTATGATGATCTTCAAAGTAGTTTTTACTAACAACATCTGGTAAAAACTTATCTAGCCGTTGTGGTCTAGCGATAGCTGTAACAAGTGACATTTTATCACATTTCTCTTTAAGCTCAACTACTCTCTTAAAATCAGCACCATCTACTAAAACATCAACCTCTTTACCACTCCAGATTCTCTCACGAAAAGCACCAGCTGGTAAACAGTTTTTATTTGGAGTATCAACTTTTATAAGTAGGTCAAGCTTTTTTATATCATGTTTTGAGTAAGCATCATCTAAAAAAACTATCTTAGCACCCAACTCCTTAGCTTTTTGTATCCCTTTTTTTCTATCTTCACTCACTATAACTATGCTATTTTTAACTTTTCTAGCATATATCATAGCTTCATCACCACTAATCTCTACATCACATAAGATACTATCTTTATCTTTTACAACATAAAGACCTTTAGAGTTACGACCATAACCACGAAGAACAATAGCAACATCTTCATACATCAATGCTAGTGAACTGATAAGTGGTGTTTTACCACTTCCACCAACATTTAAGTTTCCAACACTTACTATATCTATCTCAAAATCTTCTGCTTTTTTAGTTTTATAACGGATAAACATACCAAAACAGTAGATCCAACTAAGTGGTGATAAAAAAATAGATAAAGATTTTTGAAATATATTTGGGTTGTAAAAATAGTTCTCAACCCAAAATACTAAATCTTTTTTCAAAATAAACTAAACTCTATTTAAAGCTATTTTTTTGATTTTATCACAAACAAATTTAATCTCTTTATCGCTCATACTTGGATATATTGGTAAAGATAAAACTTGTTGATAAGTTCTCAAAGCAACTGGATAATCATTTACACGAAGCGAGTATTTAGCTTTGTAGTATGTTAAAAGGTGTAGAGGGATATAATGAAGAGCAGTATCTACACCAGCCTCTTTAAGCTCAACAGCAAAAGAATCACGATTCTTATCTATTTTTATAATATAAAGAGAAAATGGATGCTCATCATCTTCAATCTCAGGAGTTGTTATATGTTCCACAGATTTAAGTGCTTTATTGTAAAGAGTTGCTATCTCTTTTTGTCTTTTTATATTATCATCTTGATGGCTAATTTGAGCTCTTATATATGCCGCATTTAACTCACTCATAGAGTAGTCATTACCAATATCTACAACCTCATATATATAATCAAGTAAGTTGTTGTTTCTCTCCATGCCATGGTTATGTAAAAGTCTTGCTCTTTTTATAATATCTTCATCATTAGTAACAAGCATACCACCATTACATACATTCTTTCTAAGGTGTGAAGAGAAATCAAAACAAGTTATATCAGCACCAGTTGAGCCTATCTTTTGACCTTTAAATGTAGCACCTAAAGCATCTGAAGCATCCTCTACAACTTTTATACCATAGATTTTTGCGATAGAGTAAAGTCTCTCTAAATCAACACAATAACCTGCTATATGTGTCACTATAACAGCTTTAAGCTTTTTAGATTTGTTATCTTCAAGATAAGATTCTAAATGGTCTAAGTTTAGATTATAACTTTTTTCATCTATATCTAAAAAAACTGGCTCCGCATCAAAATGGCGAACAACCTCAGGAACATTTGGATGAGCATTTACTGAACATAGTATCTTATCTCCCCTTTTTAGATCAAGTGCCAACATAGCAAGATGAAGAGCATCTGTACCATGTGAAGTAGCTAGAGCATAATCAGAGCCTATATATGTAGCAAACTCAGATTCTAACATCTCCACTTGATTGATATTTTCACCATCTAAAACATCACTAACATTTGAGTGTACATCTACACCATTTACAAATTTACTAAAAGGTACATTCATCTTACTTTCCTAATTTAAAGTCTTATATCTCGAGGATAATTAAAATCGTGGTTTAAAGTTCTTGAGGTGAGTTTAGCTATAACTGGCATCTTTCTCTTAAAATGGTTACGAAAAATTCTCTCTATTATCATATCTAACATCTTAGAATCTACACCTTTAGCTATTATCTCATCTCTACTTAATCTATCTTCAACATAGTATCTCATAGCCTCATCTAACTGAGCATAAGTATAACCTAAATCATCTTCATCACTTTGACCATCCCATAAATCAGCAGATGGCGGTTTTTTTATGATGCTTTTTGAAACATTTAGATACTCAGCTAACTCAAACACTTCACTTTTATAAAGATCACCTATCGGATTTATAGCACTAGCTAAATCACCATACAAAGTTCCATAACCAAGCATAAGTTCACTTTTGTTACTTGTTCCCAAAACTAAAGCACCCTCACGAGCAGATATATCAAAAAGTGTAGCCATCCTCATACGAGATGAAAAGTTACCCTTTCTCAAATTGTTTAAGTTTGGATTCATCTGTTCATAAGCTTTTAACATAGGCTCAATAGAGGCAGTTTCAGCTTTTAAGTTAAAATCTATACATAACTCATCAGCATCATCTAAAGAGCTTTGAGATGAGTAATGTGATGGCATCTTTACACAAAGTAGATCATCTTTAAAAACTTTTTGTGCCAAAACCGCTACAACAGCAGAATCGAGACCACCACTAAGACCAACAACCACTTTTTTTATACCAGTTTTACGAACTTCATTATCTAAAAAATGTTCTAGGTACTCTGTTATTTGTGAATATTTACTCATTATCTCTTGTAAAACCTTATATAATTTGAACTATTTTAAAATATTATATCAAAAGTTGATTAATTTTTTATCTTTAAATTTAACCAGCTCTCATCTTTAGAATCTCATCTACATTTATCTCTTTATCATACCTTACAAAATCTTCATCTTTTTTCTCTATCGCATACATTGTCATCCTATCTGCTAGCTCATTACCCTCTAGTCCAGAATGTGCCTTTATATGTGATAGCTCCATATCTGATTTTATTTTATTATAAAGGTAGTAACACTCCTTTATAATATCAAGATTTTTTATCTCACCACCCTTTTTTGTCCAGTTCTTTTTCTCCCAAGAGATAGCCCAAGTTTTTATACAGTTGATAGAGTACATAGAATCACACTTTATCTCTACTCTGTTCCCTTTTTGAATCTCTTTTTGTGCCATAAGCAATGACTGATATAAAGCACCCAACTCTGCTGTGTTATTTGTCCCCATAGGCTCATACAAACCATACCAAAGTTCAGCTAACTCCCCTGCTCTATAAACAGCGACACCTGAACCTGATTTTCCTGGATTTGGTGTACATCCACCATCGCAGTATATAACCACATCACCAGATTTTTCCAGATTTTTTTCTATTTTAGCTTTTAGAGGTGTAGGTTCATCTTTTCTAAATTTTTGTAAAGCTTTGTAGTTTGCTATTATTTTTTCTTGAATCGCTTTATCTTTAACACCGCTAAGTAAAACAAAAAGTTCAGCCCTAGCATCTGATAACTCTTTGCCTAGTGCTAATGTTTCAACCTTGTTGATATCTGAATCTTTTATATCTAAAAGTACCAATTGAGATTCACTAAAACCAAACTCATCATCTCTACCAAGCTGTAACAATTTTTCTGTAACTAATTCCATATTCTATCCTCTAACAAACATCTTTATGTGCCATCTTTTTAAGTTCACTACAAGAGAAACCAGCCTCTTTTCTACCATCTACATTTAAGTTTTTTGCTCTTAAAAAACCTTGTGGGTAGTATTTATCTATTATCTCAAAATATATATCTGTTGAAACACCCTCTTTTTCACAAGCATAGTTAAACCAAACATCACCCTTTTTTACATGGTCTATCTCTTCTGCTAAAATAATTTCTAATGATGATACCAACTTATCTATCATCTCATTTTTTGGTAACCTTTTTAGCTTTGTTAGAATCATTGGTGTAGCATCAAGCCCATTAGCTTCTAAATAACGGGGAACAACCGCCATCCTCTCTAAAAGTGTTTGTGTATTTTGAGAAGCTTCAAAAAGTGAGTTATGAACCTCTACATCTCCATAAGAGGAATCTAGTTCATTTAAAAGTTTTTCTAACATCAAAAAATGTCTTATCTCATCATCAGCCACCTCTAACCAATCATCATAATACTCTTTAGGTAATCCACGAAACCTATAAACAGCATCAAGTGCTAAATCGATAGCAGAATACTCTATATGAGCAATAGCATGAAGTAAAAACACCTGCCCCTCTTTCGTAGTTAAATTTCTCCTTTTGGGAACATCTTGTGGTGGAACTATTTTACATATAGATTGATAAGATGGATATCTAAAAAACTCAACCTTATATTCTGACTCAAAAATAACATTATTTTGTTTATATTCACTATATAGTTTATTAAATAGTTCTATTTTTTCTGATGG
>Ga0256837_1002233_pt1 | contig 12263 bp, 12 predicted proteins | sample 4562384metaG_FD_185976 | JGI IMG/M metagenome (GOLD analysis project Ga0256837, IMG submission 185976) | Hydrothermal vent microbial communities from Guaymas Basin, Mexico - 4561-384 | ecosystem: Environmental > Aquatic > Marine > Hydrothermal vents | place: Mexico: Guaymas Basin | collected... | reverse complement strand
TCGTAGAAGATAGAGCAGGACATGATAGACGTTATGCTATAGATGCAACAAAACTTGAAACTCAGCTTGGCTGGAAAGCAGATGAGAACTTTGACACGGGAATTGTTAAGACTGTGGATTGGTATTTGGATAAACATGAAAAGTGAAAAGTTTAACCTTTTAGAAATTGCTAAAAAAGCATATGTTCTTTTAACTAAAAATGAGAAGAAAAGTTTTTTTTTATTAACTTTTTTAATGTTTATAATGGCAATATTTGAAGTCTTAGGAATCGCTGCCTTATTACCTTTTATGAGTGTTGTTATGGATAGTTCTAAGTTATATACAAATGATTTTTTAAATAGTTTATTTTTGCTTTTATCTTTCAGTGAAAAAGAATTTATTATATTTCTTGGTTTGTCTTCATTTGGACTAATATTGATAAGTGCAATAGTTCAAATAACAGTAAATAAGAAACTTTTTCAATATACATGGGGACTAAATCATAACTTGTCATCAAGGTTAATATCAAAATATTTAAGAAATGATTATAGCTTTTTTTTAAATAGGAATAGCTCAGAATTAACAAAAAATATTATTACAGAAGTACAGCAAGTAGTATATGGGATTTATTTTTCACTTATTATAATTACTTCAAAAGCATTTATTGTAGCTTTAGTTTTAATCTTTCTTCTTCTTATAGATCCTCTTTCATCCTTAGTAGTAGCGATTGTTATTGTTGGTGGTTATTTACTCATATATGCATTAATGAAAAAATTAATAGCAAATGAAGGTATTCATAGGGTAAAGGCACACGAACAGAGATTTAAAGCAATTTCAGAATCAATAGGTGGGATTAAAGAGATCAAGTTAATGAATAAGGAAGATATATTTTTAAAAAACTTTGAGATACCATCTAAAAATTTCTCAACAGCGACGGCTAATAAAGAAATATATCAAATTATTCCAAAAAGTATTATGGAAGTGTTAGCATTAGGTGGTATAATATTAGTTATAGTAGCTTCGTATGTTAGTGTCGGAGATGCAAAAACTATTATGCCAATAGCAACTATATATGCTTTTGCAGGTTATAGGCTTATGCCATCTTTACAAACGATTTTTAGAGCTCTAGGGGAGATGAAATACAACTCGAAACCAATGAATATCTTATATAACGATTTGTTTAATGCTAAAATAATGAAAGAAAATGGTAGAGGTAAATTAGTTCAAAATAAAATAGAATTTAAAGAAAAAATAGAGATAAAAGGCTTGTCTTACACTTATCCAAATACTACAAAAGAGATACTAAATGATGTTAATATCTCTTTAGAATATGGTAAAAGTTTAGCCTTAAAAGGAACAACGGGTAGTGGGAAAACTACTCTAATTGATATATTATTGGGATTGTTAAAGCCAACAAGTGGACAAATTTTAATTGATGGTGTTATTATAAATAATACAAATATAAAGCAATGGCAAAGTAATATCGCATATGTCCCACAATTTATATTTTTACTAGATGATACAATTGCATCAAATATTGCCTTTGGTGATGAAAATATAGATTTAGAAAGAGTAAAATGGGCATCAGATCAAGCTGTTCTTAGTGATGTTATATCTGATTTAGAGGATGGATTTGATACAATGGTAGGTGAAAATGGGGTAAAGCTTTCGGGTGGTCAAAGACAACGAATAGGAATTGCTAGAGCACTTTATAGAAAACCTAAACTTTTAGTGTTAGATGAGGCAACAAGTGCACTAGATGAAGCAACAGAAAAAATAGTTATGGACAATATATATGGATTTTTAAATGAGTCTAGTGTAATTATGATAGCTCATAGACTGTCTACAATAAAAAAAGCAAATGAAATTATAGACTTGGGTTTAAGTTAGATGGTTTTTTTAGATTTTGATGGTGTTTTATTTAATACAGTAAGAGAAGCATATGCTGTATCTATGATTTCAACTGGTAAGTTGAATATAATAGAAAACATAGATTTTGATTCAGAGCATTATATTCAATTTGAAAAGTATAGATATTTAATAGGACCAGCATGGAATTATAAGTATCTTTTGAAGGTTCTATTAGAAAATAAACAACAAAATATTGAAACAAACTATTATGATTTAGTGAAAATAGCTAAAAAAAAAGATTACAATCTATTTGAAAAAGCATTTTTTAATACGAGAAAACAACTTCAAAAAAATGATTTTCAAAAATGGTTAAAATTAAATACTAGCTATCCATTTTTATTATTAATTAAAAAATTATTAATTAATTATAAAAATAATTTTATAATTGTAACAACAAAAGATAAAGATACCGTTTATCAATTATTACAGTTAGAAAATATTATTTTTGACAAGAAGGCTATTTATGATAAATATGATTTTGAAAAGTATACAAATAAGTCTGAAATTATTAAGATGCTGATGACATCAATGGAAATAACGAATGCTATTTTCATTGACGATAGTCGCAAGCATCTTGAAAGTTGCTTAAAAATAAAAAACTTGGAATTGTTTCAAGCTAGTTGGGGGTATATAAGTTCAAAAGACTTGAATACTTTTTCAGATAAAGAAATTTTTAGTAAAATATTAAAGGAAGGAATCAATTAAATGTATGGTATTGAAAAGAAGTTATATGAACAACTTTGTAAGCTTCGTGATAATTATGATTTAGAAGGTATTAAAGCAGAGTTTGAAGCCGAAGGTTCATCTTTCCGTGATTTAATGCGATTAAGAAGACTTACTTCGAAAGTTGGTGTTAAGCTATTCCTTAAGATAGGTGGTGTCGAAGCTGTACGTGATATTAAGGATGCTTTAGAAATTGATGTTGATGGATTAATAGCACCAATGGTTGAAAGCCAATTTGGTGCTAAAAAATTTTATGATAGTGTAAAAAAAGTATATGGAGATTACAAAATTCATAAAACATTAAATATTGAAACTAAAAATGCAATTGATCAGTTTAATGAGATTTTAGCATTTTCCCAAGATAAATTTGAAAATATTACGATAGGGCGTTCTGATTTAACAGCTTCATATTTTGATGATACGATGAAACCAGATAGCGATATTACATTTAATCTTTTAGAATCACTTGGAAAAAAAGTCAATGATAAAAAAATGACTTTTACTGTTGGTGGTAGTGTGTCAGCAAAAACAATTGATATTGTAAATGCAAAATATCCAATATTAAAAGATATAATTTACAAGTTAGAGACAAGAAAGGTTATTTTACCAATAAAGTCCTTTTTAGAAAAAGAAAATGCGATAAAGGAATCATTGAAATTTGAAGAATTATACATACTATCTAAAAAAGAATTTAGTGATATTCAAATTAATTCAGAGATAACTAGACTTACAGAATTAAAAAGGAGAATGTAATCATGGACCTTGCCATAATTATACCAGCACAAGTAACAAATAAATACCATAGATTAGGTGATTTAGCCCCTTTCGGTGATACTACCCTTTTAGAATGGAAAATATCACAATGTAAGGAGTTTGCTTCAAACTTTCAAATATATATAAACTCCACAAGTGAAGATATAGCTGAAATTGCAAGAAAAGAAAATGTTAACTTTATATTACGAGGAAATGAAGATAACTACTCTGATATTCTTATAAATGTTTTAAATAGTGTTACTCAAAAACAAATTCTTTGGACGAATCCAACTTCACCTTTTATTGGTTATCAAGATTATACTTCAATGATAAATACATTTTATAGTTCAAGTAATAACGATTCACTTGTATCTGTTTCAAGTAAAAATGATTACATATATTACAAGAACAAACGTTTAAATTTTGGAATGCAGTTTTCAAATCGAAATGAATTAGATATAATTCAAATAGTCACTAATGGATGTTATATTATTGAAAAAAAGTTAGCAATAAGTCAAGGGTCTTTATATGGGGAATTACCTTATTTATATGATTTGGATTATCTTTCTTCTGTAGAAATAAAAGATGTACATATATACCAACTTTCAAAAGAACTAATTTCATCATACTTTAAAAGGGATTTGAATGTTTAATGATATTGGAGTAGTTATACCGGTAAGACTTGGAAGTTCTAGAGTTAAAGAAAAGGCTCTTTTACCTTTTTCAGATACTAACCTTTTAGAATGGAAGATTCAACAGCTAAAAGAAGTTATTTCAAATAATAATATTTTTGTAAGTACGGAAAGTGATAAATTGAAAGAAATAGCATTAAAACAGGGTGTACAAATTCATCATAGAGATTTTTACTTAGCTGATGGGCACAAAGCTAGTTTTAGTGAAGTAATAACTGGTATTGTAAAAGATATTCCTTTTAAACATATTGCATGGGTTACGGTAGTAGTTCCATTAATGAAGCCTACGGAGTATAAAAAAGCATTTGAAATATATTTAAAAGAAGTTGTTGAATTGAAAAATAACGATTCTCTATTTTCTGCAAATTTATTAAAAGAATATTTTTGGGATGAGTATAATCCGATTAATTATAAAGCAGATATGAATCATACAATTAGTCAAGAATTATTAAGTATGTATAGAGTGACAAATGGCTTATATATGCGAGATAAAAATTCGATATTAAAAGATAAATATTTTTTAGGAAAAGATCCAAAGAAGTTTGTAGTATCAAAAATTTCTGGAATTGACATTGATGAAACTGAAGATTATGAAATTGCTAAAGCTTTACTTGAAATATATAAAAAAGAAGTAAAATAAATGTTTATTCAAATTGACGGTTGGTACGGTGGTGGAAAAAGTGTTCTATGGTCACTATTAGATTCTCATAGTAATGTTTTTGTTTGTCCTTTACATGACTTCTCTTTTGCAAAATTATTAGATCAGCATGATGGAATGGAATGGCTTAAGAAAAGATACTCTACAGAACTACGTCAAATATTTGCAAAAGCTGAATATTATAAATTTGAAAAAGTTTATTATGATGGTGTTATGCCGGTGCACTTTTCAGCAGACATGTTTATGAATCTAAAATATGATACAAACTTTTATGAGTTTGATGAAAAATTTTATAAAAAACTTCATAACTTAGAAGAGTGGACAATCGAGACTATAGTAGAAAAACTTTATGAGACATTTTATGAAGTACATACAAGAAAAGTAGTTTATCCTAAATATTATGCTTCAATGAGTCATTCAGGTTCTTATAAACTATATAAAAAAATTCCTTTAATATTACCAAATATGAAAAGTATTGTAGTTAAAAGAGGTCTTAAAAATATTATTGCAACGAGAACAAATAGAAAAGAGAGACCAAGAGACTTAAATGAAAAACAAGCATTTAGAGTACCTTTTAATCGTGTGATAAATAGTGGTGAAGTAGAAACTATATGTGATTATTTCGCAACTTATGAGAAACTACAAAAAGAGTATCCAAAACAGTTTATGATAGTAGAGTTTGATGAGCTTATAAAAGATACTGAAAATAGTATGAAAAGAGTGGCTAAGTTTTTAGATATAGAATATGAAGATATACTATCAAAACCTACAAGAGATGGTCAAATCCTAGAGTATAAAGGGATGAGTTTTATAGGTGAAGAAAATGATGACTATAGAAAGCTATTGACAGATGATGAGATAAATATCATAGATAGAAGAATAAAATGGTATAAGATACATAAACAACCATTTAATATATTTTCTATAAAGTCATGGATAAAATATATAGCTATAAAATATAAATCAATATTGCTAAAGTGGTAGTATGAAATATAACAATTTATTTGAAGAAAATTTTGAACATCAACAATACATATTAATAGACAATGAATTGTTAAGTGAATTGATGTCAAATAAATTGTATAGTGCTATTGTAAACTCAAAAGCTTTTAAACGATTGAAAAAAGTTAGTTTTTTAGGAGCTATTGATTATCTACAGAAAAATAAGAAAAAGTATTCAAGATGCGAACATTCATTATCAGTAGCTGCTCTTGGGCTATTGTATGCAAAGCGTACAAATGTATCTAAAGAACAAAGAGATTATTTAGTTGTAAGTGCATTATTACATGATATAGGGCATGGTCCATTGTCTCATAGTATGGAAAGTGTATTTAAAACTAAATACTATCTTTCTCATCATACAAATGAAAACAATATCATTTTAGGTAAAATAAAATTAGGTGTTGAATTAAATAGTATATTATCTACTTATTGTATCTCATCTAAAAAAGTAGTGGATATTTTAGATGGCAAAATCAAAGGAAAATATACATTTGCATTGTATAACCTTATAAATCTATGTGCTGATATAGTATCTCAAAAGTTTGCTTTACATCAAGATATTTGTAGTGATGACTTTTTATTGTCTGATAGTACATTTAGAAAAAAATATCATGATCTTTTTGTGATGTTATCTTCACTAGAGAATACAGATACCAAAGAAAGATTAAATTATACAAAAAGGTTTTATATCATAAAAGAAGATATAAAAGTACAAAATGATGAAGACATACAGTGTAAATATGTATCAAAAAGAGAAAAAGAGTGTATAAATATAACTTCTAGAAAAAAATGTAGAGTAAATGAGGCAATAGTTCTTTAATGTTAAAATACAAAATTATTCATATCATGCCACAAGATAAATTTATAGAACCATTTATAAATTTTATGGAATATAATTTTGATATGAAAGAGCATCTTTTTTTGGTAATAGATTATAAAAACAATTATCATATTTCTCAAAAAGAAAATGTGATATTGATATCGTCATTATTTCTAAGTAAGTTTAAAGTTGATTATGATTATTCTCAAAAGATTATTTTACATGGGTTGTTTAGATTTGTTCCTATATTTTTATTTTTTAATAGTAGTTTATTAAAAAAAATATTTTGGATAATATGGGGTCATGACCTATATAGCTATAAAAATGCAAATAAAAATCTTTATACAAAAGTATATGAATATATCAGAAAAAAAGTGATAACTAAAATACCAAATTATGTAGTATATATGAAAAATGAATTTGAACTTATGAAAAAAGTTTACAATACTGATGGAAAACATTTTAGAAGCTTTGTATATCTAAGTAATCTTTATGAAGAAAACGAAGTTGTAAAAAAAGACAGTAGTTGCCTAACTTTAATGGTAGGTAACTCTGCAAGTAAAACAAACTGTCATAAAGAGATATTTGATATACTTAAAAAATATAAAAATGAAAATATAAAGGTAATAGTACCATTATCTTATAGTGGTTCAAAAGAATATGTAGATGATATTGTAAAAACAGGGACACAACTATTTCAAGATAAATTTATACCTATATTGGATTATATGGAGTATGAAAAATATAAAGAGTTACTTTCTAGTGTAGATATGGCATTGTTTAATCATAATAGACAAGAGGGGATAGGAAATACAAATCTACTTATAAGTTATGGAGTAAAAATATATTTAAGACATGGTACTTCGCAATATAATTTTTATAATAGTGAAGATATAAAAGTATTTGATATAAATGATTTTGATTTAACTAGATTATCAGAAGAAGATAAAGAAAAAAATCAAAGAATATTAAAAAAGCTTTTTTCAAAAGAATCTCTAAAAGAGCAGTTAAAGGATATATATGATACCTAAAAAAATTTTAATTGTAGGTGGTGGGCAATGGCAAGTACCTATTACAAAAAAATGTAAAGATTTAGGATATATAGTAATCTCTACTAATTTATATGAAGATTCTCCTGCGTTTGAGTATGCAAATTATTCTTATGTGATAAATGTGTTAGATAAAGATGAAAATCTAAAAGTTGCTATAAAGCATAGTATAGATGCTGTTATAACTGACCAAAGTGATATAGCAGTATCAACAGTAGCATATATAAATGAAACACTAGGATTAAATGGGATAAATACAGACACGGCAGAACTATATACAAATAAATTTAGAATGAGAGAAGAACTAAAAGCAAATGGATTAAATCATCCTAGATATAAGTTGTGTAAAAATATAGATGAAGTTATAAGTTTTTATAAGGATATAAATGTTCCTATGATTTTAAAGCCGTTAGATAATCAATCTAGTAGAGGGATACAGTTTCTTGATAACCTAGATGATATAGAAGTTTTGTATAAAGATACTGTAAGTTATTCTAAAGATGGAACTATTTTAGCTGAAGAATTTATAGGTGGTATTGAGCTTACTGTTGAAGGGTTTAAGTATAAAAATAGTATTCATAAATCTTTTGCAGTATCTAAAAAACGATATTTTAATGATATGGTAGGTGTTGCAGATACTTTACAGTATCAACCATATTTTGAAGAGTTTAATATAGATGATATAAAAGAGATAAACAGTCAGATATTTGATAAATTAGAGTTTGGTATCACTCATGTAGAATATAAATATTACAATGATAAGTTTTATCTAATTGAAGCAGCTATAAGAGGTGGTGGTACAAAAGTATCATCACATATTACACCAATTGCAAGTGGATATGATACAAATGAATTACTCATCAAAACTGCATTAAAAGAGAATATTGAGTTTATACAAAATGATTATAAAAATAAATATGTAATTTTGAGATTTTTTAGTTTTTATGGTGGAAAAGTAAAAAATATATTAGGTTTAGACATTAAGAATCATCCTAATATTATTGATTTAGAATTAGAATTTAATATAGGTGATATTTTAGAAAAACCAATAGATGATAGAAGTAGGGTTGGGTATTTTATAGCTTATGGAAATACTTTAAATGAATTAGATAAAATAGTAGAAAATATAGAAGAAAATGTAAAGGTGGAGTTTGAATAGATGAAAAATATAGTTATGCCAAAAGAAGATAAAGATATAGTAATAGATAGATACTCAAAAAGATTTCAAGAGTTTGGACATTCACCTAAAACTTTAGGTTGGGATAAAGGAAAGCAAGATTTAAGATATCATATATTATTTGAAGAATTTGATATAGAAAATAAAAGTATACTAGATATAGGGTGTGGATTTGGTGATGCTAATAAACTTTTAAAATCTAAAAATAAAAATTATACATATTTAGGGATTGATATTGTAGAAAATCTTATTGAAGAAGCAAAAAAAACATATTGTAAAGATGAAAATATAGATTTTGTATTGGAAGATTTTTTAAATGTTAATTTAGATAAAGAATATGATATCGTGGTATCTTCTGGTGTATTTAATTTTAAATTGTATGGGGGGGATAATTATATGTTTATCAACTCTTTTATGCAAAAGGCATTTAAGTTGGCTAAAGATGGTATCGCTTTTGATTTTTTATCTGATAAAGTAGATTTTCAGTATGAACATACTTTTCATAGTAGCCCTAGTAAAATACTAGATATGGGATATGAATTGACAAAAAATATAATATTGAAAAATAATTATATGCCATTTGAGTTTGCAGTTGTGATGTTTAAAGATGAAACATTTACTAAAGAAGATACAATTTTTACAAGGTATAAAAATGAAAAAGAATATTATAGATTTTATTAAAAGAAATAGAGTTTCTACTACTGAGTTAGCTGATTGTATGGATAAAAGTGGTTCTATACAAAATGTAAAAGCTGTAAATAGAGGACATTTTGCAGTAGGTAATTTAAAATATGTCTATGCTTGTAATGGTACAAATTGGGATTTACATAAACAAATAGAAACAGTAGAAGATGGCGATGTGGTTTTTGTAGATGTTTTAGATACTCCTCAAAAAGCTGTATTTGGAGATCTTGTATCAAAGTATTTGATATTATATAAACAATCAAGTGCAATAGTAGTAAATGGACTACTAAGAGATGCTACAAGGCTTATAAAAGAAAATTGGTCTATATGGTGTGATGGATTTAGTCCTGTGGGATATGTAAATGAAGATAAAGAACAAACAAAGCAACAACTTGAAATGATAGAAAAGAGAACAAAAATATATGATGGGGCTATTGCTGTTTGTGATGATACAGGTGTGATATTTATACCAAAAGAATTTCATACTAAAGAGTTTTTAGAAAAGATAAAATTTATAGAAGAGCAAGAAGATATTTGGTTTGATTGTATTGATAGGTTAAAATATTCTACTTATGAAACTGTTTGTATAAAGAAATATTTGGGAGATGATAAGTGTTAATACCATTTAATAGACCACCATTAACAGGTAATGAAGAACAATATATACTAGAATCTATCAAGAGTAATAAAATATCTGGAGATGGACAATTTACTAAAAAATGTCATCAATGGTTTGAAAAAAAATTACAATGTAAAAAAGTGTTACTTACTACTTCTTGTACTCATGCACTTGAAATGACAGCTATTTTACTTGATATTAAAGAGGGTGATGAAGTTATTATGCCATCATATACATTTGTATCTACAGCTAATGCTTTTGTTCTAAGAGGTGCAAAAATAATTTTTGTAGATATTCGACCTGATACTATGAATATAGATGAAACAAAGATAGAAGAAGCTATTACAGAAAAAACGAAAGCAATTGTTCCTGTTCATTATGCTGGTGTGGCATGTGAAATGGATGTAATTATGAGTATTGCAAGCAAACATAACCTTTTTGTTGTCGAAGATGCTGCACAAGCTATGATGAGTACTTATAAAGGAAAACCTTTGGGTACTATTGGTCATTTTGGTACTTTTAGTTTTCATGAAACAAAAAACTATACAAGTGCAGGAGAAGGTGGTCTCTTAATCATTAATGATGATGCTTTTACACAACATGCAGAAATTATTCGAGAAAAAGGGACAAATAGAAGTCAGTTTTTCAGAGGAATGGTTGATAAATATAGTTGGGTTGATATAGGAAGCAGTTATTTGATGAATGATGTTAGTGCATCTTATTTATGGGGTCAATTGGAAAAAGCAGATGAAATTAATAGCAATAGATTGAAAAATTGGAACTTATATTATGATAAACTTCAAGGTTTGAAATCTATTGAGTTAACAAGTATTCCTGATTTTTGTGTTCATAATGCACACATGTTTTATATTAAAGCAAAAAACATTCAAGAGAGAAAGAAATTGATAAAATACTTAAGAGATAATAATGTTGAAACAGTATTCCATTATATTCCTTTACATTCAGCACCAGCAGGTTTAAAGTTTGGAGATTTTTCAAATAATGATGTTTTTACAACAAAAGAGAGTGAAAGACTTATTCGACTTTCAATGTTTTATGGATTAGAAGATAATCAAGTTTTAAAAATTGTAGATTTAATTAAAAGTTTTTATATATAATAGACACACTATCAAAATATACAACTCACAATCTATGGGTAGTATAAACTTAAACTTCTTAAGAAAAGGATTTATTTAATGAATATCTGGATATTTAATCATCATGCACAAGGGCCAGAAATACCTGGTGGTACAAGGCATTATGATCTTTCTAAGAGTTTAATTGCAAAAGGGCATAGTGTGACTATTTTTGCAGCAGGCTTTCATTATACACTGTTAGAAGAGAGTGTAGAGTACAATGCATCTGGCTATAAAGAAGAAAATAAGGATGGGGTAAAGTTTGTATGGGTAAAAACATATCCATATAAAGTTAACAATATAAAAAGAATGATAAATATCATCTCTTATGCTTGGAAATTGAACTTTTTAATTCCAAAATTACATCTTAAAAAACCAGATATCATCATAGGAACAACAGTACATCCTTTTGCTCCTGTAGTGGCTCATAGGTTTGCAAAAAAATACAAAACTCCTTTTATATTTGAGATACGAGATCTTTGGCCACAATCTTTTATAGATATAGGAGTATGGAAAGAAGATAGTTTAATTTCAAAGGTATTTAAAAGTATAGAAAAGTACACAGTCAGTAAAGCAGATGCAATCATTGCATTGTCTCCAAAAACACGAGAGTATTTAAAAAAAGAATATTCGTATGAAAATATTCACTACATTCCAAATAGTGTAGATGTTGACTTTGTACTTAAAAATAAAAAATCATCTCAGATGAATGAAACATTTGAGAAGCTACAGGAATTAAAAAACAATGCTAAACAACTTTATATGTTTACTGGTGCTATAGTTCAGTCAAACAGTATAAATGTATTTATAGAATGTGCTAAAAAATTAGAAATTGATAATATTCAGATAGTGTTAGTTGGAAAAGGACAAGAAAAAGAGAAGTATATGACCTTAGCCAAAGATGAGGGCTTAGAAAATATTTCTTTTTTAGATCCAGTAGAAAAGCAACTTGTACCAAAACTGTTGGAGTATGCTGATGTATTGTTGCTAATTCAAGGAAATGTACTATGGGGAAGTTCAAATAAGCTCTATGACTACTTAGTGGCCAAAAAACCCATTA
>Ga0256837_1002232_pt1 | contig 12265 bp, 11 predicted proteins | sample 4562384metaG_FD_185976 | JGI IMG/M metagenome (GOLD analysis project Ga0256837, IMG submission 185976) | Hydrothermal vent microbial communities from Guaymas Basin, Mexico - 4561-384 | ecosystem: Environmental > Aquatic > Marine > Hydrothermal vents | place: Mexico: Guaymas Basin | collected... | reverse complement strand
AATGGTAGAGAAACTCAGCATCGCAACCACCTCAGCAATCACATCCTGCTTAAAACGTTTTGAGCCAAAATGAACACTTCCATTGAGCATAGAAGCGATCACCACATTTAACTCCCGCTCTTCACGAAAAATCTTTATATAGGGTTTTTGGAGTTTTGCTGTGATATTCCAGTCAATATGACGAATATCATCACCTGGCATATACTCACGAAGCTCAATAAAATCATACCCCTCCCCTTGAAAGATGGAAGGGTTATTGCCAACCATTTCGGAAAAAACCTGACGGCGAGCCCGAACCAGTATCTTTTGTAGTTTACTCAAGATATTTCCCTTTACGGTATAGGTACTATCTCAAGCACTTTTTGAATGATCTCATCGGTTGTTATACCCTCAGCTTCTGCTTCGTAAGTAAGAACAATACGGTGACGCATTAACTCTTTGATGATATAGGCAACATCTACAGGTGTTACAAAATCTTTACCACGCATAAATGCCATCGCTTTGACCGCTTTGAACATATCGATACTTACACGTGGAGATGCACCAAACTGGATATAGTCTTTTATCTCTTCAAGACCATACTCCTGCGGATGGCGTGTTGCATTGACAAGCTCTATCATATACTCCTCTACTTCAGCATCAACGTGTATCTCTTTGACAGCACTTTTCAACTCTTCAAGTTCTGCTTTTGAAAGTACCGCTTCAATCGTTTCAAACTTACCGCTAGAGATACGTCGTGCAATCTCAAGCTCCTCTTGTTTTGTGTTGTAACCTACTATAAGTTTAAGCATAAAACGATCAAGCTGTGCTTCAGGTAACTGGTAAACACCCTCTTGTTCTACTGGATTTTGTGTTGCCATTACAAAAAACGGCAACTCAAGCTTAAATGTTGTATCACCAATGGTGACTTGTTTCTCCTGCATCACTTCTAAAAGTGCAGACTGTACTTTTGCAGGAGCACGGTTAATCTCATCAGCGAGTAAAAGGTTTGTAAAAATAGGACCTTTTTTAATTTTAAATTGATTGTTTTGTGGGTCATAAATCTCTGCACCCAAAATATCTGAAGGTAATAAATCTGGAGTAAACTGAGCACGTTTAAAGTCTAACCCCAAAGCTTTTGAGAGTGCATTTACCGTGGTTGTTTTTGCAAGTCCAGGAACACCCTCTATAAGGATATGTCCCTCGCACAAAAGAGCAATAAGAAGAGAATCTATCATCTTCTCCTGCCCAACAACTACTTTTGCAACCTCATTTTTAACATTTTGAATTTTTTGAATCATCTTCTATTTACCTCAGTTTCTTGATATACTGAAAGTATATTCCTTTGAGGTAAATAGTTACTAAATATCTAAATTGAGGATTTTTCCTATCCCTTGTTCCTCCACGAGTTGATTGAGCTTTTTAGCAACATTTTGTTTTGCTATTTTATACCCTTGAGAAGATTGCCCCGTTATATTAAGAGTATTGGCTGATACGATTTTATTTTTATAATCTTTTGTAACAAAATCTACAGTACTTTGTGCAAGAGCTATCCCATAGGCATCAGCATACTCAACTTTCATCTCTATATATACAGTAAAATGATTTTCATCCATTCTTTTTGCAATAGTAAAATGTTTTTTTGTCAACCCTTTGGATATAACAGAAGCTAAAGCCTTTGCCTTGCGTGTTGGCTTGATACTAAAACTTATTTTAGCTAGTTGTGTTTCATACCTCTTTTTGAGTTGTGCATATTGAGCCAAAAAGTCAGAAGAATCAAAACTACTATTGAGTGAGCTCATCACCATCAATGTATTTTGCAAATGACTCAAAGAGTGTAAAGAGTCTCTGTAAAACGCCAGTTTTTCCAAAGCGTTGTATTTTGAAAGATCTTTTGAATTAATAGCTTCAAAACGGTGTTTTATATCACTATAGAGATTTTGAAAAAGTTTATTTTTATCACTACGTACCAAAACACCATAACGCTTAAACCCCAGTTTTTTAAAGTTTAGCAACTCATAATTACTAATACGAATCTCTTGTACTTTTGCATTAACTTCATTTTTATATGTAGCATTTTTCGTACTCTCAAATCCCTCTTTAACAACTGTTTTGGCATTGTATTCAGAAGAGATAGATACACCCAACGTTGCTACCATATCACTTAAAGCATTAGCAAGTGCCTCTTTTTTATCTTTTCCTTCACCAACAGCATAAAGGTACTCTTTATTACTTTGAGGAGGATTTATATACCAAGATGGTAAAGGTTCTTTTTCTATCTCTACTCTTTTTGCACCGCCACATCCACTCATAATTAGGGGTGTTATTACCAACACTATCCCAATGATTATATATTGTAAATATTTCATCTGTTTAACTGCTCCATTGTTTTTTTTCTTTTTGCTATAAGTTGATTTATTCTTACAACTGCTTTGTTAATCTCTTCAACAGGCTCAACCATAAGATGATCAGCATACTCATAGTACTCTTTTGCCGCTTCATAATCCCCCTGAGCCTCTTTTACTACCCCAAGATTGTAAAAAGCAACATAACTCTTCTCACCAGTAGAGCTTATAAGCTGTGTTAAAAACTGTTCTGCTTTATCAAGGCGTCCATGCTCAATATACTCTAAAGAGACCTCTAAAAGCTTTTTTTGTCTATCTGTGTAGTCTAAATCGGGATCTTCTAAAAGAGATACTTCAAAATTTCTATAATGGGGTGTTAATTTGTAGGTAAAACTATCAGCTATCTGGTTTGCTAAGTTTTGTGCTGCCATCTCTGTAGAAGGCAAAGCTCTTGAATCATCAGAACAATGCTTGTACATAGCACCTTTTGTGATTGTATCAGCATAAATGATATCTGTTTTTGCAACATCAACAATTTTTAAATCAGCTGAGAGGGAAAAGAGTCGTTTCATACACCTCACTTGGTAAGTCACTATCTCTTTACATTTTAAATCTGCACATTTAACTCTGTTTTCATAAAAATAGCTGTCTTGTTTTGTGGGAGTTGAAACACGCCCAGAGACAATGGCCTGAGCACCCACCACTTCCCCTAGTTTTACAGCAGTTTTTTCATCCACCAAACCACTACTTTGGAGTTTTTGTTCTTGAATAACTTTTTTTAAGTCATTACGACTGATAACTCTAAAATAATTTTTCCCATCTATTTGAAACTTTGCAAGTTTAGCTTCGATTTTACCTGCAAGTCCAACTCTGTCATTTTTAAAGTTGGTGATAGCTATACGCTTGGTATAAGCCACTCTGTCTATCTCAGCAGGTTCCAATGCTCTTACTTTAACTTTTTGCGCACAACCACCCAAAAATAATAATAGTATAGATATTCCAGCTATATAGAGTGTTTTATACTCCATGAACGCTCCCTTTTTTAATTTCACATTTTTCTGCATAAAATTTCACAATTAATTTGTAGTAGTATAATGATTAAGTGGTTATATTTTCCATAAAGAAAGGGTATTTTTACAAATTTTAAAAAATTGTGTAATTTCTTACAAAATCTCTTGACATTCAAAATCGATTTGTCTATAATTTCGACCTCTTAACAAAGAGAACAAAAAACAAACAAATGTCTCGTTAGCTCAGCTGGTAGAGCACGTCACTTTTAATGATGTGGCCGATGGTTCGAATCCATCACGGGACACCATATTTACTACATTTGTGGCCCCTTCGTCTAGCGGTTAGGATCCATGGTTTTCATCCATGTTACAGGAGTTCGAGTCTCCTAGGGGTCACCACTTTCAAACTTAAAAATCAAATACAAAAAATATATTTTACAATCATTAAAAATCAATGCAGTTGATACATAATAGGCACTTGAATATCTAAATCCTCCTGAGGTTTAGGAAGAAAACCTGAGATATCTTCTAATGTTTTAAGTGCACCACGCGAGAGAATTGGGTGTGGGGTTTTTAAAATTTTTGCTTCACTTATCTGAGCATTTGTATCAAGATGGAAACGTAATACAACTTCACCCTCTATCCCTCTTTTACGTGCACGTCTTGGATAATAAAGATTTTCTTGCAGGAGTTTTTGAATCTTTGCCATGTTTTTATCTATATAGACTTTTGAAGGAAGAGGCTTTGGAGTAGTCTCTACATCAGTAGGTAGCTCCTCTATATGTGGTTGTGGCGCAACAACCTTTTTGGGCAATTCTAAAACCTCTTCTGGTTGCGTGTTGGCACATACCATCTTTGGCTGTGGTTTTTCAGGAGGTAACTCTTTAGTAATCTCTTTTTTTACAACCTCTTTTTTGGGAATAACTTTTTTCTTATGAATCACCTTTTTCTTTTTAACAAGATGTTTATAATGTTTTTTCTGAATCTTTTTTTGTTTTTTTGTTTTTTTCTTGAGAACCTTTTTTGTAACTTTTTTCTTCTTCACAACAGGTTGTGCTTTGGGGAGAGTTTTTTCAATTTTTTTTGGAATTGGGGTGTATTGATTAAGAGAGATATGCACTCTTTTTTGTGTGTTATTTTTATTTTGTGGCAGAGTATAGAATGTTTCATACACATAAAATACTGCGCCAAAAAGCATTGTATGCAATAATAACGATATAACCAAAGCTTTAAAAGATTTTTTCATAACCTTATATTATCAAAGCTTTGTTACATTAATCTTAAATGGCACGTTTAAATTCTGGGTACGCTTCAACACCCACTTCATTGACATCAAGCCCTTCTAGCTCAACATCATCATCTGCTCTAAATGGAATAATTTTATTGATAATATAAATCACTGTATAGGAACTAAGAAATACAAATAATGCAACAACGATTATCCCTTTGAATTGGTCTAAGATAGATATATCTTTTACAAATATACCAACAGCTAGTGTACCCCAAATACCATTAATAAGATGCACAGATAGTGCACCTACAGGATCATCAAATTGAAATTTATCAAACATAGGTACAGCAAATACTACCAAAGCTCCACCAATAGCACCTATAAGTATCGGTGTATACATATCATATAAATCAGGAGCAGCAGTGATAGCAACCAAACCACCTAAAGCACTGTTTATTATCATTGTGATATCAAGTAGTCTATAGCGTACATACATAATAACAGCGGCAATGATAGCACCAGCAAGCCCCGCCGTATTGGTATTCATAATAGTTTTTGCTACTGTATTGGCATTTTCTACAGAAGAGATAGAACCTACACTTCCTCCATTAAAACCAAACCAACCTATCCATAAAAGAAATCCACCAAGTACCACCAATGGGATGTTGGAGGCTGGAATAACTTTAATTTTTCCATTTTTATAGCGACCTCTACGCGGTCCTATAATCAAGATAGCAGCCAAAAGTGCCCATCCACCTGTTGAGTGAATAACAGTCGATCCTGCCAAATCGTACATATTGAGGTCTAACAATGTAGCATCCAATATATCTGCTCCCCATGAGATATTGACAACCAACGGATAGATAATTGCACCCATTATAACGGTAAATATCATAAGCGGAATAATTCTGACACGTTCACTCACCCCACCACTCATAATATTAATAGTTTTACCAACAAATGCCATCTGAAATAAAAATGCCGCCCAGATACTCATGGAACTGTTTTCCCATGAACCAAATGCTATAGAATAACCAATGAGTAAAAATACCATTGAAGCAACAGCGTAAATCATCATATTTACAGTAAGTACAGAAGAAACATTTTTTGTTCTGACTAGTCCAGCTTCAAGCATTGCAAAACCTGGAACCATAAAAATGATTAAAACCATACTAAAAAGTGTAAAAAACGTATCGATGATATACTGAAAATCAGCTTCTAACATACAAATCCCTCTTATAAAAAATATTAAACATTCTATCTAGAAAAAATAGAATGTTAAGAGAAAGAATTGATGAAAAAATAATCAATTATTACTTCACACAATAAATTTACTATACAAAAACATAAAGGGAAATATATTAAATAGCTTCATTGTCTTCCTCACCCGTACGGATTCTGATGATTTTTTCAACATCACTTACGAAGATTTTACCATCACCTATTTTACCAGTACGTGCTGCTTCTACAATAGTATCTGTAACCTGCGTAACCACATCATTTTCAACAACCATCTCCATCTTGATTTTTGGTAAAAAATCAACGACATATTCAGCACCGCGATATAACTCACTGTGCCCTTTTTGACGTCCATAACCTTTAACTTCAATCACTGTCATACCTGTGATACCAATCTCTGCCAATGCATCTTTTACATCTTCTAATTTGAATGGTTTAATAACCGCTTCTATTCTTTTCATTATTATTTCTCCAATAATTCATATTTTCAAAATTGTAGCTATTTTTACAATTTTTATCAACTTAAATATGTTGAAATTTTACTCACCATATACAGCTTCATCATACCCTGTTTACTCAATTTCTTCAATACAAATCTTTTACTTGTCTAATATTTTTACATTATTTAAGTATTTTTTAGATAATATAGCTAAAATTTATTTTTAACCTAGGGTATTTGAATGAGCAATTTGCTAAATAACGAAGAGATACAAACTATTAATATTGAAGAAACACTTCAAAACAGCTACCTTGATTACTCAATGAGTGTCATTGTTGGACGTGCATTACCAGATGTAAGAGATGGACTCAAACCAGTTCATAGAAGGATCCTCTATGCAATGGATAAACTCAACCTCTCTTTTGGTGCAAAATACAAAAAATCAGCACGTATCGTTGGTGATGTTATAGGTCAGTACCATCCACATGGTGATACTGCTGTTTATGATGCACTTGTTCGTATGGCTCAAGATTTCTCAATGCGTATGGAACTTGTTGACGGTCAGGGGAACTTTGGTTCAGTAGATGGTGACAGTGCTGCTGCTATGCGTTATACAGAAGCAAGAATGACAAAATATGCAGGTGAATTGTTAAAAGATTTAGACAAAAACACTGTAAATATGATAGACAACTACGATGCAACGACCAAAGAACCTGATGTTATGCCAACACGTGTACCTAATCTTCTCATCAATGGTTCAAGTGGTATTGCCGTTGGTATGGCTACAAATATTCCACCTCACAATCCAAGAGAGATTATGAACGGTCTTAAAGCACTTCTTGATAACCCTGAAATCTCTTTGGTTGATTTGATGGAGCATATCAAAGCACCAGATTTCCCAACAGGTGGTATCATCTTTGGTAAAAAAGGGATTATGGACGCTTATGAAACGGGTCGTGGTCGTATTAAGGTTCGTGCAAAAACCCATATAGAGCAAAAAGCGAAAAAGGAAGTTATTGTTATTGACGAACTTCCTTATCAAGTTAATAAAGCAAGACTTATTGAGAATGTTGCCAACCTTGTAAAAGATAAACTCATTGATGGTGTCAGTGAGATTCGTGACGAATCTGACCGTGACGGTATGCGTGTGGTAATTGAACTGAAAAAAGATGCAATGAGTGAGATCATTTTAAACAACCTTTTCAAGCAAACTGCTATGCAGGTTACTTTTGGTATCATTATGCTCTCCATTGTCAACCAAGAACCTAAGATTTTAGGGCTCAAAGATATCTTAAACCATTTTATCAACCACAGAAAAACCATCATTATCCGTAGAACTATTTTTGATTTGGAAAAAGCAAAAGCTCGTGCTCATATTTTAGAAGGTTTGAAAAAAGCGATAGATATCATCGATGATGTTATCCGTGTTATCCGTGCTTCTAAAAATGAAGAGGAAGCAAAAGGAAACTTGGTAAGTGAATTTGATTTCTCAGAGATTCAAGCAGCAAGCATTGTTGCTATGCGTCTTGGTCGTCTTACAGGTCTTGAGATAGAAAAAATTGAAAATGAACTTGCAGAACTTCTTAAAACTATAGAATATTTAGAATCAATCTTAAAAAGTGAAGATGTACTCCGTGGTATTATTGGTGATGAGTTTGATGAAGTACTTAGTACTTATGGCTCAAACGAAAGACGTACAGAAGTAGAAGATGATTATGATGATATCGACATCGAAGACCTGATTCCAAATGAACCTATGGTTGTAACTATTACTCATCGTGGTTATATTAAACGTGTGCCACTGGCAAACTACGAAAAACAAAAACGTGGCGGTAAAGGTAAAACTGCTGTAACCACTTATGAAGATGATTTTATCGAAAACTTCTTTACATGTAATACACACGACACACTCCTCTTTGTAACTGACAGAGGACAACTCCACTGGTTAAAAGTGTATAAAATCCCTGAAGGAAGCCGTACAGCAAAAGGAAAAGCAGTTGTTAATCTTATTAACCTCCAAGCTGATGAGAAAATTCAATCTATCATCCCTACAACTGACTTTAGCGAAGAAAAATCACTTGTATTCTTTACAAAAAACGGTGTTGTCAAGCGTACTAATTTAAGTGAATTTAGTAACATCAGAAGTAATGGTGTTCGTGCTATCGTTTTAGATGATGACGATGAGCTCATCACTGCAAAAATTGCAGACCAGAGTATCAAATACCTTTTCATCGTTACAAAACTAGCACAGTGTATCAAATTTGAGATAGAAAAAACTCGTGAACAAGGTAGAAGTACCCGTGGTGTTCGTGGTATCAAGTTCAAACACGCAGGTGATGAAGTGGTTGATGCAAACATTATAGAAAATGATGAAGAAGAAATCCTAATCGTTGCCGAAAAAGGGATAGGAAAACGTACAGAAGCTGGAGAATACAGACTTACCAATCGTGGCGGTAGCGGTGTTATCGCAATGAAAATGACAACAAAAACAGGTAAACATATAGTAGGTTGTTTAATGGTCGATGAAGCTATGGATATGATGGCACTCACCAAAGGTGGTAAAATGATCCGTGTTGATATGCAAACAATCTCAAAATCAAGCCGTAACACCTCTGGTGTTTACATCGTTAAAGGTGATGAAGTAGTTTCCATCTCACGCTGTCCTAAAGAGGAAAAAAGTGAAGATGAAGAAGAAAACACGCAAGAGAGTGGAACATCTCAACCAACGCTAGAACTGGAATAGTTCTTGCTATAAAAATTTATAATTAATTTTGGAGTTTGACTCCATAAAGGATTTTCTATGAAATACTCTTTGGTATTGCTCTCTTTTTTAACTTTGAGCGCTTTTGCCCAAAATTCAAAACAAGATGCAACTCTACAGACGAAACAATCAAAATCGTCTGTCTCAACACATAAATGTCCTGCAATTCAAGATAATATCTTAAAAAAAGATGAAAAGATGCTTATCAGTGTTATAGGACAAGGTGTTGCACCATCAAACACTGCCTCACCAGCACAGGCATACGCTTTAGCAAAAAGAGCAGCAATAGCAGATGCATACAGACTTATAGCTGAAAAGGTCAAAGGTGTACGTATTGATGGTCAAGACCTCATTAAAAATATGATGGTAAAACGTTCTACTGTAAGAACTTCAGTTGCTGCAATGATTAAAAATGCCAATATTGTTGAAACAACTTTTAAAGAAGGTTTATGCGAAGTAGAGATGGAAATCAATCTTTCTTACTCCGATATTGTTCGTTAGTAACCTTTCTCTTTTTGAGCTATTCATCAGTACTCTTGGCTGATGAATATCTTATCTCATACAGATATGTTGTAAAAGATGCTATTGTTTATAACCAGTCACTCCAGATATCTCCTGCTATGCAAAAATGTCAAGGAAGTGTAGGAAAATCACTCCTTTTAGATCCATCAAAAAAAGAAAATCTTCGAGATATACTCTCTTTAAACAATGAGATTTTTATCAATTACTTGCACTCGCTTGGTTTACTTGTACAACATTCAGAAAAAACAACCAATATGCAAAACCATTCATTAACCATAATTACAATGCCAACTCAATGTTTCAAAGTCGATTTTAATGATACTTTCGTTAAAATTTCGACTTTAAAACAGCTTTTACCCCACTAGGACATTTGTATGAAAATAGCAATCGTTGAAGATGACATCAATATGAGAAAATCTCTTGAAATTGCTATGAGTGATTACAAAGAGTTTGAAATTATCACTTTTAAAAATGCTGTTGATGCACTTAAAAAACTTGATGATAGTTTTGATTTAATTATTACTGACATCAATATGCCAAAAATGGATGGTATAGAGTTTATCAAAAAACTCGGTGGACGTTTTGAAGTTATCATCATGACAGGAAATGCCACACTTTCTAAAGCAATAGAATCTATTCAGCTTGGTGTCAAAGATTTTTTACTCAAACCTTTTGATATAGATACCTTAGTAGAGGCTATTCAAAGGGAAGCAAAAGTTCAAAAGGTAAAAAAAACAACATCCATAAAGACAGATACGAGTGATTTTCTTGGTTCATCACCAGCTTTACAAAAAGCATTAAGCATAGCGGATAAAGCAGCTAAAACAGATGCAACCATTTTACTCTTGGGAGAGAGTGGTGTTGGTAAAGAGGTATTTGCTTCCTACATACACAAACACTCTCCACGTGCACAGAAACCTTTTGTAGCCATTAATATGGCAGCACTTCCTGAAAATCTTATAGAGAGTGAACTCTTTGGTTTTGAAAAAGGTGCTTTTACTGATGCAACAGAGGCAAAAGCTGGACAGTTTGAACTCGCAAATGGCGGTACACTTTTTTTAGATGAGATAGCAGAGATGCCTTATGGTGTACAGGCAAAGCTGTTGCGTGCTTTACAAGAAAAAGAGATACGCCGTCTTGGATCATCAAAACCGATTCAGATTGACATCCGTGTCATCTCTGCAACCAATGCAGACTTAACACGTAAAATAGAGAACAAAGAGTTTCGAGAAGATTTATATTATAGACTCAATACAATCCCTTTGCATATTCCACCTTTACGTGAAAGAAAAGATGAAATTCTTCCTATAGCAGAAGCTATATGTGAAATAAACAGTCAAAAATACGGCTTTAAGAAAAAAATCTTTTCAAAAGAAGCGCAAGAGGAGTTACAAAACTACTCTTGGCCTGGCAATATCCGTGAGCTTATTTCAGTTGTTGAGCGTGCTGTGATACTAAGCGAAAGTGATGAGATCCAAAAAGATGATCTTTATCTGGATGTAAGAAAATAAAATTGAGGAGAAAAAAAATGAAAAAATATAATGTAGCAGTGGTTGGTGCCAACGGTGCAGTTGGTGAAGAGATTTTAAGAGTATTAGAAGAGATAGACTTTCCAATAAACAAACTTATTCCACTTGCAAGTGCAAGAAGTGTTGGAAAAACAGTTGAGTACAATGGTGAGGAACACGCAATCATTGAACTTACTAATGATGTTTTTGCCCAACATGAAGTGGAGATTGCTCTTTTTAGTGCTGGTGGAAGTGTCAGTGCTGAGTTTGCTCCAGATGCTGTTCGTGCAGGAGCAGTTGTGATCGACAACACTTCACACTTTAGAATGCAAGATGATGTTCCTTTGGTTGTTCCTGAAGTAAACCCTCAAGATATAGCACTTTGGCAACAAACAGGTGTAATAGCAAACCCTAACTGTTCTACCATTCAAATGGTACAAGCTTTAAAACCATTGGATGATGCTTATGATATCACTCGTGTTGATGTAGCAACTTACCAAGCAACAAGTGGTGCTGGTAAATCTGCAATGGAAGAGCTAGTCACTCAGATGCAGGCATTTTTTGCATTTACGCTTGATGAAGCAGAACATAAAGCGTTCAACCAACAAATAGCACTTAATGTTATCCCACAAATCGATATATTTATGGACAACGGTTACACAAAAGAGGAGATGAAAATGGTGAATGAAACAAGTAAAATCATGCACAAAAACATCCCTCTAAGTGCTACGTGTGTACGTGTTCCTGTTCTTCGTGGACACTCTGAAGCTCTCACAGTTACATTTGATTCAGAAGTGGAAGCTGATGAAGCAAGAGCTCTTTTGGCAAAAGCTCCAAACATTGTTATACTTGACAATCCAGATGAAGCACTTTATCCAATGCCAGCTACTTGTGTAGATAAAAATGAAACTTTTGTTGGTCGCATCAGAAATGACAACTTCTCAAAAAATATGCTACACTTCTTTGTAGTAGCTGACAACTTGCGTGTTGGAGCTGCTACCAATGCAGTACGTATTGCTCAAAAATGGGTTGAGATGGAAGGAGATAAGTAATGTTGGAAAGGCTATTTGAAAGTGGGCTTTGGGGCTCACGTTTTATGGTACTGATGGCTGTTATTTTTGGTCTTCTTGGTGCTATTATTTTATTTATTGTCGCATCATTTGACATTTACGACACATTAAAACTCGTACTGAGTGTTTATATAGAGCATCACCATCCTGAGCACTTCCAT
>Ga0256837_1002231_pt1 | contig 12266 bp, 12 predicted proteins | sample 4562384metaG_FD_185976 | JGI IMG/M metagenome (GOLD analysis project Ga0256837, IMG submission 185976) | Hydrothermal vent microbial communities from Guaymas Basin, Mexico - 4561-384 | ecosystem: Environmental > Aquatic > Marine > Hydrothermal vents | place: Mexico: Guaymas Basin | collected... | reverse complement strand
GTTACTGGCTCAAATGGTCAATTAGGCTCTGAAATACAAGAGTTATCCAAAGAATACAATTATAACTTCTTTTTTACAGATAGAGATACTTTAGATATTTCAAATCAAGTAGAAATAAAGAGCTTTGTAGAAACTAATAATATAAACATTATTATAAACTGTGCAGCATATACAGCTGTAGATAAAGCAGAAGAGGATGAACCCAACGCAGATAAGATAAATCACTTAGCTGTAAAGTATTTATCTGAAATTTCTAAAAATAAAAATATTAAACTCATTCACATATCTACGGACTATGTATTTGATGGAAAAAATTATAAACCTTATACCGAAGAAGATATTACTAATCCCAATGGAGTTTATGGAAAAACTAAGCTTGATGGTGAAAAGGTTATGTGTGAAATAAATCCACTAAACTCTATAATAATAAGAACATCATGGGTATATTCATCATTTGGAGCAAACTTTGTAAAAACGATGTTAAGGCTTGGTAAAGATAAAGATGAACTTGGTGTAATATTTGATCAGGTTGGAACCCCTACTTATGCTAGAGATTTAGCAAAATCTATTTTAGATATCTTACCGAAAATAAAGAGTGAAAAAGTAGAAATGTATAACTACTCGAATGAAGGTGTACTTAGTTGGTATGATTTTGCAAAAGAGATTATGAGAATGGCTAAACTTGATTGTAAAGTTAATCCTATTGAGACTAAGGATTATCTAACACCATGCGCAAGACCACACTATTCACTACTAAATAAATCAAAAATAAAAGAACAATATAATATAACAATTCCATATTATAAAGATAGTTTAGATAAATGCTTAAGACTAATGGGAGAAAGAAAATAATGTCAAATAAAAAGAATATTTTACTAACAGGATGTGCAGGTTTTATAGGCTCTAATTTCGTTCCATATTTTTTAAACAAATACCCAGACTATAACATAGTAAACCTAGACCTTTTAACATATGCCGGTGATTTAGAAAACCTGCAAGAATGTGAGAACAATACTAATTATAAATTTATCAAAGGTGATATATGCAATCGTGAACTTATAGAGTTTATCTTTAGAGAATATGACATACAAGGTGTTATACATTTTGCAGCAGAGTCGCATGTAGATAACTCTATTAAAAATCCTGGTGTATTTATAGAGACTAATGTTAATGGTACTTTTACTCTTATAGATGTAGCAAGAGCCTATTGGATGGATAAACCGTTCTCTTACAAAAAAAGATACGGAACAGATGGCTTGCCTTCGGCTAATAATTTCCCACGTTTTCATCATATATCTACAGATGAAGTATATGGCACACTAAATGAGACTGACCTCTTTACTGAAGAGACACCATATGCTCCTAACTCTCCATATTCAGCTTCTAAAGCAAGTAGTGATATGATAGTTAGAAGCTATCAAGAAACTTATGGAATGAATACAGTAATAACAAACTGTTCAAACAACTATGGACCAAAACAACATGATGAAAAGCTTATTCCAACTATCATCAGAAAAGCATTGGCCGGTGAGTCTATTCCTATTTATGGGGATGGGAAAAATATTAGAGACTGGCTCTATGTTCTAGATCACTGCAAAGGTATAGATTTAGTTTATCATACAGGTAAAGATGGCAATGTGTATAATATTGGTGGCAGAAATGAGCGAACTAATTTACAAATAGTTGATACAATTGCATCGATACTTGATGAGAAAGTCCCACCTAAAGATAGAATAGCTAGAGAGAGTTATAAAGAGCTTATAACCTTTGTAAATGATAGGGCAGGACATGATAGACGCTATGCAATTGATGCTACAAAATTAGAGGTTCAGCTTGGTTGGAAAGCTGATGAGAATTTTAATACAGGAATTGTTAAGACAGTAGATTGGTATTTAAAAAAATATGGAGAATATAGTGAATAAAAGAAGAACCTTAAAGAGATCAGGTTTTACATTAGTAGAACTTTTAGTTGTTATTGTAATTATTGCCCTTTTGTCATCATTAGTTGCACCAAAATTATTTGGTAAACTTGATAGTGCAAAGGTAAAAACAACTTATACACAGATGCAGATGCTATCTCAATCATTAGACTCCTTTCGCTTAGATGTTGGTAGATATCCGACAACAGAAGAAGGTTTGAAAATATTATGGGTTAAAAACTCAGATTTACAAAATTGGGATGGTCCCTATCTTCCAAAACCGGTAAATAAAGATTCTTGGGGAAATCCATACCATTATAAATATCCAGGAAAAGATGGAAATGATTATCAACTATATTCTTTGGGTTCAGATGGAAAAGAAGGTGGCAGTAAAGACGCCAAAGATATATCTGTGTGGGAATAGATGAAGAAATTTGAAGAAATTCTTTTAGAAAAAAAACTTTGCAGTAATGATGATATTGAACAAGCATATGCAATTCAAAGTGAGTACGGAGGTCATATCGGTAATATTTTACATAATCTTGGTGCAATCTCTGATGTTAGTTATATAGAGACACTTGCAGAGCAATTTGAACTACAACTTTTTAAAAATTTTCAGCAAGAACTAGAAAAAATTAGTATTGAAAGTATTAAAAATGATTACTTTGTGGAAAATGAAATATATCCAGTAGCACAAGATGAAAAGAATCTCTCCCTTGTTATGCATGATCCACTTAAAAGTATAGTTTTAACAACCTTACAAAATTTAACAAATAAACATTTACTTCTTTATTTAGCAACTGAAGAAGAGTTACGCACTCTTAAAGAACTTTATGAATTAGATGATGAAGAAGATGATAGTGATGTTTTTGAAGATGAAGTAGATAAACTAAAAGAGCTTGCTTCTGAAGCACCTGTTATAAAACTAGTTAATAATATTTTTTCTAAAGCTGTTAATATGTATGTTTCAGATATTCATTTTGAATCGTATAAAAATGGTATAAAAGTTCGTTTTCGTATAGATGGTGTTCTAAAAACGATAGATACCGTGCCAAATAAACTAAAACAGGCTGTAACAGCACGCTTGAAACTAATCTCAAAAATGAACATTTCTGAAAATAGACTACCTCAGGATGGTCGTATTAGTATAAAGATATCTTCTCAAGAGATTGATATAAGAGCTTCTTCTGTCCCTACAGCATTTGGAGAGAGTTTTGTTTTAAGACTTTTGGGAAACGACTCTGTAGATTTAACATTAGATAATATGGGATTTCATAAACAAAATCTTACACTTTTAAAAGAGATGTTAAAGCGTCCAAATGGCATTATCTTAACAACAGGACCAACAGGAAGTGGTAAGACATCAACACTTTATGCTGCTTTAAATTATATACATAGTGAAAATATAAAAATAATAACAGTTGAAGATCCAGTAGAATATCAACTCGATGGAATTAGCCAAATACAAGTAAAATCATCAATTGATTATACTTTCGCAAATGCTCTTCGTTCTATTCTGCGTCAAGATCCTGATATTATTATGATAGGAGAAATTCGAGATAGCGAAACTGCACAAATCGCAATCCAGTCAGCTCTTACAGGTCACCTTGTTCTCTCAACACTTCATACAAATTCTGCAGTCGGTGCAATATCTAGACTATTAGATATGGGAATGGAATACTTTTTACTTAAGTCTTCTATTGTAGGGCTTATGGCACAACGACTTGCTAGAAAGCTGTGTCAAAACTGCAAAGAATCCATGGAGATAAGTGAAGCACAAGGTCATATGTATGATATAGACAATTTAAAAAAGTTGATAGAATCTGAATATAACCCATGTAAAGCCGTTGGTTGCAAAGAGTGTAACTTTACAGGTTATAAGGGTAGAATGCCAATTATGGAAATCGTTCCTTTTGATAATAAACTCATAAACGAACTTGATAAAAATAGAGATTTTAATGATATCAGAAAATTGGGCTGGAGAACATTACAAGATGATGGAGTAATTAAGTTCTTAGAAGGTCAAATATCACTAGACGAAGTGCAAAGACTGGCATAATGGAATCAGTATTTGAGTATGAAGCTTTAGTTTCAAGCGGTGAAAGTATTAAAGGAGTTTTTAAAGGGACAAAAGATGCCTTTGAGAAGATGCTACTCAAGAAAAAACTACTTTTAGTTAGTGTTAAAGAAAAAAAAGAGAAATTGGATAATTCTAAATTTACTCAAGATAATTTTTTGGCTTTTATAGAAGAATTATATTATCTTTCAAACTCAGGTATGCCAATAGACCAATCGTTGAAGATGCTTGTAAAAACAACAAAAAAAGAGGCATACAAACGAATATTAAAGAGTCTGCTTGATGAGATTAAAGCTGGGGAACAACTATCTATAGCACTTAAAAAAGCTTTAAAAACAGAAAATATAGAGATTGATTCTCTCTCTATTAGTTTTATCTCAACAGCAGAAGAGGTTGGAACTCTAACTAATGGGCTTGAGCAACTTTTTGACTACTTGACATTTCAAAAGAAGATACGCTCAGATATTAAAGAAGCACTTTCATACCCTCTATTTTTGGTTGGAATGAGTATTGTAGTATCTTTCTTAATCTTTTTTTTAATTATTCCAAAATTTGCAACAATTTTTTCTCCTGATGAATTTGAACAACTCCCATCTATCTCTTATGCAGTTTTAAGTGTTGGAAAATATCTGAATGCACATATGAGTGAAGCACTTTTTGTCATTGGAGCCTTCGTTATTGCTGTTATTGTAATTTTAAAAAAGTTCCCTATACCATGGACATCATTTTTTTACAAAACACCAAAACTCTCCAGTGTTATTGTAGATCTTCAGCTTACTATTGTATATAGTGCATTAAGCACGATGCTTATAGGTGGATTAGAGTTAGATAAAGCATTGAAGCAACTTCAAAAGGTCAATCTTTTGCCGGAGTTGAGTGATCTTTTAAAGCGAACACTTTTTGAGATTAAAAGAGGTCAAAAACTAAGTGATGTTTTTGCCATAAGTAGTATTATACCACCAAGTGATATAGCACTTTTAAATGTAGGTGAGAGTAGTGCCTCTTTGGAAAAAGTTTTTAAATCACTCTCAACAAGACACAGTGAAGCTTTTAACTCAAATGTTAAAAAATTACTTTCAATTTTAGAACCTACTGTCATTGTAGGACTTGGTGTTTTTATTGCAATGATTGTTGTGGCAATTATGATGGCTGTAATGAGTATGACTGATATTGCAGGTTAGTATGCGAAGTGCTTTTACTCTTATAGAGTTACTTGTTGTTCTTGTCATCATTACACTAGTAATGGGTGTAGTTATTCCAAAAGGTGCAAAGATGCTAAGTTCATATCAACATTCACTAAGCAGAGTAGAAGAGAAACAAAATCTTTCCAATACCCGAGCAAATGCATTCTTAGAAGCAAAAGATTTTAATTTAACACAGGGTAAGAAAAAATATATCATTACAAAAAAAGGAGTTATAGTTGAAATCAGCAATGATAACTATTGAAGTTTTGATATCAATGTTGATTCTTTTTATGGTCATAGCCACTTCTATAGCAACGATTAAACAACTTAAAATTGTAAGAGAGCAACAGGTTCATCATGAAGAACTATATATGCTAATACTTAATGTTAAAGATTTTATTGATGATGATATTTGCGAGAAGCAATTTTCTATGCAAGGAGAATTTGATGATTATCAATATCGTGCAACCTGTGAAAAACAAAATGAGTTAAGAAGTTATGTAAAAGCTTTTGGAGTTGTCGATGTTGATAATGTCGAAGGCAATACAGGAAATGTGCTTATTTCATTTTATAAGATAACATTAGATATAACAAAACATAAGTTACAAAAACATTATTTATATTTTAAAACGACAACAAAGAAGTTACAATGAAAAAAGCTTTTACTTTAGTAGAGATGCTTGTCGCACTTGTACTAATTTCTTTATTGATTGGTGTTGCTGTTTTTGCTTTTAGATTACAACTTATAAGTATCCATAAAACCAAAACAGAAGGACTTAACAGAGTTATAAAATATACTCAGATAAGATCTCTAATCGAATCTATGAAATATTATGTAGTCCAAGAGTATGATATGTTAAATATGCCCATGCAAAAACTTCACTATTTTTTTAATGGGGATGAAAAAAAGATTATTTTCATAACAACAAACCCTATTTTTTCAGATACAGATGCACTTGTAGAGCTTACTTGTAAGGAAGATACATTAACTTATAAAGAAGAACCTCTCTTTTTTCGTATAGATTATTTACGACCACTATTTTTAAATGATAGTAAAAGTGTAACACTATATAAATATGTAAAAAAGTGTACTTTTCAGTATAAAGACTTAGAAGGTTTAAAGCAACATAGTTTACAAAATAAAATGCCAAAATCTGTCCTACTTCGTTTAGAAACAAATCTAGAAAAAGAGATTATATATGTAAATATAAAAGCTGATAACAATAAAACAAAAGCAAAGGTTGATGATGCAATGTTTCCGGCGGACTAGAAGTGGTTTTGCACTTTCTATAGTATTATGGATAGTTGCAGCATTATTACTTGGTATTGCTTTTATAGTTTCACTTTCAAAAGATAATTTGGCACTTACAAAACGACTTCATAATAAACTAGATTCTAGACTTGAAGCAGAATCTATACTAGAAGCTTTAAAATTTGCTATATTAACATCAGATTATGATAACTCATCTTTACTGATAATAGATAATTTACCCTATAAATTTCCCAAAAAAATTATTTTGGATGGAAGAAAATATAAGATAAGTAAAGAAATTACCATATCCTTACAAGATGCTTCTAGTATGTTAAAAGTTACATATCCAGATGCAAATATGATTGCTCTTTTAGCTACAAAAAACAATGAAAGGGAATTTTTATATACTATTAAAGATTCTATAAATGATTGGATGGATGAAGATAATGTTGTTCGATTAAATGGAGCAGAAAAATCATTTTATAACTTAAAAAAAGGTGTTGATTATGGACCTAGAAACTCACCAGCACTTCAGAGTGTAGAAGAGTTGCGTTTGATAAATGGGATAAATAGTTTAAGTTCAAAAAGATGGAATGATTTGAAAAAATATCTTTATTTTGGAGATGGTGCAACAGTGAATTTATCTCTTATAACCCCTTCATATCTTGCAAAAATTTTAAAATTAGATTTCTATGAAGCAAGTGTTTTGCACAGATATGAAGCAAGTGATTTCAATAAATTTGTGACAATAATAAGAGAAAACAAAAACTATAATGATGAATACATGGGATTTGCACTTTCATTTAAGATAAAAATAGATATAATGGTAAAAAATCACACATCAGTTTCGAAGCTACATACTTTTATCAATTTTAGAAGTTTGTCTAAAAATTCGTTAAGTGTTGAAAAGTCTGAAATCTATTAAAAAGTTTGAATAAAATATATGTTTGAGTTGTTGCTAAAGTATAAAATTGCAAGAGTAGTCCCTATGCAAGATAGTTTCTTTTATATCTCTAAATTACCTAAGAGTATGAAATTTTCTCAAGAGATTATCACACTAAATTATGAAAAATTTTCACCTTTTCCTAATCCTTTTATTATCACATATATACAAGAAAAAGAACTTTATGCTTGGTTTGTAAAAACAAAAGGTTTTGATGAATTATTTGTGATTCCTGAAGCTTTTTTGCTTTATGATACTTTGAAAAAAGAGCAAGATGGAATTTATATTTTTGATACAAAACCAAAAAAAATTTTGATTATAAAAAATGCAAAACTTTTAGCCTCTTTTACTACAGATCAAAATAGTACATTCTCTTCAGCTATTTTAAAAGATGAGTATCAGATTGATTCTAGTTTTGTTTACTCTCAAGAGGAATTTACAAGAAGATTATCTCTTGCCACAAAACAGCTTTCTTTTCAAGATTTGTACCAATTTACTAAAATATCTTTCAAAAAAAAGGACTTTTTTAAATTTTTTATTGAAAAGCTTAGTTATCCCCTTATCTCTTTATTTGCGATTTATATTTTTATAACTTATTTACAAGCTTATTTAATAGAACAAAAAATAGAAAATCTGACACAAAAATATCAGGAACTTAAAAGTAAAAATACCACTGTAAAACAGGCAATAAAAAAGCACAATAAAGCTGTCAAACTATATGAAGAATTTGTTGTTAAAGAGTTGCACTCTGAAGATCCTTACAAATGTGTGTACGATATGTATAGTGTTATAACCCAAAAAGATAAAGCAACAATAAACTCCATAGATATTACAAATAATTCCATTAGACTATCGATCAACACGCATGATGATGCTATAAAATATTTAAAAAGATTAAATAAGATAAAATACTTTAAAAATGTGGTTATTCAAAATACTCATAGAAAAAGAGATGGCTCCAAAATAATTACATTTTTTATATATATGAAGGAAAATTAGTGCAAAATCCAAAATTTTTATTTTTGTTACTCTCTTTTGTATTGTTAGTGAACTATATCAATTATATGCTGCCAAACAGAGATAGACTAAATAGGGAAAAAGAACTCTTAGAAAGAAAAATTGCTAAAGAGCATAAACTTAATGCACAGCATATTGATAGCAAGAAATTGATTTTGCCTTATAAAAAGTATTTTTTTGATGAAAAAAAATATAACTACTCTCAAGCTATGGGTAAATTTCAAGAGATTATTACTAAAAGTGCTCAAAAACAGTGTAAAATAACAAGCCTAAAATGGGCACCTGTTCCTACATCACAAGATTGGTATGATAGACTTAAGATAAATCTTTCATTGGAATGTAAACCAAAAAATATGTTTTTATTTATAAATAAATTACGCGAAAATCCAGAGCTTTTTTATGTGCAAAATCTTAAACTGTTTCATCAAAGAAACAAAACAGAGTTAAGAGTAAATATGCAACTAGTAGCATATAGGAAACATCATGAAAAATAAATTCTATATACTAGTTTATATATTATTGGCTTTTATGACATTTTTTATAGCATATAATTTTTACACAACAAAAAATAGACAAGTCAATAAGAAGACTATATTAAATTTAAAAAACAATGCTTTTTCACGATATAAAGAAGATTTTAACATGAGCCGTAATTTTGGATATATCTGGGGTTTGCAAAATCAACAGGTAAAAGTAGATGAAAATGAAACAAATGAAACTGCTGTAATAGCAACAAAAATACTTACTGTCACACAAAATAAATCTTCATTATGTGTAAAGAAAGATTGTTTTCGCTTTTTGGGTCTTTTTTATAAAAAAAATAGACCATATATCTCACTTTACAACAAAAGCTTCAAACATAAAATCAATGATTTTACTATTGGAGAAAATATTGCTTATACACTCTATATAAAAGAGATTGAACATAATGAAGCTCTTTTAGGAGATACAAACTCATCAAGAGAGTGGAAGTTTAAGCTTTTTGATGTAAATACTACTAAATACAAACCAAAGGATATTAATGAAACCTATATATAACTTTTTACTACTTACTCTTGTACTCTTTACTGGCTGCCAGCTAGAGCCACAAGCGCCTAAAAAAGATGTTACTTTATCTATAGAAGAGCTTCAAGATGCTCACTATAAAGTAGATAAACAAGGTGATGTTGTTCTACAAACAGAATATGAACACTTTGATAAAGATACCAATACAACAAAAAAAATACTAAAACAAGAAAATATCACAAAACAAAAAGGGTATGAGAGGGTTCCTGTTTTTGATAAAGGATATAAAAAACAACTTTCATTGAAAGGAAAAAAACATAAAATTTTTTCAGTCAAAGGTGGAAAAGTAAAAGTTTCTGTTGAGTCTATTCCTCTCAATGAGTTTATAGATCTTACTTTAGGTTCTGTGTTAAAGTTAAACTATACTCTAAATGAAGATGTGAAAAAGATGAATAATGCTGTGACTCTTAACATGACAGAACCTCAAAAATCATCCAAGTTCTTTAAGGTTGTAAAAAAAATCCTTTTATTAAATGGAGTGAGTATTAAAGATGAAAATGGATTACTTTTTATTTATAAATCAAATCAATCAAATAGTAAGACTATAGCAAATGATGTCTATATTGGGTATGGACGAAGTATACCAAAATATTTGGACGATGAAAAAGATGTAATGCTCTTTGTTCCATATAACTATATTAAACCAAATCTTGCAGCAACTATTGTCCATCAGTCAGGTATAAACAATATTAAATTTTATTATCTTATTGATGGTATACAAACTATTAAAGCTAAAGCAGAGGTTGCAAGAAAAGCTTTAAAAATTATTAATCTAATTGATAAACCATATTTAGAAGGAAAAACACCTTACTTGATTAATCTAAATAACATTGAAGTAGATGAGTTTATTCCAAAAATTGAACAAATATTTTTGTTAAATGGTATTAATATTGTAAAAATGCCTTCACAAGGTGGTATAGTCATGATGCCTATTAAAGAACTGAATTCTTTATATATCATTACCCCTAAAAAAGAGTGGTTGGATATGCTACTTTATTGGAAAAAGAAGCTTGATGTAGATAGTGAAGCAGAAGAGGAACCACAACTTTATATCTATCATGTAAAAAATAGAAAGGCAGATGAACTAGCAACTGCAGTTAAAGAGGTTCTTGGACTTACAAAGACAAAACATACAACAGATATGACAAAGAAAAAGAGCGTAGCAGGTGAGATAAAAAATAAAAAAACGACATTAACAGAAAAAGAGAGTGTATCGAATGCTTTTTTAATCTCACGGGTAAACTATACACCAACAGTAACAGCAGATCTTGATACAAATATACTTATGATGAAATTAACTCCAAAACATTATAAAGTGATTTTATCATTCATTAAAGAGCTAGATAGACTTCCTTTACAAACACTTGTAGAGGTAACAGTAGCTGAAGTTGATATGACAGATACTTTTTCCCTTGGTTTTGAGTATGCTATAAGAAATAAAGGTCTAGGTATCGATCATCTTTTAAATGTTTCAGGAGGAGGTAGTGGCTTGGGTATTGTGTTTAAGTCAGACAAGATTGATGCAACAGTAAATGCATTTGCAGAGAAAAAATTGCTAGATATCGTTTCAAAACCAAAACTTCTTATCCTTAATAACAGCACAGGAAGCATAAATGTTGGAACACAAATACCAATCATAACAAGTGAAACATCTGCAACAGATATTTCAAGTGGTATAACACCATCTATTAATAGAAATATTTCGTATAGAACAACTGGTATAAATGTAGGACTAACACCAACAATTAACTCAAATGGTGTACTAACTATGCAGATAAATATTAACCTTTCAGAAGCTCAACTTAACGATACTTCTGGAATCGACTCTCCTTTAATTGTTAACAGAGAACTTAGTACAGCAGCAGTGATTCATAGTGGTGATACTATTCTTATAGGTGGACTTATCTCCCATAACAAAAGTAGAACAAAAGGGGGTATACCTTATTTAAAAGATATCCCTTATATTGGTGGAATATTTGCAGCTCAAAGTCATAAGACTACAAAGACGGAACTCATAATGCTTATCCACCCAGTCATCATACAAACACCTCAAAGCTTAAACAATGAAACAAAAAGGTTTAAAACACTATTAGATTATATTAATCTTGATGATTTATAATAACTTTAAGTTTAAAAAAGATATACTTTATCTTGAGAATTGGCTCGGAGGAGTCATTTCGCGCGAAATTTTACTCAAAAGGAGTCAATATGACTATAAAAAAAATCGGACTATCAGCGATTGCTATAGCAACAATTTCAACTGCTGCATTTGCTACAGGATCTTTATCTTTAAATGGTGTTGTTGGTAAATTTTCTAATGAATTAATTACTAATACATCTGTTGATGTGAATAATACAAGCCCTTTAAACTATACTTGTGGTATCACTAATGCTAGTGCAAGTGAACCAGGTTTTGAACTTAAGCTTGCATCACCTGCTGTGATTAAAAGTTCTGATGGAAATATTTCAATTCTAGCTGTAGATGATAATAGTACTATTGCAGTATTTGATAGATATGATTCAAGTGCACATTCTATTATTTTCAAAAAAAATGCAGGTGCTTCTATATCTAGGGGTGTAGCATATAAAGTTGTTAGTGATGATAATACAACTTTAGGTACTGGTTCAATGGAAATAACAGTTACTAAAGGTAGTTCAGCTGTAAATGCTCAACTAATCGTTACTGATAATACTGGTGTAACCGTTATTGATGATGTTAGTGCTAAAATTTTAGAAGGTGCTGATCAGTTTTCTATGAGCATTGACCATAAATTTGATGCTCAGATTGATGCTTCAAAAGCTTTCAAAG
>Ga0256837_1002229_pt1 | contig 12273 bp, 14 predicted proteins | sample 4562384metaG_FD_185976 | JGI IMG/M metagenome (GOLD analysis project Ga0256837, IMG submission 185976) | Hydrothermal vent microbial communities from Guaymas Basin, Mexico - 4561-384 | ecosystem: Environmental > Aquatic > Marine > Hydrothermal vents | place: Mexico: Guaymas Basin | collected... | reverse complement strand
GAAGCATCTATAGAATAAAAATCTTGACTATACTTAGCTCTTAGTGCATACCCTGAGATACTATCACCTTGTTCTGGGCTTCTAGATGAAAATTGTGCACCAAGATTAAAGTTCTTTAAGTCACTTTCTAACTGAAGCCAGAGAGCAGAGGAATCATTCATTACATCGTAATACCAAAAATCAGCTGTTACAGTTGGAATTAACTCAGTTTGTAGACCAACTCCATATGCACCTTTTTCTCTAAATGTTCTAAAGTTACCAGCAAAGTTAAGCTCATCTACTGTTGCATTATAGTCATTACTCCACTCTCTGCCTATCCAAAATCCCATTACTTTTGTTTTAGGAAGATGTGTATCAACTATATATGCTCCATCCATCGCATTACTAACTATATTCCAATCTATTGAGTAAAGCAGTGGAGATGATAAGTATTGACGACCAATGGTAACTTCTGTATCTTTAATCAGCTCTATCTCAAGGTTTACTTCATCTAGCCATAATTGGTTTTTTGTAGTTGACCCTGCAAATGGATAAGTTATAAGTGAGTTCTCAAGCCCTAAAGTAGTAAGTAATGTTGTTCCAAAATTTAATGCAACACCTTCACTTACATTCAAGTCTAAATCAAGAGCAAGAGCAAACTGTCCACTTGCACCCTCTTGTTTAAAAAGTTCATCATTGTAGCTATCTGCCGTGCCATAATAAAATCTTGCATCACCACTATAGGATGATATTTCTAAAGCACTTAGAGTCGAACTTAATAGTAATACACTTAACATAAGTTTTAGATAATTTTTCATTTTTGTCCTTTGTAAAAAAATTATAACATTGTATATGATTAAAAAAAAGAGTAGAATCTACAAAATATATACAATTTCTCGGATTTAGGTAATACAAATGCAAACAAACCCTCTCTTAAATGTTAAAGAAGCCATTGCAATGTATAAGCATCTATTAAAGCCTAGTTTTGGTACAGATGTTTATGCAGAAGATTTTTCATCAGAGGGTATTGTTCTTATTGAAGATGAGTCTGTTAAATCAAAAGGAAAACCAATACGGTTTGATTGCTATGCTCTTATCCTGCGTTTAGATGGCAGATCAAAACGAAGTGTATCACATTATGATTATATAATTAAACCTCGTTCACTACAACTTATAAATCCCGGAGTTCTTTTCTCTTTTGAGGATATATCTCCAAGTGCTAAATCTTTTGTTTTACTCTTTGATAGTGATTTTTTAATAGAGAACAATCTTTCAATAAGCCTTACTAATGAAATAGTAGATTTTCATACTAAATATGACGAAAATATAGAGTTGAATTTAAACCTATATTCACAAGTACTCGATATTTTTGAGCAGATAAACTTTGAATTTAAAGTGAAAAATAGTGGATATATTAAACTGATAAAAATGTATCTAAATCAGCTTTTATATTTACTCCAAAGAGAAAAAGAAAAATTACATACTAAACACAGTTGTAGTAAATCTGAGCAGTTATGTTCAGATTATTTATCTTTAATAGAAGAGCACTTTAAAGGTAAGAAAAAAGTTTATGAGTATGCTGAACTATTGGCAATTACACCAAACTATCTGAGTGAGGTTATTCAAGAAAATTTAAATGCAAGTGCTTTGTCTTTTATACATAAACGTATTTTACAAGAGAGTGAATATTTACTTAGCTCTACAGATAAAGCAGTGAAACAGATAGCACTAGAGCTTAATTTTGACTCATCGTCACAGTTTGGAAGATTTTTTAAACACAATAGCGGAGTTACACCAAAAGAGTACCGAAGTAAGGTCATACTATAACATCTATGAAAACCTAAGCCTTGACTCTATGAGTCCCTTTTCTATACCAACGGTATCAGTATGTCAGAACAACTACTATAAAATATTCATCTAGACACTAAAACATAGTAATTGGAGCATATCATGGAAAGCAAAAAATTAAAAGAGAATAAAAAGTTGATGGCATTTGTAAGAGGTGATGAAGAAATTAAGCTGTTGCGAAGATGTTTTAAATAATCTAATAGAGAATATATTTTGCTTTTAATATTTAAATAAATTTAATGCTATTTATAATAGTAAAGAGATATATCAAAACTATGGATCTTATGATGTGAGTGATGATTACATTCGACCAAAATACTATCACTTAGGCTCTGGAAACAAAATGGTCTTTTTTCCAACAAAAAATGAAGGTTTAGAAAAATATTCATTGCAGTTTTGTGAAGATGAATAAACATCTTATCAAAGTGTATTTCAAGGCTTTGTGGATCATTTTTAAAATGGTGTAAATACAACAACTGATTATGATCTACTTGAAAGACTTAAAGCTCATGAAACTATGCTTGAGAGTTTTAAGAAGTATGCTATAAAATAAAGTGGCTTCTGATAGGCAGTTAAAATCTAAATAACCACCTAAAACTAATAATCTAAGCTAAACCTACATCCCCAAATAAGAATGTAAAACTTTAGGAATATCTATACTACCATCTTCATTTTGTCCATTTTCCATAATAGCAATAAGAGTACGACCAACAGCTAAAGAACTACCGTTAAGTGTATGTACAAACTCATTTTTCTTACCATTCTTATAACGGATTTTTGCTCGTCTTGCTTGGAACTCTCTTGTGTTACATATGGAAGAAATTTCACGGTATGTGTTCTGTCCTGGTAGCCAAACGGCAGTGGACATAGATGACTTATTCTCTTTCTATACTTTAGTATACAATAGTTTAGTTGATGTTATAAACTTTATTTTATATGTTGTGGCAGTGAATAGGCAGTTACTATTTGGTTTTTAATGGTGTTTTAGAGATAGGGGGCATTAAAAAATAAAACTAACTAGAGGCTTCGATGTACAAAGAGTTAGTAGCTTAGAATCTTTTAGAATTGTTTGTTACTAATGTGTCTAGAGTGTTTTAGGTGGAATGATTAGCATGGTTTCGACAGCTTATTATCAGCCACTTTTAATCGAATAACTCACTATGGGAACCTATATCTACTAATTTTAAAGTTTCATCTTCAATCATATAAACTAAAAGTAAATCTGGTTTTATATGACACTCTCTATAATCTTTCATTTGACCTACAAGCTGATGGTCTTTATATTTTTCTACAAGTTTATTAGCACATAGTAAATTATATGCCACATCAATATATGCTAATTCTTCCTCATCAGAGAGTCTTTTCTTTTTATAGCTTCTTTTAAAGGTGTTAGTTTTAAATAGCCGATACCTAATCAAGATTTTAAATCTTTCATCATATCATCTATATCATCATGATATGTACCTTGAGAACTTTTAGCTTCATCCATAGCAGTTTTTAGTCTATCACTTGGAACTTTGAGTTCAAATGGTATACCATGTTCAGAGACTACTTTTTTTAAAAATATATTAATAGCTTGAGAAGTAGTTAATCCTATCTCTTTTAAAATATGCTCTGCATTAAATTTTAACGATTCATCAACTCTTGCTCTAACTGTTGCATTTAAAGACATTTGTATCTCCTTAACTTTTATTTCATATTGTAGCACAATTTTGCTACAAATTCAATTACTATAAAAGTTGTTGAATCACAAAGATATAAACCAAACTTTGAGGTATGCAAAAGTTGATGAAACTAAAAAGGCTGAGGCTGTTGCGAAGATGTTTTAAATAATCTAAGAGGGAATATATCTTGCTTTTACTATTTAAATAAAATATTTATGAGGAGTAAATTATGAATATTAGTACAATGCAATATAATGCAGATAATTTCTTAAATAACATTGCAGAAGTCAATAGTCGAGTTTTAAGAAGTATGCTATAAAATAAAGTGGCTTCTGATAGGCAGTTAAAATCTAAATAACCACCTAAAACTAATAATCTAAGCTAAACCTACATCCCCAAATAAGAATGTAAAACTTTAGGAATATCAATACTTCCATCTTCATTTTGGTTATTTTCCATTATAGCTACTAGAGTACGTCCAACTGCTAGAGAACTACCATTAAGCGTATTTACAAAGCTATTTTTCTTCCCATCTTTGTAACGGATTTTTGCACGTCTTGCTTGGAAATCTCTTGTGTTAGAGATAGAAGAGATTTCGCGGTACTGGTCTTGACCCGGTAACCACACGGCAGTTCAGGTTCACTACCAAGTGAGATAAATGAAGCTATCGGCTATCATGTTATAAAAATGAATACAGATACTCATGGGCTACATAGAATGGTATTCGTGCTTATCTGCAAGACAAGAAACACTAATTGATAGAGTAGTTGTGGCATTTAAAGAGTTAAATGTGATGGATAAAACTAACTATTTACATTTTTAAGAATATTAAAAACTATAAGTTTTTAAGTTTTTAATATTTCTATTGTTACCGCCCTCTAACGGTTTCCCGCAGTAATAAAATTTACCCACATAGTCAAGACCTGTTGATGCACTATGATAAATAGATTGGACAACCTTACGTGGACTTTCGCAAATATTACTAACTATTCGTTTTGCCTTTGCTTCCGTGTCATAATAGGTAAAAGTATCCTGTAGTGTACCATGAGCGAACCACCATCCATTACCACCATCATACTTATCCGCTTTTAATTTATTTTGTGCAACAAAGACATAGCCTTCATTTTCAACAAAGTCCACTCCTGCAACATCTGTTTCAGATACATCACTCGGTTGAGATGTGTCTTCGGTATTATCTGGTGTGCTTGGTATAGCCGGTACAACACAATTCACAGGATACTGACTATATGTTCTCTCTCCATCAACTTCAGAGTACATTTTCAACATAATGGTAGTTTTGTATTCACTGTTTAAATAAGTACGCTGACGTACTAAACTTGGAATCATGTAACCACCCGTGATAGAAGGAAAGTAGACTAGTTCATAACCGCTATAGCTATTGCTAGCATGTTCCCATGTTATATGGATGCTGCTGTCGTAGGGATAAGATCTTTCACATTGTAAATTAGTGATGGGATTACTACCAGCAGCACTATAAACAACACATCCAACATCATTAACATCTGTCGAGGTACTATTTGGACATTTATCATTCACATTAAGTAATCCATCATTATCATCATCATGAAGTTGGTCATAAGAACAACCGTTTGCATCTACACTCTCCCCCTCTTTTGTAAAGTGACACTGATCAGAAATATTCATAACTCCATCGCTATCACTATCAATAAATTCTCCTCCTGTACAACCATTACTTTGAACAAAAAGACCGGATGGTGTAGTTTTACATTCATCATTAATATTTATAATGGTGTCATTATCATCATCATTCACTTCATCATACGAACAACCATCTTCATTAACAGATTCGCCACTTGGGGAGTAGCGACAGATGTCGTAGTAGTCCATAACCCCATCATTATCAAAATCATTATATTGAATAGGGAAACAACCTTCGGTAGCACTTAGATCTGTTAGTGCTATTGCGATAGGATAATCAAGTGGACATAAGTCATCAGCATCAAGAACACCATCGTGATCTTTATCAGTATGTTCATAAGTAACACATCCATCGGCTTCTACCTCACTAACATTGACATATTTCGAATATGGACAGATATCTTCCCAATTAAGCACTCCATCAGCATCACTATCAGCCTTATCAAATACAGAACAACCATCCTCTAGTACATTCAAGTCTTTACTATATTTACAATTATCCCTAGCATCTATAAGACCATCACCATCACTATCCGTATTACTCACTCCTGCTTTGAAAAAAGAAAATTTATATTCTGCATCAAGATAAAGACCATAAGACCAACCATCTGCATTAAGTCTAAAAACCTTTCCACTTAGCAACTTAACACTTGGTTGAACATAAGCAGAGGTATGAAGCATAGATGTTAGTTGAATTGTACTTTTTTCACCATCCCAACTATAGATAGGGTATTGTGAAGCGTACACACTTGTAACCGGAGCATTGTTCACACTTCCTGTTATGTAAGTAATGCTTTTATCATATTCTAAAAGATCATCAAAAAATACAAGCTGTACAATTTCTTCTCCATCATTATAATCATTAAAATGGTGGGATATAGGGATGAGGTTTCGAGTAGGATTATTAATATTAATACTATTTGAATATTCACTATAGGTTTTTTCAGTAGTAGAAATATTTTTTATGGAACGTACACGGTAGTAATAGTCTTCTTGTAAGTCCTGATCCGGAATATGAAATTTTATCTGATTTGTAAATAAAATTAAAATCACCTCAAAATCATTAAACTCTTTATCAAACGAACGCTCTAATTCATAATAATCAACACCTTTTTGAAAATTCCAGTTTAATGAAACTCCAGCATTGGGATATTTATTACCCTTTAAAACTATTGCTGTATTTGGAACGGTACTGAGAGGTTTGGTGTATACTTTAAAGCTAGGAGTGACACCTGTTTTTACATACTCTTGAGTGTAGTTAGCAAGGTTTTCTGCATCTATTTTTGTAGTAATAATAAAATCTAAGACTTGTGTTGATACAACATCATAAGAAGGAAAGCAATATTTGTTTGCTTCTCTTTGCATAGCTTCCAGTTTTAACTCAAAAAGTGGTCGATATGAGGCACTTGTATCTCTAACTTTTAGCTCATATTCAAAAAAGCTATTATCTCGATGAGAAATAGGTTCAAAACAGATGCTGATTGACTCTTCTGTAGATGAAGACGCTATATTAGCTACTTTTGGTGTATAGTAAGTTGACATTAATACACTATCATTAAACTTTAAATATCCCTCGTGACTAATCATATTGTCAGTCTCACCAATGATGTAAATCTGTATATCTTTTTCTAGTAACATTCGATAAGTAGGAGTTATCTCAAAATAGTTCCTTGTTGCTTCATAACTTTCTAGGAGTGTATCTTGTGCATTATAAATATTAATATAGTATTTCTTAATGTTGATATTTTTATCCCATTTAATGGTTAATAAATTTTGTGTTAGTCCATTTGTAAATGTTCCTGACTTTATTACAGGAGCGGTATATTTTAAAGTTTTTTCATCATTAATAATAAAGGATAAAAATTCTTTACTAGAACCTATTTTATCTCTAAAATTATAAAGTCTATGCATAACTAAAGGATAAACCTCATTAGAGTAATCCTTAGTAATGTCATAAAGTTTTGAAACACCAGGTCCAGTGGATAAGTCTCCAGAAAATTCTTCATTAGTATTGGTTCTTAGCAGATAATAAAAGGCTATCTTCCTATTTAACTCAAGACAAGAAGAGTTACTATCAAGGGATTGATATAAGCACTCTCGACTATCACTATGCAAATAAATTCTAAAACCATCATCATTTATAACACCAGCACCAAAAATTGCACTACCAAATTCGTTCTCTAAGTTTTTTAAAGGAGAGAAGTATGCTATTCTATTTATATCGTTAGCATCGGTTACATCATCAATATATATTTTATGAATAAAATGGATGTTAGCAGGAACTTCAATGCTACTATAAACACCAGCTTCTGCGATAAATACATTTTCTTGTCCAAGAGCATCTTTTGGTATGCTTAATGTGAAACTACCATTTTCATCGCTCTTTGTGACATAAAATTCATCAGTACAGTTCTGATCTGCATTTGTGTCTAAACAAATTGTAACATCATTTATTGACCCATCATAAACAATACCTTTTAAAATTAATTGACTATCCTCATCATTACCACTGATAGGTGGAGAAGGCGGAGTGCTGCTACTGTCGCCACCTCCACAACCTAAAATAAATAAACTTATAAATAGCATTAATAATATTTTCATAATTTCCTCTTTATCTACTATTATACCATGTAAAGTGAAAAAGAAAAAAATACCTCGAGTTATTTATAATATCCTAGAGAGAACGAAAGAAGAAGTCTCCAAACTGATAAGAAAAGAGAAGAATGCTGTTGTAAAAGAAAGATGATTATTAATGTTCTTAGATGGTGTTTTAGAAGGTGAGATAAAAATAATCATTAATTTGTGGCTTCAAATAGGCAGTTTAATCTGCCTAATCCAATATTTACATCCCTAAATAAGGCTTCAAAACTTCAGGAATATCAATACTTCCATCTTCATTCTGATTATTTTCCATAATAGCTACAAGTGTGCGACCAACAGCGAGAGAACTACCGTTTAGTGTGTTTACAAATGTATTTTTCTTACCATCTTTATAACGGATTTTTGCTCTGCGAGCTTGGAAGTCTCTTGTGTTTGAGATAGAAGAGATTTCACGGTACTGGTCTTGTCCAGGGAGCCATACTTCAAGATCTGTGGTATGTGCAGCACCAAAACCTAAGTCTCCAGTACATAAGTTTACTAAACGATGAGGTAACTCTAAGGCAGTTAGTAAATCTGAAGCACAGTTTACCATCTCATCAAAAACTTCTTCACTCTTCTCTGGTGTAGTCATAGCAACAAGTTCTACTTTGTGAAATTGGTGTTGTCTTATCATCCCTCGTGTATCACGACCAGCAGCTCCTGCTTCTTTACGAAAACATGAAGTGTATGCAGTCATTTTTTTAGGTAACTCTCCAGCTGTAAGTATTTCATCTGAATAAAGGTTAGTCACTGGAACTTCTGCTGTAGGAATCAGAAAAAGGTCTAAGCCATCCATCTTATATAAGTCCTCTTCAAACTTAGGAAGTTGTCCAGTTCCTTCAAGTGATTGACGGTTTACAAGTGCTGGAACACTCACTTCTTCAAAGCCTCTCCCACGGTTGAAGTCAAGCATGAAGTTTATAAGTGCACGTTCAAGTCTTGCACCCATTCCAAAACTTACAGAAAATCTTGAAGTAGCAAGTTTTACACCGCGTTCAAAGTCTATCCATCCGTTTTCTTCTGCTAGTTCCCAGTGCTCTTTTGGAGTAAAAGAGAACTCTTTAGGCATCAGTACTTTTTTTATCTCTATATTATCATTCTCATCTGCACCATCTGGAACAGTGTCATCTGGCATATTTGGTACTGTCATCGCTAAAGTCTCTAGTGCTACTTGAGCCTCGCGTTGCACTTCAAGAGCTGCATCTACTTTAAGGTTGTTCTCTTCTATACGAGCTTTTAGCTCATTTATATCTTTACCTTCACGTTTATATACACCAAACTCTTTACTCATCGCATTTCTTGCTGCTTGGTATCTCTCAAACTCTGCTTTAGCAGTTTTTAGAACTTCAAACTTCTCTTTAAGAGTTGATAAGAGTTCACTACTTACACCTTTTCGAGTTAGTTTAGCACTTACTCCATCAAAATCTTTTTGTAATAATTTTAAATTTATCATAGTTGTTTATTTCCTTGTTTATACTAATATATCTTTTGCAATACCGAACTGGTTTGCAGTCATAAGGTGTATCTTTGGATGCAGTGCTTTTATATCTTCAAAAAGCTCTTTACTCAGTTCAAATCCCACTTTATACTCTTCCTTTTCACCTTTTTCGTGTGCAAGACGTAGTCTCTCTATCCAGATATCTGGAACATTTATGCCCGGAACATGAGCTGAAAGAAACTGTGCTGTTCTAAGTTTAGTTATAGGAAATATACCAAAGATAAGTTCAGCTTTTTTCTTTTCAGGACAGCACTCTTTGTTCGCATTCTCTTTCATCTCTAAAAGTATTTTCGCACTCTCTAAGTCATAAACAGGCTGTGTTATGATTCCCAATGCACCATGTTTTATCTTCTTTTGTATCTTTTTCTGAAGTGTTTTAGGATTTTTAGCATAAGAGTTGACAACTGCAAATGGGTAGAGTGGTTTAGGTTCTACTGCTAATGGTTTTCCTGCATAGTTCATTCCAGAATTAAATGCAGAGATAATGTCTAGTAAAAGAGTAGAATCCCCTTCAAAAACACCTTTTGTACGTGGTTGATCACTCATCGTTGCAGGGTCACCAGTAAGTGCTAGTATTGCTCTTATATCTACTTCATTTGCACCAAGTAGGTCAGACTGTAGGGCGATTTTATTACGGTCGCGCATACTCATAGTGGCTATAACGGGTTTGTTAAACCTATCTTGTAACATTTTAGCTGCAAAAAGAGCATTGTATTTTAGTTTTGCGAGTGGATTATCTGTCGTTGAGAATCCGTCTACATATTTATCTAGTCCTAACGAAGCTATTTTATCTATGGTTGGAGTAAAAACGGGAGAGTGTCCCGGCGTCGTTTCAAGAGTGATGTATGTCTCATTATTTAGCTTTTCTAGTAAGGTATCAAACAAATAAAAGTCCTCTTTAGTTATAATGTCATTATTATAACAAAAGAGAGTAAGTATGAGTTTAAAACTTGCAGTATTTGACTTCGATTCTACACTTATGGATGGTGAAACTATTGATTTTTTCGCAGATGAGCTAGGGATAGGTGAAGAGGTTGCTCGCATAACAGAAGAGGCAATGAGTGGCAGACTTGATTTTTTTGAGTCTTTGCAACAGAGAGTAGGGCTACTAAAAGGTCTTGACTTTTCTGTGGTTGAAAAGATTAGTCAAAATCTTCCATATATGCCTGGTGCAAAAGAGACTATAGCCGCTCTAAAAGCAAAAGGTTTAACTGTTGTATGTTTTAGTGGTGGTTTTAGAACGGCTACTGGATTTGCAAAAGATATTTTAGGTTACGATGCAGATTTTTCAAATGTACTACATGAAAGAGATGGAATACTTACAGGTCTTGTAGGTGGAGATATGATGTTCTCTCACTCAAAAGGTGATATGCTCGTGCGTTTGCAAAACATACTTGGCGTAACTGCTGAAGAGACATTAGTCTGTGGTGATGGAGCGAATGACCTGAGTATGTTTAAACATGCTGGGACAAGAGTAGCATTTTGTGCACGCCCTGTTTTAGAAGCAGAGGCAAACATAATAATAAAAGAGAAAGACCTTACACAAATATTGGAGAAGATTTAATGTTAGAGAGTACAGTGTGGAGACAATACCACAATAATAATGATTTTAGAGAGCGTTTAGCTGAGTGTTGTGTTTTAGATAGTATAGACTTAATAGAAGACGATAAAGAACTTTATGGTGTTATGAAAGCAAAACTTACGAAGAAAGAGTTAAAACTTTTTGCTATGGACAGTGCTGCAGTTTCAGATGAAAAAATGAAAGAAGAGTTCTCTTATACTACTGAAGAGTTAGAAAAAGCAAAGTTTAAACTCTACAAAAAATTTAAGCAAGATAAAACACGATTGAGCTTTAGAGAGTCGAGCGAACATTAGAGGGTAGATAAGAAACTTTTATCTTAAAGATATTAAGTCACTTTGAAAAATTAATCTGTTATTTATATAATTCGTTGTAGCATATCACAGACTTATAACAAAACAAGGAACACAAATGAAAAAAACAACTTCATTATTACTAGCTGCTATGGTAGCAGGATCAGTATTCACTACAAGTGCAATGGCTGATGCTAAAAAAGGTCAAAAATATTATCTTAAAAAATTAAAAGTTTGTAAAAAAGATGGTCTTAAAAATGGTGCAGTTTTTGCAACGAAACACGATCGTAAAACTTGGGCTTCAATTAAAGATGCTGGAAAGCTCCAAGATGAGTGGAAATCAATCTGTCCACATGGTGTGAAAAAAATTAACAAAATGAAAGAGAAAGATATTAACAATCTTTATGACTTCGTTTGGAAATTTGCATCAGATGGTGAAGTACCATCTTGTGGTTAATCTAAACAATTAGCATTATAGGCATTCCTAGCCTATAATACTGAGTGGGTATCCTCTTGGGTGTCCATTTTCATTTATTACTACTCTGATTTAAACAATACTCCATAATATCAAAATATTTTTCAAATTCAATTCGAAGCAGACATAAAGGTGTCAGCTAGACTATCTATACTTCTTAAATATCTAAAGGAGTAGCCACTTATGCTAGCATGGAAACTAACAACAAACTTTGATACTCAAAGATATCTTTTTTCCAAAAAAATCACTACTGACTATATTATAGAAACATTTTTATGTCATTGTGGTCATATAGAGTTTATTACTACACATGCTAATGAAGATATCTTTAGCAGATTAAAAGTAAATCTAAAAAAATATTTGAAAGATTTTTTATTTTCACACTGGACAGATACAAGTATGCTCCTCAAAGATAGTGTTACAATATAGTGCAGTTAAAAGAAAAACAACCTTATAGACTCTTTATCAGAGACTTGTCAGGAAATAGTTATTTTACCCGATTGACACAGATTTTTGAACAGTCCCCTTTTATACAGATCTAATGGAAACACTTGACTATAAGATAGTGGATAGTATGCTTTTATGGCTATAATCAAGTAACTCTAGGTTTGTGAGTT
>Ga0256837_1002228_pt1 | contig 12274 bp, 11 predicted proteins | sample 4562384metaG_FD_185976 | JGI IMG/M metagenome (GOLD analysis project Ga0256837, IMG submission 185976) | Hydrothermal vent microbial communities from Guaymas Basin, Mexico - 4561-384 | ecosystem: Environmental > Aquatic > Marine > Hydrothermal vents | place: Mexico: Guaymas Basin | collected... | reverse complement strand
TTGCATAAGGTTTTTTAGGAATTCTACCTGAGAGGTAGCTCATACGTCCTGCAATAACCGCATGTTTCATTGCTTCTGCCATTGCTATTGGATTGCCTGATTGAGCGATAGCAGTATTTGTAAGTATTCCCTCTGCTCCAAGTTCCATTGCGTATGCTGCATCACTTGCACAGCCGATTCCCGCATCAACGATTACAGGCACATCAACAGCTTCACGTACAAATACAACATTGTATGGGTTTTGTACGCCCAGACCACTCCCAATAGGTGCTGCAAGAGGCATAACAGCATCTGCACCGGCATCTTCAAGTCTTTTTGCCATGATTGGATCATCTGAAGTATATGCCATGATGGTAAAGCCCTCTTTGTGAAGAACTTCACATGCTTTGATTGTCTCTAGAACATCAGGATAAAGAGTTTTTTGTGTATCACCGATAACTTCGAGCTTGATAAGATCGATTCCGGTAGCCTCACGAGTAAGACGGAATGTAGTGATAGCTTCTTCAGCTGTTACACATCCCGCAGAGTTTGGTAAAAATTTTACATTTGTTCCTGCAAAAGTGTCACGAAGATTCTCTTTACTTGGGTCTGTTATGTTCAAGCGACGCACAGCAACAGTGATAAGTTCACTTCCTGAAGCGAGAGTTGCCTCTTTTGTCATCTCAAATGAGTCATACTTTCCGCTTCCAACGATAAGGCGTGAGCCTAGTTCATATTTTCCAATTTTTAGTTTGCTGTTCATATTTTTACTTTTCCTTTATTAAGATTGGTTTAGATTTTTTTAACTTTAGTGCCTTAGCGGCTAGTGAAGTAAAATGGCTTTACTCATTTTCTGTATTATATAGAAATTATCTTATAGATTGCCAATTCCGTGAATTAAATCATTTGGAGTAAGAGAAAAATCAGATAAAGTGTAATTTTGTGCTAGTTTTGTGTGTGCCAAAGAGGCATTTATCGCTGCGTTTAAAGGAGTTTCACCTTGCGCCAAAAGAGAGCCGATAAGACCTGCAAGTATATCACCACTGCCGCCTTTTGCCAGTTTTGATGTACCGTGCGGGTTGATGTAGAAGGTATTGGCTTTTGCGATAATGACATTTGCACCTTTGAGCAGTAGTACTGCGTTTGGATAGGCCTTAGTAAAAAGTTCTGCATAGTAAAAGCGATTTTTTTGCAGTTCATCAATACTGATATCCGCAAGCCCCAGTATTTTTAAAAGTGCAGTGAACTCTTTTGGGTGTGGTGTCAGTACAATATCACTGCGTTTGAGCAGGTTCTCAATGACAGGCATATAAAAAACATCGGCATCTACGATGAGTGCAAGTCTGTTTTCAAGATAGGCACTGAGCTCCAAGTCGCTAAAACTCTCTCCCAAACCCATTCCCAGTGCTATAGCCGTTGTGTTTTTAGGCAGAGTATTGGAGTGCATGATCTCAAATGGCAGAAGTGGAGATTCATGGCTGATAAGTGTGACAAGTCCGGCTCCAAAACGCAGTGCAGCTTGAGCAGCAAGCACAGAAGCTCCTGCCTTCTCACCGCTTAAAATACTTAAGTGTCCAAATGAGCCTTTATGTGCATTTTGTTTTGCGCGAAGGGGGAGCTTCAGATCCTCCATATCAAGCAGATGCCAGTTTGTAGATGTTTCATAGACAGAGCGGCTTATGCCAAGGTCAATGACCTTGATTTTTCCTGTGAAGTCTTTTGCTTCATCCAAAAAGAGGGACTTTTTAAGTGCCCCCATGGTCAGTGTGACATCTGCCTCAAAGGCTGCGTTTGCACACTCTCCGTTTTGTTTGAGACCGCTTGGAACATCACAGGCTATCTTAAACGCAGTGGCTGCGTTTACACGAGTAAGCAGTTGTGTGAGCTCTTGTGAGAACTCTCCTTTAAATCCAGTACCGACAATAGCATCTACGATAACATCACACTCTTCAAGTTTTGAGATTAAATTGATATTGAGGCTTTTTGCTCTTTTTTCTTGCAACAGAGCCATTTGTGATTTTGGTTCTTTGACAAAAAAAAGTGAGACATCATAATCACCGTGCAGAAGTCTTGAAAGAGCGATGCCGTCAGCACCGTTGTTTCCGCTTCCTGCAAGGACGATGATTTTGTTGTTTGTTGAGAAGTTGTTTTTGATGTAGTTTGCCATACCGTCTGCTGCATGCTCCATCAGTAAATCTTCACTTAGATGAAACTTTTCATAGCACCGTGCATCGAGTGAAGCGACTTCATCAAAAAGCTTTTGCATTTTTAAAACTCGTCTTCCACATACTCGTCAATTTTTACCATACTGCTTTGAATTTCATTGAAAAGCAGGGTAGGATGGTCTGTTCTGTATTGGTAGTAAAATTTGTTTTTCTTTAAAGTTTTTAATATTGATGTATTGTAGTAGTTCGCGTTTGAGCATTTACCGACAAACAGGAATGAGAAGAGTAGTTTTAAGTGTGGATTCTCAAATGTTTCATGTGGTTGTGCTAAAAATGTAAAGCCATATTTTTGCAGGTTTACAAAACTTAACATATAAAGTAGGAAGTCTTCAAACTGTGTATAAAAACCATTGAGATTTTCAATATCGTGAAAAAAGTAATAATAGTTGTCGAGTAAGAATTGTTGTGAAATTATTTGAGACAGTTTACTTCTTTCATCTCTTTTTCTGGCAAAAAAGTTTGGATCAACGGCCATATAAACATGTTTTTTTGCACTGATCAATGCTTGGAAGGCTTCATCAAACTCATCGCTTTCATCAAAACGAATATAGTTGAAGTGTTCATCTTTATAGCGAAGTTCTACATCATCTTCATTTGAGTTGTTAAAGTCCATATAGAGAGTTGGAACATCATTGTCAATAACATAATTTCGCACTCTACACGCTAAGTTTGTTTTTCCAGAACCCTGCTCGCCTAAAATAAGCATATTGTGATGGAGTAATCTCTTTTCTAATCTTAGGGCATCAATCGTATCTAAATATTTACCAATTGTATCTCGCATATTTTCTCCTAATAAAATTGTCTTTTGGTATTATATCTTCTTGAGCATAAAAAAGGTATAATTAGAACATGAATTATAAAACAATTGCACAAGAAACATTAGAAATAGAAGCGCAAACACTGCTTCAGGCTTCTCAAAAAATCAGAGATGAGTTTGACAAAGCTGTAGAGATTATTTTGGGATGTAAAGGAAAACTTGTAGTAAGCGGGGTCGGTAAAAGTGGACTTATCGGTGCAAAAATGGCTGCAACTTTTGCTTCAACGGGGACACCTTCATTTTTCTTACACCCTACTGAAGCACTGCATGGTGACTTGGGAATGATAGGAAAAGATGATGTTGTTGTAGCGATCAGCTACTCCGGAGAGAGTGAAGAGTTAGGCTCTATCTTGCCGCATATCAAACGTTTTGGCATACCACTTATTGGAATGACAAAAAATGAGAACTCCACACTTGGACGATACAGTGACTTGGTAATAAAAGTAGAGATCGAAAAGGAGGCATGTCCTCTCAATATCGCACCTACAAGCTCGACCACGCTTACACTCGCTCTTGGAGATGCTCTTGCGGTTTGTCTTATGAAAGCGAGGGATTTCAAAAAAAGTGACTTTGCCTCTTTTCATCCGGGCGGTGCACTTGGAAAACAGCTTTTTATAAAAGTGAAAAACCTGATGCAAACGCAGCACCTGCCTCTAATATCTCAAGATACGAAAATGAAAGATGCGATTGTCGAGATCAGTGAAGGAAGACTTGGAACGGTACTTATCACTGATGAAGAGGGAAGACTTGTGGCACTTTTAAGTGACGGTGATGTTCGTCGTGCACTCTTGAGTGAGGAGTTTTCACTTGATGATGAGGTGATGAAGTATGCAACACAAAATCCTATGAGCATTGATGATGAAGATATGCTTGCTTCTGATGCACTTGTTTTAATAGAAGAGAAAAAAATACAACTTTTGGTTATAACAGACAAAGAGAAAAATATAAGAGGCGTGCTCCATATTCATACGCTGATTGAAAAAGGAATTTCATAAAATGAGATTAAACAAATATATTGCACACTACTCGACATATTCACGTCGTGAAGCTGACCGTGCTATCCAAGATGGATATGTACGTGTCAATGGCGAAATTGAGCAAAATCCTGCAACGCAGGTAGAAGAGGGTAAAGATATCGTCTATATCAGTGGAAAGCAGGTCTCACCACAGGAAAAATATACGGTTATCGTATATAATAAACCAAAGGGTGAACTTGTTACAAAGTCAGACCCTAAAGGGCGTAAAACTATCTATGACTCTTTGAGTAAGGAGTTTAAACACTTCATCCCTGTTGGTCGTCTTGATTTTGCTTCAGAGGGGCTGCTCCTTTTAACAGATGCTTCTCATGTAGCGACTGCTTTGATGGAGTCAGATTTAGAGAGAATTTATAAGCTCAAAATTAAGGGTGAAGTGACACCGGATATGGAAGATGCAATGCTAAATGGTATCTTCCTTGAAGATGCAACAGCAGGTGCGCACTCCCACTCAAAGATAACATCTATGGAGATTAAGCCTTTTCTTGGATATAAAGTACAAAAGAACAGACCTGACTACTCAATCTTAAAAGTGGCACTCAAAGAGGGCAAAAACCGTGAGCTTCGCCGATTTTTCGCGCACTTTGGTGCAGAGGTTGCTGACCTGAAGCGTCTGAGCTTTGCAGAAATCGAGCTTAATAATCTGCCGACAGGCAAGAGCAGATATCTTACAAGAAGCGAATACTCTGCTTTGTATAAATTTTTAAAAGCTGAGAAAAGACGCATAAAAGAAGAGCAAAGAAAAGAGAACAGAGAGTAGAAATTGGATTTTACACACCTGTTGCGTCCCTCTGATTTTGATGATATTGTTGGGCAGGAGCATCTTGTTGAAAAAGGAGTTCCGTTACGCACATTATGTGAAAAAGGTGCGCTTGGACACAGCTTTTTTTATGGACCTGCTGGTGTGGGAAAAACCTCTTTGGCAAGAGTTATTGCAAAGGTGATGGATTTTCCTTTTTATGAGCTAAACGCAACATCGCTCAAGGTTGAGCAGCTGAGAAAAATATTTGAACAGTATAAAAATGCTCTGCAAAAACCGTTGATATTTATAGATGAAGTACACAGACTCTCTAAAAATCAACAAGAGGTTTTACTTCCTGTGATGGAAAACAACTCTGTCTTGATAATCGGTGCTTCTACAGAGAACCCTTTTTTTTCACTTACCTCCGCTATGCGTTCACGCTCAATGCTTTTTGAGCTTAAAAGTATCTCAAATGAAAGTCTATACAAACTCCTTGGTCGTGCTATGTCGAGAGTGGATACAGAGATATCAAAAGAGGCACAAGAGTACCTTGTCGCAACAAGTGGGGGAGATGCACGCTCAATGCTGAAACTTTTAGAGTTTGCTCTAAACGCAGCCGATGAGGTGACACTTGAACTTTTACAAGCTCTTCGACCAAATGCTCTGCAAGCCGGAAGCAGTGAAGCGGGAGTACACTATGATCTGGCTTCTGCGCTGATCAAGTCCATTCGCGGGAGTGATGCAGATGCAGCGATTTACTATCTTGCACGTCTTATAGAGGGCGGAGAGAGTGCTGATTTTATCGCTAGACGTTTGGTAATTCTTGCAAGTGAAGATGTGGGAAATGCAAACCCTCAGGCACTTACGCTTACAACATCGACACTGACAAGTGTAAGCAAGATAGGCTATCCCGAAGCGAGAATAATACTGGCGCAGGCTGTTATATATCTTTGCGCATCTCCAAAATCAAACGCAGCATATCTTGCTATAAACAGTGCTCTTAAAAGTGTACAAAATGGAAATATACTTGATATTCCCAAAAATATTACACAACAAAATGAGGATTATCTCTATCCCCATGATTTTGGTGGTTATGTAAAACAGGAGTATCTAGTAGAACCACTGCAATTTGTAGAGCTTAAAGAGATAGGGTATGAAAAGAAGATGAAAGAGTGGCTAGACGCAATAGGAAGTTAAGTATAGCTTTGTTAATATATAATTGAATAATAATTAAAGGTAATAAAAATGAATATTTCAGTATCAGGAAGAACTGTAACCATAGTAGGTAATATAAAAAGTATTGGGGACTACCAAACACTTAAAGATACTTTGGAACGTGTAGTTGCAAATGAAAAAAGTATTATGATAAATATTAAAGACTCTATCTCTATTACATCATCAGTTATCGGTTATCTGACGAAGTTAGTGCAAAAAGACAATATAGATATAGAAATCAGGGTTGGAGATGAAAATCTTTATGAGCTCCTTGATGAAATCAACCTTGTACAGCTCTTTAAGGTAAGGAGAAGTTCGTAATGACAATAAAAGCAAAGTTAAATCTTATAACCGCTATTGTAGTCTCTTTCGCTCTTGTTATTATTGTCACAACGATAATCGGTGCTTTAGGTCAAAAAGCTGTAATTGAAGAGGTAAAAGAGCTGAATGTTTTATCTCAAAAGCTCTCCCTGCTTATTCATGAAACACAAAAAGAGAGGGGTGCAAGTGCGGGTTATCTTGGCTCTCACGGCAAAAAATTTGGGGATATCTTGCCAAAACAGAGACAACTTACCGATACCCGATATAGTGATTTGAAAAATTATGTGAAGACTCTAGACCTCTCAACTTATCCGATAGAACTTCAAAAAAGTATAAAAGCCGTAATGAGCAGAATGGATAAGATTGCTACAATTCGTTCAAGTGTTAATAGCTTTACAATATCCGTCAAAAAGGAAGTACAATACTATACACATATAAATAAAGACATACTTGATGTTGTTTCGCTTACAGCAAAACTTGCAAATACTCCAGAGCTTATTAAAGCTTTAAGTGCATATACAAACTTTTTAAAATCCAAAGAGCGTGCAGGAATAGAGCGCGCAGTACTCAGTGCTACTTTTGCGGCCGATAAATTTGGAGATGGCATGTATGCCAAATTTATTACACTTATAGCAAAACAAGATGCTTATATGGATGCTTTTTTAAGTATCGCGGCAGATGATTCAATAGCGATGTATAAAAAAATTATGAATTCTCCTGTAGTTACAGAGGTTGAGAAGATGCGTAGTATCGCAAAATCAAGACAAGCTGACTTTGGAGTTGACAGTGTAGTATGGTTTCAAACGATTACAAAAAAGATTAATCTTCTTAAAAAAGTTGATGATGCTTTGGCACAACAAAATGATGCATTTTTAGCTGAAGTCGAGTCTAATTACAAGAGAGATACTCTGATTACACTGATGGGATATATTATTTTTGCTATTGCTATTTTTATCATCATCATGCTGATTTCACGTGGTGTTAACAAGAGTGTTAAAAGTTCATTAGATAAAATACAATGTGTATCAAATGAACTTGACTTGAGTTGTAATGTCGTAGTTGAAGGTAATGATGAGATTTCTCAGATATCAAAAGCATTACATACCATGGTGATCGCCTTTAAAGAGACAGTTTATGATGCTCAAGATGTGGCAACCGCAACAACACATGAGAGTGAAAAACTTAATAAAGTTGTGGATACATTGGCTGATAACAGTCAAACGCAAGAGAATAAAATTACAGAGATAAATGGTCTTGTATCTGAAATCGGCGAGAAATTGGATATCGTAGAAGAGTCTACGATCGCTGTAACAGAGGATCTTGACAATACGTTTAATGTTTTAGATACTTTTATTGTAAAACTTGATGCAGTTGTTTCATCTATAGAAGAGGGAAGTGTACAGCAAGAAGAGTTGGTCAATAAAGTAGCTTCATTAACAGAACAGGCAAAAAATATTAAAGATGTGCTCGAAATTATCTCAGATATTGCGGATCAGACAAATCTACTTGCACTAAACGCAGCCATAGAAGCAGCACGTGCAGGTGAGCACGGACGAGGTTTTGCGGTAGTCGCAGATGAGGTGAGAAAGCTTGCAGAACGTACGCAAAAATCACTCTCAGAGATCAGTGCAAATGTAAACCTGATCACACAAAATGTTGTGGAGATCGCTGATGAAACACATCAGACATCGCAAAATATGCATGATATTTCAGAATCGGCACAGGAGCTCATTGGTTCTTCCAATGATACGAAAGATAACTTATTAATAACAAAAGAAAAATCAACGGGCGTAATGCACCAAAGTGTATTTATCGCTACAAAAACAAAAACATTGATGTCAACAATGGATGAGATTGTTACAGTGGCATCGAAAAACTCAGAGTTGAGAAATGTAGTAGAAGATGCAGTAAACTCTTTATCACAAGATGCACAAAAACTACAATCACAGTTAAGTAAGTTTAAAATTTAATGACAAAAAAACGCCAAGAACAGTTAGAAGAAAATGAGGCATACAGCTCATATCAGTCAGAGTTGGCTTTTAAAAAAGAGCTCAATATTTTGCGTAATGATTTTTACTACCAGCTGATAGATTCTCAAGTTATCTCTCTAGTAGACTTTATGTATAAACCGCTAGATGTACTCAGTGGTGATGCTTACAGTGCTCGTAGAATAAATGATCATGTTACATTTTACCTTTTGGTAGATGGTATGGGCAAGGGTGTTTCAGCTTCTTTTACTGCTGTGGCAATGACAACATTTGTAAATCATTTAGTCGACAAGATGATAAAACATGACAGTTTTAGTCTTGATATGTTAATCCAAGAATCCATGGACTATATAAAACCTATTTTACTTGATGAAGAGGTTTTAGCGATAGACTATATTTGCTTTGACAGTTACTACAAGGTTCTTGAGTATGCCAAGTTTGCCATGCCTCCGTTCTTACTGCAAGATAAAGATGACAATATCATTAAAATCAAATCAAATAATCCCTCTTTGAGCAAGTGGCAAAAGAGCTATAAAGTTGATAGAAAAGATGTAAAAGATATTGATAAGTATCTTTTTTACAGTGATGGAATTGTAGAGAACAACACTGATGCAGAGGGTTTGACTTATGCTGCGTTTATACAAGAAGATTTCAAAAATTCTTTTACAAGAGAAGAGTTTAAAGAAAAGTTCTTTAGTCGAATTACAACTCAAGAAGATGATCTGAGTCTCATCTTTATAAACAGTTTAGATATAAGAAAAGAAACACTTCTAAAGCAAAGAGTATTTGCTACAACTTTAGAAGCAGTCGATGAAGCAGCTGAATGGTATGAAGAGCTATGGCAAAATTTAGGTGTTGGTATGAAAGAGGCATATAAAGCCGGAGTTGTCTTTAGCGAACTTTTTATGAATGCTTATGAACATGGAAATTTAGGAATTGATTCTAAAACAAAACACAGATATCTTGAAGATGAGAGTTACTTTGAGAAGCTTACCCAATTGCAAAAAGATTGTCAAAAAAAGATTTTTGTCAAAATATATAAATTGAAAGAGCTTTCAGGTGAATATATTATAACAAAGATTCTCGATGAAGGAGCAGGTTTTAATACGCAGATTCTCAGTGAGATATTTAGAAACTCCAAACAATTTAACGGGAGAGGTGTTTTTGTCTCACGTAAAAATTCTATGGGAATTTACTATAACCCTAAGGGAAATTGCGTTTTATTTCTCAATAAGATTTAATTGTTAATTTTATAGTTATATACTTATCTTATAGAAACAATAAGGATAACTAATGTCAAAAGAATTATCATTTGAAGAAGAATCACTCAACTATCACAGAGCAAAAGGTGAGTTTGATACAAACGGAAAAACGGCAACACTTTTAACAAAACCTTGTAGTACACAAGAGGAACTCTCTATGGCTTACTCTCCCGGTGTAGCTTATCCATGTCTTGAAATCGAAAAAGATGAAGAAAAAGCATATGAATACACGAACAAAGGGAATCTTGTTGCCGTTGTAAGTGACGGAACTGCTGTTCTTGGTCTTGGAGATATCGGGCATTTGGCGGGAAAACCTGTAATGGAGGGAAAAGGTGTACTTTTTAAATCCTTTGCAAATGTAGATGCAGTAGATATTGAACTCAATACCAAAGACACAGAAGAGATTATTAAAATCGTAGCGGCTATGGCTGACAGTTTTGGCGGGATTAATCTTGAAGATATTGCAGCTCCTAGATGTTTTGAAATAGAAGAACGTCTTAAGGAGATTTGTAATGTTCCTGTCTTTCATGATGATCAACATGGAACGGCTGTTATTACAACTGCAGGTCTGATAAATGTAATGCAGATGAGCAATAAAAAAGCAGAGAATTTAAAAGTTGTTATTATCGGTGCAGGTGCCGCTGGAATTGCCTGTGGCAATATGTATAAAGAACTTGGTGTTAAAAATATTACTATGCTTGACTCTAAAGGTGTTATTCACAATGGCAGAGAGGATTTAAACAAATATAAGAAACTCTTTGCTCTTGAGACTGAAGATAGAACGCTTGAAGATGCCATGAGAGGTGCCGATATGGTTTTAGGCTTATCAGGGGCTGATCTTATCACTCCTGAGATGGTAAAAACCATGTCTGAGAGTAGTCCGATTATCTTTGCATGTGCAAACCCAAATCCTGAGATCAAACCGCCTGTAGCAAAAGAGGCTCGTGCTGATCTCATCATCGGAACAGGGAGAAGTGACTATGCAAACCAGGTAAATAATGTTCTTGGGTTCCCTCAAATCTTTAGAGGAGCACTTGATGTACGTGCTACAAAAATTACAGAAAAAATGAAACTCGCAGCTGCTCATGCTCTTGCATCACTTGCAAAAGAGGAAGTCCCTGCACATGTAAAAGCAGCGCACCATAGAGAGACAATGGAGTTTGGGCCTGACTATATCATCCCTTCACCGTTTGACAGACGTGTTCTTGTTTATGTGGCCTCTGCAGTTGCGCAGGCTGCAATCGAAGATGGTGTTGCACGTGTGAAAGATTTTGATATGGATGCCTACAGAGAAAAACTGCAAAGACTAGCAGATCATTTAGATGGTAAAATCTAAATTTTCTTTGCCTCTTTGTAGAACTGCTTGAGCGATTTTTGCGCTCTGTAGTCAACTTTGTAGGAGATAAGATCGAGATACTCTAGTATCTCTTTTGTCTCTACCCCTGTTCTTTGTGCCGCTTTTTTTAGCAGATATTGAGGAACTTTATACTCTCTTTTTAAAAACTCTCTTTCAATCTTTTTATACAGTTTTGTATCTTTGTGGTAGCATAAAAGTGCAAATACAAATGGAAGTCTGTACTTTTTATACCACTCCTGTGCCAAATCGATATAGTTATCGTTTTTAAGAGCATATTTTAATGCTTTGTCCCCTATAAGAACTTTTCCTTGAAGTTTAAGGATATTTGCCAACACATTTGATGATGCAGACTCTATGTCGGATTTTGAGTTTTCATCGGGAATAACAAGTACACTGAGTACTTTTTTATCAGCTATTATCCCGAGATTGACGTGTCTGCTCTTTTGTGCTTTGATGCTGGAGATAAACGCAGCATCTACTTTTTTATGTAAAAAATCTTTATTGACCTTTGCGGGAACATTCTTTTTGTACTCCATAGCGAGTTTTTGTTGAGAATGTTTTGTAAATCGTTTCATAAAGATGTGAAACGGAAGCAAATTGAGGTATTGTATTTTTCCAAAAATCATGCCGTAATTATACACCACTTAACTTATCTTAGATATAATTGTCTCAAGAAAAAATGAGGATATTTTTGTGGTAAAAGTAGAGTTTTTAGGGCCAATACAAAAAGAAGCATTAGAGTTAGAGATAACAAACTTGAATGAGCTTGCAGCCATTTTACAAAAAGATGAGGCAATGAAGGAGTGGTTAGAAAACTCTGCTGTTGCTGTTAATGATACTTTGGTGGCATCTTTAGAACATCCACTCAAGGATGGTGATAAAATTTCGCTGCTGCCGCCAGTTTGTGGAGGTTGAGTCTTGTTAAGTATATATAACGGAGCACTTGATGTGCCAAAACTTCTCAAAGAGTGGTATGAAGAAGAAGCTAGAAGTAACTATGGAGCATATATTCCATTTGTAGGGACTGTTCGCAGCGAAAACGGCATAGACGGTCTGAGCTTTGACATATATGAGCCGATTTTAAACTCATGGTTCGATGCATGGCAGCAAAAAGCAAAAGCCAAAGGTGCCATTATCAAAATGGCACACTCGCGCGGTGATGTTATGCTACATGAATCCTCTTATATTGCAGCGGTATTCTCCCCTAAACGCAGAGTGGCTTTGGAGTTCATCGATGAGTTCGTAGAGGATTTTAAAGCAAGTGCTCCGATTTGGAAGTATGATTTGATTGAGGGTAAACGTGTTTATGCAAAAGATAGATCAACAGCGATACA
>Ga0256837_1002227_pt1 | contig 12290 bp, 18 predicted proteins | sample 4562384metaG_FD_185976 | JGI IMG/M metagenome (GOLD analysis project Ga0256837, IMG submission 185976) | Hydrothermal vent microbial communities from Guaymas Basin, Mexico - 4561-384 | ecosystem: Environmental > Aquatic > Marine > Hydrothermal vents | place: Mexico: Guaymas Basin | collected... | reverse complement strand
AAAAGAGCCAAACCAGCACCAACACCACTCGCTATAAGCCCAAATCCAGCAAGAGCAACACTACCAACTACAAAAGCAGCACCTAGACCAAAAATCCACTTAGAAGCCTCAGGAAATGTTTTTGTAAAATTCTCAACTTTACTCGCCACACCTGTAAGACCTTTTGTTATAAGTTTAATCGTAGGAAGCAATCCTGTAGTAGCACTAATACTCAAACCCTCCATAGCAGAACCAAGTAATTTAAAATGCCCTGCCGTTGATTGTAGTTGTATATCAGCTATTTTTTTTGCCGAACCTTTATACTGATTTACAACACTCAAGTATTTATCTAAAGCACCACTTCCGCTCTGTTCTATGAGTTTATTTATACCCGCCGCAGGTTCAGTTCCAAACACTCTTTTTATAAATCCGAGCCTATCCCCACTACCCATATTTTCAGTAGCTTTTGCAACCTCTTTTAAAAGAAGAGGCATACTTCTTATGTTCCCTTGAGCATCTAAAGCAGAAACTCCAAGCTCACTAAGTGCTTTTCGTGCTTGACCTGTAGGACTTGCCAACCTTAAAACCATAGATTTAAGAGTGGTTCCCGCCATTGAGCCTTGGATTCCAATATTTCCAAGTAGCCCAGCCATCGCCGCAGTTTCTTGTAAACTCATTCCAGCAGTTTTTGCAACAGGTGCTACATACTTCATGGTATCACCGAGCATTCTCATATCTACATTTGCAGAAGTGATTGTTTTTGCTAAAACATCACTCACATAGCTCATGGCACTCATTCCGTTTATTGTGTCCGTAGGGTCGATATTAAAACCACCCATAATATTTGATGCAATATCCGAAGTCGTAGCCAAATCAGTAGCTCCAGCAGTAGCAAGAGCCAAAAGACCTGGCATCGCACTTATTGTTTGATTAGCATTAAATCCAGCCATACTCAAAAACTGCATACCCTCAGCAACTTGACCAGCTGACCACTCAGTCGTAGCACCAAGCTTTAAAGCCGTATTATTTAAAGCTTTGAACTCTTTATCAGTAGCACCACTTAGAGCCTTAACTCTCGCCATCTTACTTTCAAACTCAATACTCGCCTTAAATGGTAAAGTTAAAACACTAGCAACGGCAACAGCTCCAACTATCGTAGAACCACTTACTTGAGAACTTTTAGCTTTTTTTTGCATTGTTTTTCTTTGAGCATTTGCACCAGCTTTTAAATTCTCAGAACTCTTTTTAGTCCAAAAAGCCACTTGCTTTGCATCATGCTCAATCGCAGTCATATCCTTACGAGCCTCTTTTAAACTCGTTCTTGATGTTTGAACATCTAACTTAATCGGATTAGCACTTATCTTCGCAGTTGTTTTTCTTATATGCCCTAAATGGTTATCTAACTGTTTGAGATTTCTATTAAGAAGAGAAAATTTAGTGCTTTGTAAAAGGTTCGCTTTTGTAACCTTTTGAGCATAAGTATGAATACCCTTAACACTTGCTTGTAAAAAATTTGAACCCTTTATGGCTGGGTTCCACACCATATTCAGACTTACCGCACCAATACCAGCCATAAAAACCCCTTTCTAAAATTAAATCACTTTATAAAACCACTAAAAAGAAACTCTATAAAATGATGCAGGAGCAGGAGAAATGACTCCCACTCTAAAAACTACGCTTCAGTAGTATTCATAGCCGTTAAAAGCTTATCACTCTCAACAAACTCAACATGAAAACCAGCTGGAGCAGTTCCAGTTGTACCGTTTGGTAGTTTGTAGTTTCTCTCAGCATGAGGACGAACTTCAAGAGTTCCAAGACCACTAACTTTGATACCTTTACCACCAGCAAGTGCATTAAAAAGTAAATCATTTTGTTTGTCCATGATTTTGTCAACCAAAGTTTTAGTAACTTTGATACCATCAGCTTCGAGTGCAGTATGTACAGCTTCTCTCTGCTCTTTTTCGTTTAATGTGTGTAATTTATCCATGATAAATTCCTTTATAAAAAAATTTGTTTTACAGCAAAGCCAACCTACACAGAAACTTGCAGGGAGTTTGCTACCTATTTAAACTTAGTAGCTCTATCTTTTGCTTGTGTTTTTTAAGTGCAACCTCAAAATACTCAAGCCACTCTCTAACAGGTAAAAGCTTTTGCTCATTTACTGATAGAAAGAAAAACTCAGTCACTAAACTATATGCTTCTAGTCTAGTAGCTCTATCTCCTCCGAGCCGTACAAAAAACCTTGCTGAACCTCATTAATGAGTTGTGCATCTGTACGAGTTAGCTTTTTAGCTTCCTCAACTGTAAGACCACACGAAACAGCAATCTCATCATAAACAGATGGGTTCTCTTTTTTAAGCAGTTGCTCATCATCGAGACCGTTTAACTCATTAACTGTAAGAACTGTTACATCTTTAGTAACACCACGAACTTTTGCTTTTCTTTTGTCTCCAAAAGGATAAACACGACTTAAAACTACTTGCTTACTTTCATAAATGCTTTTACTCATAAAAACCTACCTTTATATGTTATTTGAAAAATCAGGAGCCATCGGAATACCACCTAAAATGATGTTATACGGCTCACGAGTGTAAACAATCGTTGGAATACCATCAACAACCTCGTTGTACATATCCACACGGATTTCAAAAGTTCGCTTAGTTGCATCGCCCTCTTTCAGTTCGCCACCTGTTTTCATAAGTTCGCCTTGAACTGTTACAAGTAGAGGTTTGTCCTCTCCATCTTTACGAGTATTCCCTTTTAGAACAAAAGGTAAACCACTTGCAATATGAGCTACATATTCAGCACTCAAGTCTAAAACTTCAAGAGTCATTTTAGGTTGTTTAACCAGCCCTGTACTTTGCTCGTTTACAGTTTCAAACTCAAACTCAGGAGCTTTAGTCCCATCGCCTGTATAACCAAAAGTATTTTTTCCAGCTATCATAATTGATAGCCCTGTTAATAGTTGTGCATCAGCACCTAATCCGTTCTTAGTCATTATTTAACCTCCACAGTGTAGTAGTCATTCGTAGCATAAGGCTGAATAACAATCGCTCTTACACCAACATTGTTTCCTGCATCATAATCCATATATAAGATACCTGCTGCAATCTCCTCAGGCGAGTTTTTATCACTCCACCAAACTTTTGCACCAATCGCTGCACCGTTTCTGATAGCCTTATTTAAAAATGCCTCTGCATCAGCTTTAGCAAGTGTAAGAACATCAGTAACAGGACGGTGCTTATGCTTTTTAAGTGACTTTTGCATATTTTCATTGATTAAGTCGAAGAAACGGATCGTTTCAAGTTTGTTAAAACGAGCATCATCGCTTGGAGTCTCAAAATTGTATAAACGGTTTCCATCATCATTTAAAAGTAAACAGCCACCAGCATTTACAAGTGTATTCACATCACAAGTATCTTCGCCCTCTTCATATGTAAGAGGAATTGCAACACCCTCTACATCATAAATGAGTTTATTTGCATGGTCGAAACACGGACCGAACTCTCCAAGTAGTGCATCCCATCTCGCAATGTGACCAGCAACTACAGCTGAGTTTGGTTTTAAAACAGTTGCATTCTCATACACCGACCAAGCTCTACGGTAAAAAGGAAATGCTAAGTATCTCATTGAGCCAAGCTCTTGAAGTGCTACAATTGCATCATTCACATTTGTTTGATACATATCAACGATTGCAATCGTTTTAGTACCAACTGCAAAACTATCTAATGCACCACGAACCGTTGCATCATGTGAGAAGTAAGAAGCTATCGCAATTCTAACTTTTGCACCAAAAAGAGTACGAGCTTTTTGTAAGTTACCAATCGCTAAAACAATCGCACTTTTAAACTCTGCATCTTCATAAAACACTTGAGGCTCTTTATCTGCATGAGCATCTGTAAGCTCTACTAAAGAGATAACAACAGGACTCTTCACATTTTGAGATTTAATATCCCACAGATCTTCTCTAATCGTTCCAGCTTGAGAAGCAAATACTTCTAAAGCTTCCTCAGCATTTCCAAATTTAAGTAAGCCACTTTGACTTACATCATCTAACTTTGCTTTTATATCTGCATCAATCCCTGCTAAAGAAGCAGAACCCACAATTCCTATAACTGTAAGCGAAGTGATAATCGTAGCAGTAGCACTCGCATTCTTAGTTGGTAAAACTTTTATTCCGTTTGGCATTTAATCCCCCCTTATTGTTCATTAAGTATCGTGATAACATCATCAATACTCTCAGCTTGAGTAACACGAGCCACTTTATCAGTAGCACTTGTGATAAACTCACTAACATTTGAAAGTGAAGCGTTTAAAAGCTCACTATCTGCATAACCACCCTCAGCTAAAGCAACCATCTTGCTGTAACTATCAGCTTCAAGCTCAGTTAATCCATCTAAGTTAGGATTTAAAGAAGCTACAACTTTTGACAATAAAGCGATACCCTTAGCATTTGAAGCACTAAGATTTACATTTGTATTTCCAAGAGACTTTTTAACACTATCTCCAATCTGCCAATTAATAGTATCAAGAGCCATAGCTTTAAACTCTTCTAAATTAGTTGGAATATTCCAAATAACCACACTATCTTCATCAACATTTTTTTCTTCAAAATCTTGATAGATTTCATCATCTATTTTTAATTGTTTTATCATCTTAATCTCCTAAAATACTAAGTTTGATTGAATATTTCGTGGAACACCATTTGTATCTCTTATCACACCTGAAAATTTTGTTTTATCATCAAGAGCATCTCCATTTTCATCTTTAAACGATATACCATTAAGTGTTCTTTTGTAAGACAGTAAACCACATCTATTAATATCAGCTAAAAGAGAACCTGCATCAAGACAAATATCACCCTTGTAATAACCACTAATACCTAAATGAGTTGTACCAATTTGGTCATTAGCTCCATAAGTTGAGGATACAAGTTTTGTATCTCTTAAATCCATTAATTTTGCATCTACAACTCTATTTCTGTAAAAAAATTGAATACTTACATGACCGTGAAACTCTGCTAATTTAATAAATATTCTTGAAGATGAATTTCCAAGGGGAAGACCAGTATCATTTATGCTTTCAATAGTAGGAGCAACACCATCAGATGAAGTATTTGCATACATTGTAAGGCTACTATTATTCATCCCTATTGGATTAATTACAGCACTGTTTTCACCGTTGTTCTTCCATTTAATTATAAATTTCTCTTTATAATAAATTACAATATCTTTGTTATCAATACTTATTCCTGTATCGTGAACATACTCTCCAATAATATTAATCCAACCTTTCCCACCATAAGGAATTACTGTGACTGCTTTACCAATAGTTTTAAATGGGGATGAAGATGTTCCACTATTTGAATCACTACCGTTGTAATAATCAACATATAAAGTTCTATTAAACTGACCTATTGCACTACCTACTTCATCCCATATTCTGCTCTTAAATGTTTTAACATCGTTATCCCACTTGTTATATTGACCTTTTACCAAGTCCATTAACTCATTAACTTTCTCAATAGCAGTCGCTACCGTAGTTGCTAAACTCATTAATTCTCTCCTATGTTTTTAATTTCAGCATCTATTAGAGAATGATAAATATTTGCATTCATCCCTAACATTGCTACTATTGGTTCTAAAAATCTTTCTTCAGCCTCTGCCTCTGGTAGATACTCAGTATTTCTAAAAACCACCTCTCCCTCATTACCTTTGATAGGTATTTTTATAGGGAACTGACCACCAATCTGCTCGTTTAAATAGATGATTGGAGTTTTTGCTATCGTTCCTACAATCCTATCTTCACTAAACAACCCAACCGCATAAAGATGTTTGTTATAACTATCCTCATTGGTAAGATTAACGATTGCAGTAAATACACCTGCATCATCATAGTAAGTGGACTCAACCATCATCTCATCAAAGATATAGTTTTTCACTTTTGTATATGTAAGTGTCGCCGTTTGCTCCAAAAGAGCTTTTAAGCCGTTATCACTTATGCTATTTGAACCAATCAAAACAGCTTTATTAAACTTACCTCTCATTTGAGAATTTAAGTAGTCTAAAAGTTGCTGGTTTGGTAAAGCCGTTAAACCTCTACTTGCCATTTATAACCTCCTGTTAAATTTGTATCTTCAAGTGTGATACTCTCATTCATTCCACTTTTTAAAGTAGGTTCATAAATCCAAGCACTTTCACTATTAACTGCATCACTTACAATCATCTCACTAATGCTCATAAATGGATGAAGCTTTAGAGGATTAACCCCACTACTCACTTTTACCTCTGCCGTTATCGTTGGCATTCTTATCTTAAAGCTATCTATGTGACTTCTCACATTTTTAGACTCTTTTATAAGTCTGTTAGAAAGAGCAAATAATCTATTGTCATAAACTTTTGAAGTATCAGCTTTTAGTGTTACATCAACTATAAACTTCCCTTTATCCAAGTTATCATCTTCAAACCACTCAACCAAGTGAGCTTCATCCCAGCATACATTGATTGCATCTTCAACAGCTCCAACAGTTCCAAGTGCTTTTCTCTTAAAAGTTTTTAAATATGCACGAGTTTCACTCTCAAGCATATTGTCAATATTTGCACCTTTACTAAATGCAATATGAGGTAAAAGTGAGGAATCACAAGCAAGAGGGTCGATACTCACATCACTAAAATCTACTCTTGAGCGAGTATCTATAATCTCAGCGAAGTTTTGGTCGATAATTTTGCTATTTAATGGAAGTAAACTCAAACTAAAGCCTCCACAAAATTTAAACTCAATGATTTTATTTTGATAATCTGTTTATCATTAACTATCACATCATTAAAATCTGTATCAACTCTATAAACACCATCTATATGACATTTACGAATAAAATCACTTCTTACAAAGTCTTGACCTATAAAAAAAGAATTTTCAAGATTAGCTCTTATTGCCGTGTCAATCTCCCCTTGTTTTAGTAAATCAAAAAGCTCAATAGTTGCACTAATATTTAACTCAACTATCTCAGCAGGTTTAACTATTAAATTATCTCCAAGTGGTCGAACATATCTTTTATTACAAGCCTCATAAACTCTATTTATCATCAAATCATCTACACCGCTAAAAGAAGCAAGATAGATATTTACATCAAGTACATTCTCATCAAGCACGACAATATCATCTATACGACTATCAGCACTCACAGCATGGTATGTATAAGCCTCAACACTTCCAGCAGTTGAGTATCTATCATTTGAAGCGATTATGCGAAGTCTATATCTATCATCACTCTCAGCAGTAGCACCATTTTTAAAAATCTCTAATTGTTTAACATCAACGGCGAACGGTAACTCTGTAACTATGTTTTCAGTTTTTACATCGCTCTCAACTACAAACGACTCCAACTCAACTTTAGAAACACCGCTCAACTCTCCAGCTGGTATGATTACATCTTCAACAACTCTAGCTCTATACAAATCATCATCATCGTTAAGAACTAAGCCTCTTGGTATAACTACCTGCTCATTTCTCTCGGCTAAAAGTTTAAATTCAAAGTTAGCATAAGGGAACTCCCCGCCATCTCTAAAAACATTTTCACTTGCACCTAAATTGTCTAAGTTTACACCTGTAGCAGTAGTTACTAAAAGTTGTTTAACTGTCTCTTTTTTATCGGCTTGATTATGAAGTTGACGAAGAGTTAAAACTCTAAGTTTTTTCATATAAGGGTCGCTCTCTAACGGCAACCAATCAAAACCTAAAACCTCTTTAGCAAGTGATATATTTTCATTCAAAAGCTCTTCAAAAGTTTTTAAACTAAAAGCTAAAGGCTCTTTTAGAGAAAAGAGTTGTTTTTCTAAATTCTCATACATTTACAGCCCCCTCAATTATATAATTCACTATATAGACTTTGTATTTTATTACACCCTCTCCAGCTCTTGAGGAGTCTATATCTGCACCTTTAAACTCTAAACGAGGGTCGTGCTTACAGGCATCTTTTAAACATCTTCTAAAATCTATTACCCACTCACTATTAAATGAGCGATGCTTGAGTCGTTGTAAATTCGTGCCATAATCAGGCTTACCAATAACAGAACCCTTGAGAGTCATAAGAGCATCTTTAAAGCTATCTTCTACACTTACTAAATAACTCATCTTGGAACCGCCACAGCATGGTCTTTAACATCGTGTTTATGATTAGTTACAGTTCCGAGCATATCATCTATCTCTTTTGCAACTTTCAGGCTCTTAGTAGTTTTTACCTCTCCATCAAGTGTGATAGCTGGAGCAACTAAATCTATTTTAGAAGCAGTAAAAGTCATATTTTTTGATGTAGTGATATTTATATCTTTTGCAGTTTTAACCGTGATAGAGCAAGGAGTATCTAAACTTATCTCTTTACTCTCCACATTATGTATAAAAGTAGTGCCATCTTCAAACACTCCTATATATGTGTTTTCGTTAGCTTCATCAGGAAGTGGAATATCTTTGTAAGTGAGGTTTCTATCAACAAAACCGTTCTCATTATTTCCAAAAGGATTAAAAACTATAACTTGATCGTTTATGCGAACAGGTGTATGAACTACTAAAAAAGAAGAAGCTTGAGTTTTAACAGGAAGCCAATCAGTAACTCTCTCATCTACACTCACTTTTACCTCAAGCTTTTTTCCTGCTTTATCAGTTGTGTATCTGTATTGAGTGATTGTTCCGTACTGTATCATCTCATTAGCCTTGTTTTTCCAACATATAATGAAGTTTGTCTAATTTATTTGCTACACCAATGTAACAACTCTTTGTATTTTCTCGCTCAATTTCCAAAGTCTCATTAAGCACTTTTAAAATCTCTTTATGTTGCTTTTGTGACTCTTGATATATGAGAGTGAACTCTTTTTGGTTTTGAGTATGTTTGCTAATTGCATCAGCAAATTGCTTGTTAGTTTTTCTATCTTTTAATATTGCTATAACAAGAGCTGCACTTACTATCAAAAGAACTACTACACTAATGCCAAGCACACCATATTCAAAATAAGCATTTGCAGTATTTATTAAAACCTTATCTGGCACCAAAATCCCCTAATATAATTTTCATTAATGTAATAATTCCAAGTACGAGATAGATTAATCAATAGGGAATATTTATTTTTGTATAATCTCATTATTATTTTTAAGGGTATGAAATGAAAAAAGAGACAAAAAAGAAGTTAATTATAGGTTTTGTAGCACTTGCAGTTTTAGGAATGTTTTTACCAGATACACCATCTCAAGAGGTAAAAAAAGAAGAAGTTAAAAAGACTGTTAAAAAAGAAAGTGTTAAAAACTTAACCAATGAAGCAGTTACTATTTGTAGGATGATTATAGAGAGCCATTTATCGACTTATAGTGATATAGATTTTCCTTTTGCAAATAGAAAGGTGTTCAAAAAAGGAAACCAAAGATACATTATAAAAGATTATGTAAATTTTTATGACAATGGCATAAAAAAGAAAGTATATTGGCATTGCGATATACGATACAAAGGTGGAGATGAAATGGATACTAATAATTGGGAAATGCTAAACCTTGAAATATTAAAATGATTAGCTTTTCAAAAGCCTACCAACTGCAACACCTATAATGTCTAAATATTCTTGAGACTCATTAGCATTGATTATCTCATCACTATATGTTTTATTGCATGATGAGATAACAATATCCCCATTACACTTAAATTTTAAGTTCTTTATCATTACACCGTTTATAGTTTCTATTATATATTTTCCATCTATAAAATTATAATAACCTTTCTCTATTGGATGGTACAAAACTATATCATTATTATCTACATAGGGAACCATACTATCGCCTACAACCGTTAATGCTCTTATCTCTTTGTTTTTATAAGCTTTCTCTACCAAACAAACATCAATATATAAATATTTATCTACTTCTATATTGTCTATAATCCCAGCACTTCCAGCACCTACATACCCTTTTAAAAGAGGGATTTTCTTTGTATGTTCTACTAAGTTTTTCACATTTGGCATCTCTTTACTTACTATTTTATTTATTGCATCTGAACTATCATCAAATAAAAATTGCTCAGGTATATCTAATATATCAGCAATAGCCATAATAACTTCAAGCTTCGGACTAACATTTCTCTCCCAAGATTGTACATTACTTTTTTTATATTCCTTGCCTAAAATATCGCTCAATCTAGTTGCTAATTGCTCTTGTGTCAAACCTTTTAAGTGCCTATATTTTTTTAAATTATCATTAAACATAATTTAACTCCTTTGAATGTATAATTATATTATACATAAGAATAAATGTATTATTCCCATAGAACTTAAAATTAGTTCATTGCTTTTTAAGTATAATTTATTTATACTTGCACACATGATGAACGAATATCAAAAAATAATAAAAAATATTCCACCACTAGAACTCGCAAAAATTGCAAAAGTCACTCGTGATACTGCACAGAAGTACAAAAGTGGATATACATTACCACCTTTAAAAAAAGCATTTTTAATTGAAGATGCTTTAGGTATTCCAGCTCGTACATGGATAGAACTTCAAGAGCAAAGAGAGAATAATAAATAATGTACACAACATCAGACATAGCCTCTTTTTTAGGAACTGAGCGAACTAATGTAAATTATTACATTCGCAAAGGGCATTTAAAAGCGACTATGATTGATGGTTTTTATATGGTTACTCCAAAAGACTATTACGAATTTAGAGACAAATATTATGACTCAGACAAAAGATACTCTTCAAGAGGACCAACTAAAAAGCTAACAGATGAACAAGTCAAACTTTTAGCTTTTGTTGTTTCAGACCTACAAAACGACCAAATCTCTTTAAATGAATTTAAAAAGAAGTACAAAGAGGTTTCAAGTGAAATTCCACAGTTTCAAGACTTCATAATCTATAAAAGAGACTCATCTATCAGATACGACCGCTCTTTAGGTTACAGATATAAAAGATTAGCAGATAAATACAATCTATCTGTAAAAAGCATAGAGAAGATTGTAAACCATAACAAAGAGATTTTTGCATGACTATTAAAGAAAGAATACAAAAGATTATCATCAAAATATCAACCTGTAACAGAACAGAGTTAAGAGAGTATGCAACTAAGCTCTATATGGCAAAACACGATTTTGACAAAAAAGCATGGAGTTTTATAGAGAGAGCTATTGACATTCAAGAGCGAAATTTAAACGAACATATTATAAGTCCTTTAGCTATCGGTGGAGAACTGAAAGAGGGCGAAATATGAAAATTAAAAAAGGGAGGATTTTTAACTAAATTATTTTTACAATAACGGATACAACTAAAAAACCTATATACAAACTTATATAAGTTTAAGTGTATTTTATATATAATTTTCCAAATACAACAGTATGAGGTAAAAATATGAGCGATGATTTATACACAGTTCCAACAGATGAGAGTCTGTTTGACTTCAAATATAAGCGAAAACAGACAAATTTTTCACTCCCTGAGGATGTGATACATGATTTTGATGTTTATGCTAAAAAGATGAACTTAACGAAGTCAAGAGTAGTTGAAACTTTAATCGTGAACTTTTTAAAAAATGCAGGGGTAAGAGAAAAATAAGCAAAAAAAAAGGTAAGTGTTTTGGCGAACACCTACCTTTTGATTATTAGATGCAATATTATATATACAATAACACATCGGTTTGGTTGCCGTTATTGTATCTAATAATCACTTATTTGTAAATAAATTAGTTAATTAGGACAATAACATGAGCAATAGTAATAATTCAAACGAACCTACAATAGAACAAATCAAACAATCTTTAGACATCATAACAGTTGCCGAAATGTATGGCGAACTTATAAAAAATGGTGCAAACTTCAAATACAAAAATGACTCAAGCATAGTTATAAATCCAGCTAAACAGATATTTAGCAATTTTAATGGAGATATTACAGGTGGCTCAGTCTTAGACTTAGTTATGTATATGGAAAAACTTGACTTAAAAGCTGGAATAGCACGACTTAAAGAGTTAAGTTCACTTGATACATACACAATCGACCCAGCTCTACAACTCAAGCGAAAAGAGGAAGCTAAAGAAAAGAAAAAAATAGACTTCCAAAAACTTGGATATTATGGAACTTTAGAGTTAAAAGATGCGAGTGTACTTCATAGACCTATTGAGTGTTTAAATGAAAGTAACGAACTTATGTATTTTATAGTTCCAAAAGAACTTCATAAACTCTTTGAAGCCGAAACACTACCAGCTGAGTATAAAGATAAAATCTTTTATATGTTCAGCTCTTTAGTTGGATGGAATAAACACTTTGAGTGTCCAAGTATAG
>Ga0256837_1002226_pt1 | contig 12291 bp, 13 predicted proteins | sample 4562384metaG_FD_185976 | JGI IMG/M metagenome (GOLD analysis project Ga0256837, IMG submission 185976) | Hydrothermal vent microbial communities from Guaymas Basin, Mexico - 4561-384 | ecosystem: Environmental > Aquatic > Marine > Hydrothermal vents | place: Mexico: Guaymas Basin | collected... | reverse complement strand
ACGATTTAAAATAATAACTATTCTTTTTATATTAGGACTCTTTGTCGGTTCTCTTTCTCTCTTTCCAAAAATTGGAATGGATTTTATTCCAAAAGAGGATAAAAGTGAATTTGAGGTAAAAATCAAAGCTGATGCAGGTATCTCCTTTGAAGAGATGATAAAGAAATCTAAAGCTATCGAAAGTATGATAGAAAAAAATCCAAATGTAAAATTCACAACACTAAATGTAGGATACAATGCTGCAAAAGAGAAAAATAAATCTCTTATCTATGTACGACTTGTAGATATAAAAGATCGAAAACTCAAACAAGAAGATATAATTCAAAATTTTAGAAACAGGCTTAAACCATTTAAAAAAGATATGTTTATTACTGCTTCTGCAATTCCAAACATCAAAGGTGCAGGGGTAAGTGTCCCTTACCAAATTGTCTTAAAATCAGACTCCTTTAAAGATCTTATAACTGCTAAAAAAAATCTTGTTGCATATCTCTCAGCTAAAAAAGGTTTTGTAGATATAGATACAAATCTTGATGCACCAAAACCACAATATAACATCAATATCATAAGAGAAAATGCAAATAGACTGGGTATAAACGCCACTCAGATATCAAGTGCAATAGCAACTGCCTTCTCTAGTGATCTTGAGATTTCTTACTTTGAAGAGAATGGAAAACAATACAACATTACATTGAGATTTGATGATAAACATAGAAAAAGTATTAGTGATTTAAAAAAGATTCAATTAAGAACAAAAAGTGGTCATTTAGTCTACTTAGATGGTTTAGTAAAGATAAAAAAATCCTCCTCACAAGCGACTATTTATCACTATGATAGACAGAGACAAGTGAGTATTTATGCAGATTTATATGGATTAGATTTAGGGGGTTCTGTAAAATATACAAAAGTAAAAATCGACTCCTTAATGCCAAAAGATGTCACTTATAAATTTACAGGTTTTGCAGAAGAGATGGTTAAAACAGGAAAAGCTTTTGCAGCAGCTATTGGTCTCTCTGTTGTGTTGATGTTTATCATTTTAGCGATTCTTTATGAGTCTCTTGTCCAACCAATTATTATTATGATGGCACTTCCTCTAAGTATTATAGGTGTTATGTTAGCTCTCTATGCAAGTGATTTACAGTTTTCTCTCTTTGTAATGATTGGCTTTATGCTTCTTATGGGTATGGTAGGGAAAAATGCTGTATTATTAGTTGATTTTGCTAATAGTGCTGTTAAGGAGGGAAAAAGCACAGATGAAGCATTGATTCAAGCAGGGGAGAAACGTCTTCGCCCTATTTTAATGACTACCTTTGCTATGGTATTTGCTATGATTCCTTTGGCGTTTGGAACAGGTTTAGGAAGTGAAACAAAAGCACCTATGGCAATCTCTATTATTGGTGGACTTATTAGCTCTATGATACTTACACTCTTTATAGTCCCAGCTATCTACAAACTCATCAGCCCTCTTGATAAGTGGCTTAAAAAATGGTATCAAGTGGGAAAAGTCTCTTAACGTCTTCTATAGGAGAGTGCCTCCAGTAGGTGCTCTTTTTCTATTCTATCAGACTTCGCTAAATCTGCAATAGTTCTTGCTACCTTTTGCACCTTTTTTATGCTTCTAAAAGAGAGAACAAACCGACTAGTAGCCATATCTAAACTCTCTTTTGCCTCATCACTTAAGATACAAAACTTCTCAATATCTTTATCACTAAGATTTGCATTAAACTCTTTTTGCCCTCTCTGTTTAGCTCTAATATGCGCTTCCACTACCATCTTGTGCATCTCTTTAGAAGTTAAAGAACTCTTATCTTTAGCGTTTACATTTTGCATTACTATATTTAAGTCTATTCTATCGAGAAAAGGTTCAGAGAGTCTATTTTTATATCTCTGTATCTCTAGATCTGAACATCTACACTCCTTTTGAGTATCAAGTAAATTTCCACATGGACAAGGGTTCATCGCACCGACAAAAAGAAACTTAGCTGGATACTCAACCTTAGAGTTGACACGTGAAATACGAATCTTACCATCCTGCATAGGTTCGCGAAGGGACTCTAATACACCCTTAGAGAAGTGAGGCAGTTCGTCAAAAAACAGAATACCATTGTTAGCCAAACCGACCTCTCCTATTTTTGCCCTAAAACTCCCACCACCAAAAATTGAAGCTGGGGTAGAAGAGTGATGGGGATTTTTATAGTTTCTATGTGGCTTAAATGTTGGCTCTTTTCCATCTAAAACTTCTAACTTAGCAAGGTCTAGTATCTCACTAGCACTCATGGGCGGGAGGATATAACGGAGTCTATTGGCTATCATACTCTTACCACACCCAGGACTTCCCTCAAGTATGATGTTGTGAAATCCAGCTGCTGAGATAAGTGCTGCACGCTTAGCTATCTCCTGCCCTTTTACATCAGCAAAATCCTCCTCATACTCTTGAACATAGTAATATTTCTCATCATCTAACTCATAAGATGGATACTCTATATCACTCTGCTCTATATTTGGAACTGCACTCTCTTGATTTTTTAAAATATCAACAGCTTCATTCAAAGTTTTTACACCATAAAATGATACATTAGGAATTTTTGATAATTTTTCCAAAGATTCAAAAGGAACAATAACCTTATGTATTACTCCTTGGTTAGCTAAGGATAAGATAAGTGGATAGAGTTGTATATTCTCTTTTACAGCTCCATCAAGTCCTAACTCTCCAAATACAAACCACTCTTGAAAATCACTCTCTTCGGCGTTTAATAAAATAAGGAGTGCCATACTTAGGTCAAACTGAGAGCCTGATTTAGAGAGTTCACTGGGAGCTAAAGAGAAGGTAATTCGTTTAGGGGGAAAAGAGAAATCATTACTTAAAAGAGCAGATTTTACTCTCTCTTTTGATTCGGTAATCGCAGTTGAAGCCATACCTACAATGGAAAAAGAGGGTAAGCCTTTGGTGAGAGTTGATTCAACATTCACGACTTTAGCATCAACACCTTCATAAGTAGCACAGTTAAGTGATTTCATAAAAACAACCTTTTATTAGATTGTTATATAGTAGCTAGTTATTGAGAAAAATTCAAAAAGTATGACAAATTGCCATATTTTAAAACTATTTTCTATCTTTTAACATTCTTTTATACTCTTTTTCAAACTTTTTACGTCTTGCATAAGAGAGCTTATCTATAAATAAAACACCAATTAAGTGATCCATTTCATGTTGAATTGCTATCGCTAAAAGCCCATCAGCTTCAAGAGTTTGTGTATTTCCATCTCTATCTTGATAGTGAAGAGTTAAAGTTTCAGATCTTTTAATATCTTCATAAAACTTAGGAACACTTAAACAACCCTCTTGATAAACTGTTTCACCATTCTTATGAGTTACTACAGGATTTATTATCTCCAAAAGATTCTCTTTTGGCTGTTCACCCTCTTCATCAGGTATATTTAAAATAAGTGCCTGAATAGGATGTGCAACTTGAATTGCTGCTAAACCTATGCCATTTGTATCCATCATCATAGGATACATACTATCTAGTAGTTTATGTAACTTTGCATCAAAATTAGTCACTTCTTTAGACTTTAAACGTAATCTTCTATCTGGGTATTCTACTATTGTTAATTTCATACTACTTAATCCCGTAATGAAACTGCATAATCACAATCTTTAATATCATAAGCAGCTTCAATTCCATCAATTGCACTCACTACTATCTCTTCAACGGAGTGATTACAGTCAATGTCTGTTACACCTATCGAAATTTTAAGTTGAATTTCACGATCGGCTAAAAAGAAATTAGAATTAGAAACTAATTCTATAAGTCTCACACTCGCTTTTTTTGCTGCATCTACATCTGTATGTTTTAATAGCATAGAAAAAACACCATTACCATAATGAGCGACAATATCACTACGACGAGAAGTTTTTAAAAGAAGTCTAGCTATAGTTCTTGTCATTAAAATAACTGCTTTTTCATTTTTAATGCTTTTTTTCAAATCTCGACATAATTCAATCATAATAAGAGAACTTTTATGCTTAAACTCTTTAATAAGCCCTATCTCTTGCTCTATTTTTGTAAGTAAATAGCGTTTGTTGTAAACACCAAATTGATTATCAAAAATTGTTTCGTTTTCAACATTTTTAACTATCTGTGCAGTCTCATCGTAAATACTCTTCATCTGAGAACTCTGAGTTCTTAAAATACTATTAAGTTTTGAGACATCACCCTCTAAGGTAGCAACAATTCCTATTGCTTCTTGTAACTCAGGATGACTGCCTAGCTCTCTTTTTCTTTTATCTAAAATCTTTGTCATTAAAGACATATTTTTATAAAGATTTGCAGTAGCACTTAATATACTTTTTATAGAACCAAAACCTTGCTTAAGACTCTGTTCTAAAGCTATTGTACTCTCAGCTTCATTATTCTCTTCTAGTTCTAACATGGAGTGTATCTGTTTACGAAGATTTTCACTCTTATCTTCTAAAAGTCTATCAAAATAGAGTGAAAAATTATTTGGTGTTGGTGGTAAATTATCAAGAATTAGAGCATTTAAAACTTCTTTTGAATAAATCTCTATATCACTTGATGGACTATCCATCTGTAAAGCATCTATAGCAGGAGCAACTACTTCTGAGGTTTCTTTCATAGTATCATCAATATTTCTACGATTTTTACTTCTTAATTTTCCCGCCATAGCTTATCCTTACTTCTTATCGTTCTTTTTTAAAACCTGATCAATCATACCATAATCTTGAGCCTCTTGTGCACTCATAAAGTTATCACGATCTGTATCTTTTTCAACTTGTTTTACAGTTTGACCTGTATTTTTTGCAAGTATTCCATTTAACTCAGCTTTCATACGAAGAATCTCTTCTGCTTGAATCTGAATATCTGTTGCTTGACCCTGTGCACCACCTAAAGGTTGGTGAATCATAATTCGAGCATGAGGGAGAGCATAACGCTTCCCTTTTTCACCAGATGATAAAAGAAATGCACCCATAGATGCTGCTTGACCAATACATATAGTAGCAACATCAGGACGAATGTAATTCATCGTATCAAAAATAGCCATTCCAGCTGTTACAACTCCACCTGGAGAGTTAATGTAGAAATAGATATCTTTTTCTGGATCTTCAGCTTCAAGAAAAAGAAATTGTGCAACTATAGTAGAAGCAACTTGATCATTAACCTCTCCACTTAGCATTACAATTCTATCTTTTAAAAGACGAGAGTAGATATCGTAAGAACGCTCACCACGTCCTGACTTTTCTACTACATAAGGAATATAAGACATAACTTACGCTATCTTTTCGTTTAAAAGACCAGAAAGAACTCTATCTTCTACCATTGACATTTGGATAGCTGGAAGATATCCTGCATCTTTATACTGCTCATAAGCTTTTTGAGGATCTTGACCCATTTGCATAGCTTCAAAGTAGATAGTTTGCATAACTTCTTGCTCTTCGATTTTAACACCTTTCTCTTGTGCTAAAGCATCAATAATAAATGTAGCTCTTACACTTTTAGCAGCTTCATCACGGAAAGTCTCACGAAGCTCAGTTAATTTGTCTGCATTTTCACGAAGCTCTTTAATCTCATCTTCACTCATACTACCAGCTTTTTTGTTGAGTGCCATATCTATCTCTTGTTCTACAACAAATTCTGGAAGATCAAAAGTTAAAGATTCAACTAAAGTTTCAAGAAGTTTTGGTTTTAAGTCTTCATTGTAAAGTTTACCAAGTGCTTCATTTTCTAACTGAGTTTTCACTTGTTTAGTTAACTCTTCTAAAGTAACATTCTCTTCACCTGGCATCATTTTTTTAGCTAACTCATCGTTAATTTCAACATCATCTTTCACTTGAATCTGTTTAACTGTAACTTTAAACTCAGCATCTTTACCAGCTAAATCTCCACCATAATTTTCAGGGAAAGTAACTTTTATAACTAACTCTTCACCACGCTCTGCACCGATAAGTTGATCTTCAAAACCTGGAATAAATTGATTAGAACCAAGAGTTAAAGCATGATCTGTAGCAGCTCCACCTTGAAATAGTTCACCATCAACAGAACCTTCAAAGTCGATAACAGCAGTATCACCCTCTACCATTTTACGATTCTCTTTAACATCAACTAAAGGAGCTTGTTGTTGTGCTAAATCAATAATTCTAGCAGTTACATCAGCTTCAGAAATTTCTGGTTTAGTAAAATCAGGAACAGATTTAGAGATATCACCTAGTTCTATTGAAGGACGCATAGCAACTTTAACAGCTACTTCTATTTTATCTTCACTTTTATCAAACTTAGTAATATTTGGTTCACCAATCAAAGACTCATTAGCAATCTCTAACTCTTCTAAACCTTTAGCTAAAACAGCACGTAGAGCTTCAGCTTCAGCATCTTCAACAAGCTTTTGACCATACTGTTTTTTAACAATAGCCATAGGAACTTTACCCTTACGAAAACCTTGAACATTTGCAGTCTTACTCAACTCTTTCGCTATTTTTTCTATGTTAGCATTAACCTCATCCATTGAGATTGTTGCAGTGATCTCAGCATTTGCACTATCGATTTTGTTTGATTTGATTTCCATAAATTTCCTTTGTTTTATTATCAATGTAGTTGCATAACTACTATTTTTTTGTATATTATCTAAAAACTGCTTTTAATTAGCTTTTACATAGTTGTGGTTTAAAGTTCAAGACCAAAATCCATACAACTGCCAAATCTATCATAACATCTGCAAAATTAAATACAGCGAAATTAAATCCACAATGCCAATAGACCATATCGACAACACCTTCATGAATAAATCTATCATAAATATTTGAGAATGCCCCTCCTAAAAGTAAGCCCATAGGAAAAGCATAACAGATCTTTTTCAAGTAAAATACATACGCTAAAACAGCAGTGACAAGAACTAGTTGTATATACTTCAAATACTCAGCTAAAAATGAAAACATTGAAAATGCAACACCTTTATTATAAACTAAAATCAGATCTATACAGTCAGTATAGTATCGAAAGCCATCTACAAAAAGTGTTTTAATATTTTGATCAATTATAAAAACACCTATGAGTGTAAAAAATAAAATTGCCGATAAACGTAGTAAATGACTAGGCATTTAAAGCTTTTTGAAAAAATTCAACAAGAGATTTCATCTCGTTGTTCATATTTTTAGAATCCTTTCCTTCTAATAAAACACGAAGTTTATTTTCTGTTCCAGAGTAGCGTACTAAATGACGAATATTCAGAGTATCTAATTTAGCTAGTTTTTTATCCAAGCCCTCTATCTCAGCTAAAGGTTTTTTCACTTTTACATTAATATTTACAAGTTTTTGAGGATAGAGAGTAAAAGGTCTTAAAACTTCCGATGCCGAAGATTTTTTATCTATAAGAAGTGCTAAAATTGCAAGTGCTGAAACAAGTCCATCCCCTGTTTTAGCATAATCATTCATAATCACATGACCACTCTGTTCGCCTCCAAAGTTAATACCCTCTTTTTTCATTATTTCCAAAACATTTTTATCGCCAACATTTGAACGCAAAAGTTTGAGCCCATTTTCAGTCATGTAATCATCTAGTCCTTGATTACTCATCACAGTTGCGACAATACCCTTACCCTTTAATGTCCCTTGCTCATTAAGATGAACACCAAGTGCACCAAGAAGTTGATCCCCATCTACAATCTCCCCTTTTTCATCAACCACAACCAATCTATCCGCATCACCATCAAGAGCAACCCCTAAGTCAGCTCTATACTTTAAAACTGCATTTTGTAAATCTTTTGTATGGAGTGCACCACACCCTTCATTGATATTAAAACCATCTGGTTTATCATGAAGTACCACTACATCTGCACCGAGTTCTTCTAAAACAGTTGGACCAACCTTATATGCCGCCCCATTAGCTGTATCTAAAACAACACGCATCCCTTGTAGTGTCATATGACGAGGAAAAGAGTTTTTCAGTTGAACTATATATCGCCCAACAACATCATCAATACGTTTTGCTTTTCCTATAGCCTTTGCTATTACCTGACACTCTTGAAGTTTTTCATCATCAAAATATATATCTTCAATCATCTGTTCAACTTCACTAGGAAATTTATTTCCATCTCCATCAAATAGTTTAATTCCATTATCTTCAAAAGAGTTATGAGAAGCTGAAATCATTATTCCTGCATCACAACGCATATTTTCTGTTATAAATGCTATCGCAGGTGTTGGCATAGGACCAACCTGAACAACATCATAACCAATAGCAGTAAGCCCACTCACTATAGCATTTTCTATCATATAACCACTTCTACGTGTATCTTTTCCAACAAGTATTCTATTTGTAACTGTTGTAGATTTCAGATATATTCCTGCAGCCATAGCAACTTTCATAGCCACCTCAGCACTTAAAAATGTTCCTGCCTCACCTCGTACACCATCTGTTCCGAATAATTTCATAGTTTTCTTCACCTATTCCCTAAATCTTTAATCTGTTCTTACGGCTTCTGAATCTAGTGCTTAAAAAAAGAGACCAGACCAAAGGGAGGATTCGCTCTCTTTTTTTAAGTGCTTGACTCAGGTAGTTGCCATTATGAACATAACTTTGAGCATTTTACCACCACTTAACTTAATTTTAATTATCTTTAAGCTATTATTGCGCACTTAAATTCCAAAAAGGACTCAAAATGGCAAATCACAAGTCATCAATTAAGAGAATTCGTCAAACACTCGTTCGTACAGAGCGTAACCGTTTTTATAGAACTCGTCTTAAAAACATTATCAAAGATGTTCGTACTGCAATCGATGCAGGAAACAAAGAAGAAGCTACTGCAAACTTAAAAGTAGCTAATCAACAAATTCATAAATTTGTAAGCAAAGGTATTCTTAAAAAAGAGACTGCTGCTAGAAAAGTGAGCCGCTTACATAAAGCTGTTAACGCTATATAATTCGAGCATTATATTATGCTTGCAGATAAACTAACACCGTTTATCAACCGCTATAACGAACTCGGCGATCTGCTGAGTTCACCTGACATAACTTCTGACATCAAACGGATGACAGACCTCTCAAGAGAACAATCAAATCTTTTACCAATAGTCGAAAAAGCTAAAGAGTACCAATCTTTAATCGCAGATATTGCTGATACAAAAGATATGCTTAGTGATGCTGAAATGGGCGATATGGCAAAAGAGGAGCTCAAAGAGCTTGAACCACAAAAACCACTACTAGAAGAGGAGATTAAAACTCTCCTTCTACCAAAAGATCCAAATGATGATAGAAATATCATCGTGGAACTTCGTGCTGGTGCTGGTGGGGATGAGGCTGCTATCTTTGTTGGAGATCTTTTTGATGCATATACTCGTTTTGCTGATCTACAAGGTTGGAAAATTGAGATTATCTCTACATCGGCATCTGATGCAGGTGGCTACAAAGAGGTAACTGCACTTATAAAAGGTGAACAGGTTTATAGTAAGTTGAAGTATGAAGGTGGAACACATAGAGTTCAACGTGTTCCGCAAACAGAATCTCAAGGACGAGTTCACACCTCAGCAATTACAGTAGCAGTAATGCCTGAAGTTGATGATGTTGAAGTGGTCATTGAAGATAAAGATCTAAAGATAGACGTTATGCGTTCATCAGGTTGTGGTGGTCAGTCGGTAAATACTACCGATTCGGCTGTACGTATTACTCACCTGCCAACAGGTTTAGTAGTAACCAATCAAGATCAAAAATCACAGCATAAAAATCGTGAAAAAGCGATGAAGGTTCTTAAAGCAAGACTTTATGATCTTGAAATGCGAGAGCAACAGTCTGAAAATGCAGCAGAACGTGCAGCACAAGTAGGAAGTGGAGATAGATCTGGACGTATTCGTACATACAACTACCCACAAAACCGTATGAGTGATCATAGAATCAATCTTACACTCTACCGTCTAAATGAGATAATGAATGGTGGTCTACTTCTTGAAGTAATCGAACCTCTTATCGCAGATAACCAAGCTAAAATTGTTGAAGCAGCTGGACTTTAGTCTCAGCCTTCAACAACTTCTTTTAAACTTCCCACTCCGTCACAAAAGTTCTTTTTACTCGACCCTTAAATGTAATAGTTCTCTTATTCACACCAAGATAAAGTGTTTCACCACTTGTTGGGTAAACTTCTATATTCTCTTTTACTTTAGCCTCTTGTAAAGCTCTATAAAAACAAGCTGCCATTCCTGTTCCACAAGCTAGTGTTTCATCTTCAACACCTCGCTCATAAGTTCTTACTCGCAAATTTTCACCATCAATAGCACAGATATTTACATTTGCATTGTACTTATAACGAAGCTCTCTAGCTTCTTCTATATCGAACTCATCTACACTCTCTTTAATGCAAACAAGATGAGGAACACCAGTATTTAAAAGCCACCAACTACGACCATTAAACTCTATCTCTTTATCTAAAATCTCAGGAGGTGTTAACTCACTTAAAACCATTGCATTACTATTAGTGTTATCACTCACCTCTGCATTTATAATGCCTGCACCTGTTAAAAAACTCATACTTAAAGGAGCTAAAGAGTTGTTGTATGCATAGTGAGCTGCTGCCCTTGAACCATTGCCACACATATCAGCATGACTTCCATCAGCATTATAAAACTCCCACTCAAAATCTAAACTTTCGTGAGGAACTAAGACTATAAGCCCATCAGCACCCACACCATCTTGACGATAACACAACTCTTTTGCCAACTCACCTCTATCCTCTTTTATCTCACTTGAAAATATAACAAAGTCGTTACCACTAGCACTGTATTTAGAAAGTTTCATAATTTTCTCTTCTATTTTAAATATTTTTTCTTAATGATTGCAACAAAATCTTCACACTCTTTTTGAAGATGTTTCAGATTTTTAGAGTTATCTATCACCCAAGTTGCTCTCTCTTTTTTTTCATCTATTGGAAACTGCATAGCTATTCGTTTAAGTGATTCCTCTTGTGAATATCCATTTCTTTTCATAAAACGTTCAAGCTGAATCTCTGAGGGTGTATAAACAACAACACTCTCAGCTATATCATAACTGTTATTTTCAAAAAAGAGGGGAATATCTATAAGATAAGGAAATTTGAGTTTATCCTGTTTTTGGCTTCGTTCTAGTATCTCAGCTCGAATTTTTGGATGTAAGAATTCTTCTAAAGTTTTTTTCGCCTCAGCATTTGAAAAGATAAACTCTCCAAGCTTAGGTCTATCAACCTTAGAAAGTCTTAGATACTCAGAACCAAAAGTCTCAGCTACCCAAGAGCTAGAAGCATCTAAAATTTCATGACTAATGGTATCCGCATCAATCACACGCATGCCATTAAGGGCTAAAAGTGAAGCTACAGTACTCTTTCCTGTAGCAATACTACCAGTTAAAGCAATAGCATATTCATATGCCATTAGTTTTTAATGATTCCTAAATACTCTTTACGAATATTATTACCCATAGCAAATGCCGCTGGATGAACATCACAGTTATAGAAGTTTAAGTTATCTAACATATCACTACGATGTAGGATAATATCAGCCGTTGGGTGATACTCTTTAGATGCTAAAAGAGCAAATTTTCCCTCATTTACACGAAAAGGCATAATAACTTTTGCATACTTACCTAAAATCTGCATAGTCTGTTTATTTACTTCAACTTCATCAAGAGATGGAATATTCATAACAATTAACCCATCCTCTTTTAAAACACGGTTGATGTGAGCTAGAACAGCAGCATCACTCCCTAGTTCTGATACAACTACATCATATCTCTTATCATCAGCACCACGAAGTCCATCAAGATTTGAAATAACTTCATAAGCTATATTATCATGCTTATCCATTTCAGCTACAAATCCATCAGCATTTTCACTTAACAATAGAACATTTTGAGGCGCTTTATTTGTACAAACGCCAACATGTACCATCATTTCATTATATATAAAATTTTTCATATTAATTATTCCTTTTAATTACTGCGATTTTAGCCACTTTTGGATTAATTTTACTTAATATTGATATAATTGCGAAATATTTATAAAAACATAAAGGTAAGAAGTATGAATGTCAATAAAATACGAAAAGCATGCAGACCAATTAGAATTGTCCTTGGACTTGCATTAATAGCAACTGGTTTTTTCACTAGTAACCCTTGGTTCTATCTTGGTGTAGCACCTCTAATAGCTGGTATTGTTAACTTTTGTCCACTTTGTACTATCACAGGAAAGTGTGATTTACCTCAAAATAATGGAGAAAATAATGAGTCAAATTAGTTATAAAGATGCAGGTGTTGATATCGA
>Ga0256837_1002224_pt1 | contig 12297 bp, 9 predicted proteins | sample 4562384metaG_FD_185976 | JGI IMG/M metagenome (GOLD analysis project Ga0256837, IMG submission 185976) | Hydrothermal vent microbial communities from Guaymas Basin, Mexico - 4561-384 | ecosystem: Environmental > Aquatic > Marine > Hydrothermal vents | place: Mexico: Guaymas Basin | collected... | reverse complement strand
AATATCCACTACACGAGATATTGTTTATGACACTATTTGCATTGCTAAAAGGTAATACAACATTCAAAGATATAATGTCATGGATGATATTTAATGAGAATAATCAAATACTAAAAGATTTATTTGACAAAGGAGGACATTATAATACCTGAGAGAACACTTTATAATACAAGACATACCTTTGCTAGTTTAATGCTAACAAATAATGAAAGTATTATGTGGGTGTCACAAATGCTAGGACATAAGACAGCAAATATTACTTTTGAAAAATATGCAAGATTTATAAAAGAAGATGTAAAAAATCGTGCAAATTTTATTCAAAAATGGCACATATTTGGCACACATAATAATCCAACACGGCTTAAAGCCCAAAAATAGGGAGTAAAATATGCAAATTAGAGTCTATTACGAAGATACTGATACTGGTGGGGTTGTTTATTACTCTAACTATTTAAATTTTTGTGAAAGAGCTAGAAGTGATGCTTTTTTTCAAAAAAATATGTTACCTGTTTTGGATAACGGGCATTTTGTTGCGCGTAAAATTACGGCAGATTTTTATATAAGTGCAAAACTTGGTGATCTTTTGGAAATCAAAAGTGAACTTCTTGAAATGAAAGCTGCCTCTTTTTTATTAAAACAGACAATATTTAAAGAAGATATTAAGATTTTTGAACTTGATATCCTTCTTGTATATATAAATTTTGAAGGTAAAGTTCAAAAACTGGATCAACAGACGAAAAACCTTATCGTATCACTTTTTGAGCGTTGAATGATATGGAAGAAATTTTGTTTTTCCCGGTGATAGAAGTTCTGTTTTGTAAACGACTTGATTATCGATAATTTCAATATTGTAATCTCTTTCTTCACCTGTAATTTGATGATAAAAATAGTCCATTCCAACTGTTGTTGAATAATTGATCCAATCATAAACAATATCATTTCCTAACAGAGAGTTTGTCTCAGTGATCACACTGTTGTTTTGAATGACAGAATTTGCGATAATCATCTTTTTTCTGTCATTATATTGTGTCATGGAAAGTAAAAGAGGATTATAGTTAATCTGTGTTGAGAGAATATTTGTTACATTTGTATCATAAAGAGTAAGTTGTGATAAAATCATACCACTTTTAATGACCGGTGCATTTATAAAAAACGAAGCATTGTTTATTCTTTTATTCTCTTTTAAATACCTTTCGAGGTTTGTCATTTTACGTGATATAAAGTACTGAATAACTCTCCCCCTTTTCGATCGCAAAAACTCTTCTTTTTGATCCTGTGCCAATTTTTTTCCTATCCGTGATTTATCTGAAAAGATAACAAGCGGTGAAACTGCCTCTTTCAAAAGTATTTTGCTTTGCTTGGTATAGTCTATGCCTCCAAAGAGATAAGAAGATGTTGTATTGATATCATGTTTGTTGATCGTTGGAAAATAGATATTTGCATCAGGATTTAATGCAATGGTATTATTGACACCTTCCATAGTCATAGGAGCTATAATATACTGAAATCCATCTTTGTGAATTTGTTTAAAAGCATTTTGTATATCTTGTTTTTTTTCACTCTCTATTGGGTAACTTTTCAAAGAAAAAGGATTACTTTTTGTCATAAGATATGCAAATGTTGCATTGAGTGTAGATGATGCATATTTACCTATTCGTTTATATGGAAGAAGCACCGCTATTTTTAATTTTCCACCTGCATTAAATGCACCAATATTAAAGAGTGCTATATTCATAGCTCTTGCTTCATCTAGTCTTTTATTATCAAGTTTTTTATCTGCATGAGCTAGAAATGAAAAGATCATATCTTTATCAAGATACTCCTGCATACATACTTCATCACATACATAGGGATCTAAATTTTCAACATAAGTCTTAGGGAGTGGGATATTTGAGATCATAAAACTTTTTGCAAATATCATACCAGGCAGAAGGAATAACAATAGTTTTTTCATAAAACAACTCTTTTGTAGTTTTTTTGGTGATTATAACCATCTTGAACTAAATATATTATGAAGTTCATTAGACTTCTTGTGGTAATTGTATTGTAAATTGTGCACCATCACCGATATTTTCTACACGAAGTTCACCACCACAATGCTCTTGTATAATCATTTTACTCATATATAAACCCAAACCTCTACCATTTTTTTCTGTTTTGGTCGAAAAATACGGATCAAAAATCTTCTCTATAATCTCACTTGGTACACCTCCACCATTATCACTGACGCTTAAACTGTTTTCCTCTGTTTTTATAACAATAGTTGGATTAGATATTTCTCTTTCCAATAAAATATCTTGCGCATTTTGTATAAGATTGAGAATAACCTGTTTGAGCTCATTTGCATATGTATTAAAAACAATTTCAGAATGCATCTCTTTTATAACAGTAATATTACAATTTTTAAGTGATGTTTCAACGATGTTAAGCACACTCTCTATAATTTCATTATATGTTACCTGCTTCTTCTCTTTGTTTGGTTTAAAAAAGTCTCTGAAATCATCTATCGTTGCACTGAGATGTTGCGAAAAAGAAGAGATTTTATCACTCATTTCTATTAACTCCTGTGCATCAAGTTTATTGAGTTGTGCTTTAAAATTTATAGCAATAGCAGCACTGTTAATTGCAGAAAGAGGCTGTCTCCACTGATGTGCAATCATGCTTATCATCTCTCCCATTTGCGCCAAACGACTTTGTTGTATAAGTTGTTGATCTTTTTTTCTATTTTTTTCAACTTCTTCTTCTATTTTGATCTGCAAAGTTTTATTAAATTTACGAATCTTTTGCGACTGTCTTGTAAGTTTTTGGATTCGTTTTTTATCAACATAGGAAAAGAATGCAATGACAAAAAACAAAAATATAGCAAAAAGAATAATACTTATAAAAGAGATATGCAGCTTTTTCAATGCTTCAACTATAATATTATAATCCGAAAGTGAAAAATCTATGGCAATAATAGCCTGAACTTTATTATCTATCACTATTGGTTTAAGATATGTCATCCATAGAGACTCTACATCTTTGTTTTGAAAGTAAAGCGATTTTTTTGTGCTATATACCTCTTGCCATTTCTGAATGTTTAAAGGCGTATAATTTTCTAAAAACTCCGCCTTATTATCTCGTGCACCATCTAGTAAAAATCTAAAATCTTTACTGTTTTGTTGCTCTTTATCAACGACATAGACATATCTATACCGCTTTGTAACAAAAAGCTCCAAACTCTTTTGAAGATTGGTTCTTAATGCTGTACTCTTTTTTAAAGCTTCATAGATATGATTGTCTGTAGAAGTTTGAATCAACGCACTCATATTTGTTGTAATATTATCAATATACTCTATATTTGATAATAAATTATTTTGACGAATCGCAACACTTGTCTTTTCAAACAAAGTATAAATCAACAAAGCACCTGTTAAAATCAAAGCAGCAAATATGTAAAAAACATATGTCATGTTTTTGTTCAATAGTTCTTTCATCGCTCATATTTCCTTAAATAAGATGGCAGTTTTATGTGAAACTTCTGCACATTCTTTTGTTTAAAATAAACCTGAGGACGACCTTTACTCCAGTAAAATGCACCAAAACTATTAGCATTATCTCTAAAAGTCCTGTAATTTGTAGCAAAAACAGGTTTGTTTTTACATTCCACGGGCAGATGGGTAAAATCTTCTCCTACCAAGAGTACAACTCTTTTATCACACCTATCAACAACTTTAAATTTTGTGCTTTTTTGCAATATTTCTTTTGCTTCATGCGTTGCATATATATAAATTGGTGTCTGCGCAAAAATATCAGGTAGTATTTTTTCATATAGTTTGAGTTCATAATCCTCATTGGCAAAAAGCATAACTGTACAAACAGCACAGAGTATAATTAATTTTTTCATTAAAAATAATACTCCACATTTGCAATTACTTTTTGATCAATAGGTGATGCTTTAAGAGGCTTCATTGGTGTAAAAGTCGTAGGAGATATTCTATAATATGATGTTTTTTGTGCTTTATCAAAAAGGTTTGTCCCTTTTATGGAGACTATAAAATCCTTAGAGTAGTTATATTTTATGCCGGCACTGTAATCATAATTATTTACTTTCTCAGCACTATTTCTTGTATAAAAGAGTTCATTAAAAATATCAAACTTACCAAAACTGTTTAGTGTCTGGATCTTCGCCATATATGTTTTATAAGAATGACTAATCATCGGTAAGCCCGTAACATGCTTATATCCTGCTTCTAAAAATAGCTTATCAAATCTATGATATTTATATGTATATCTAAAAGTTACTCCTCCTATATTCATATCTTTTTTATATACAGCAAGTCTGCCTTCTTTGTTTGGAGAAAGAGTGTTCTTCATTCTTATATACTCTACAATAAGTTCATATTTATCTGTATCTGTTTCATAGATACAGTTTTGTGCTATAGCATCAATACTTTGCGGTTTATGATGACTATTTGGTGATGCTAAAAATATATTACTGTTTATGAGATAAGAATCAAGTGACTTGAGCATATGTGAAGCAATAGTTTTAGTTGTTAGATGTTCTGATGTAGTTGTATAACCTAACCTATACATAAACATATTGTCATCCTGAGGGGAAGCATTATTTCTAACTTCAGAGTAATCTACACCTACGGTAACAATAGCATGATCTTGTATATGATATTGATCTTCAATATATGCCGTTGCAATACTTTGCATATCATTAGGTGATGCAGATATATCTATGCCATTTTGTTCTGCTTTATCAAATTTGTATCTTTTTTCTCTATATTTCAAACCGCTAATAAAACTGTGTGAAGCTACTTGAAATTGATACTTCAATTCTCCTGTAAAAGTATGCGTATGGGCATTTGTATAATTTGATGCCGTAGGAAACAATCCATAATAGGGTGCAGTCTGTATGGGTGTAACATCATATACATAAGAGGAATGAATATTAAAATAATCATAGCCAATCATATAAGAAAAATTACCGACTTTTGTATCATACCCTATATGAATAAGATCAGCCTTTAGTTGTGCGTCTGTTGGTGCAACATTTATTCCAGGACCCATAAAACCATCTTGTTCGCGTTTTTTTGCTAACAGAAGGATATGATTGTTTTTATTACTCAGTGTTGCCAGCAAAAGCGAAGTATCATTATCTCTTGATATCTCCGTATCATTAATATGATATTTTTTTCGGTTGTTTTTGTTTTTTGATACATAAGCAAAATAGGACCATTTTTCTAACGCATCTGCATAATAAGCATTTATGAAAGAAGTACCATAACTTCCTCCGCCAATTTTAACTTTTCCCCCTTGATCTTTTTGAGCACTTTTTGTATAGAGTTTTATAAGCATAGATGTAGATTCTGTTGAATATTCGTAGGTTGGACTGAGTGTATATATCTCTATATGATCAACCCATTCTATATTCATGTCCCCTAATGATCCCAGTCCCCCTCCATACATTCCGGAAGTCATCTCTTGATTATCTATATAAACTCTTATCTGACTGCTCATATACGGGTGATTTGTGCCTGCATAAAAAGGATCAGTAGCTCCATATCTATTTTCATTATAACCTACGGGACCCATTGGATCTATTGACTTTAAGATATCTGAGATCTTTGTTATTTGCATCCTGTTTATATCATCTCTTGTATAGATGAATGATATACCACTATTTGCCAACTGTGTCTTTTGAGAGAGATCGGTCTTTTTTTCGATATCTAAAAGAAGATCATCCACTGATATATCCTTAGCCAAAAGAGATACTGTTACAATACAACTTACAATAATAAAATTTAGAACTTTCATTTGCTTTGCTCTTGTGCTTTGATGAAAATATATGTTATATCATCCTCTTGTACAACTACTTTTTGTGCTCTTTTTTCTTCAAACTCTTCTAGCGTATCTGCCTCTGTAAAATCTTCTAAAAGATACTTTCCGTAAAACTCTTTGGGGTCTTCTACAGAATTTTCATTTAAACCATCAGTAAAAACTAATATTTTGTTAATTTCTTGAGTATCTATTGTCGTTATATTGATATTTTGTGTATATGCCGACAAAGGAGGATTATTTGATTTCATTTTAACAACAGTATCATCACAATGCGTCATACACAAAAAAGCAGGCATAGAGAACATTGCATACTCTAAAGAGTCTTTTTTTGCATTAAAATAGAAAAAAGTTGCACTGATAACTTCATCTTCAAGTAAATTGGGAGCTATAAACTCCAAAAGCTTTTCAATGATATTATGAAATGAAAAATTTTGATCTTTGATGGCCTGATCTATTTGATAATTTACAAATGCACTACATAACATTGCCGTAGCTGCTGCAGATATCCCTTTGCCCATACCATCAACTAAAAATATAAAATACTGTTCTTTGGAAATTTCTCTTATACTATAACTGTCCCCACTTAAAATATCTTTTGGCTTATAAAAAGCCTCACAGCTAAAATTTAAAAAAGATTTTTTGTCTTGCAGATCATTTTTAATGATAAGGTTTTCTTTTTGATACGTTAAATTCTCCTGATAGTTACTGTAAGAGAGTCTTTCTTTTTGTGTTTTAAGGAGCAATCTGTCTGCCAAAACAGATTTTGCAACAAACTCCAAGGTGGAAAATATAGACCTTGATGAGATAGGTTTTTTGATAAAACTTGTCACTCTAAGATCAATTGCATGACGTAATATTTCTAGACTTTCCAAAGCTGTTAACAATATAATAGGAATAGTTGCATCGATCTCTCTAATCTTTTCACTCATCTGCAAACCTGTCATTTTAGGCATTGAATAGTCTGTCAATACTATATCAACAGACTCTTTTTGAAACATTTCAAGCCCTTCTTCCCCATCTTCTGCAATATAAACATGATTAAAAAGCATAGAAAACATTATATTGTAAATCTCAAGAGTATCATGATCATCATCAACACAAAGAATATTTAAACTACTGTAAATTTGCAATGTATTATTCACTAAAACAATCCTTTAATTCTATATGAAACAAAGCACCATCTTGCAGATTTTGCACATCTATATCTCCGTTAAGATTCTCTCTTGCTATTTTTTTGCTCATATAAAGCCCCAATCCTGTCCCTTTGCCCTGCTCTTTTGTAGTAAAGTAAGGCTCAAAAATTCTCTCTATGACATCTATAGGAATTCCGCCTGCATTATCTATCACATCAATGATACATTTCTGATCTTTTATATATGATTTAACTAAAATCTTTTTATCTTCAATTTTGTTTTCATCAAATGCATCCCGTGCATTTGCAATGAGGTTGATCAGTATATGCTCCAGATCTTTTCTGTAAGTAATCAGTGTCATTTTCTCTTGTAAATCTGTAAGAAAAGTAATGTTATGATTTTTAAGTTGTGCTCCCATCAAGCGTAAAATATCTTCTAAAATCTGCTTGACTGAAAACGACTCTTTTTCATTTGTCGGTTTAGAAAAATTCATAAAATCATTGATTGTACTAGACATCTCCTGTGTCATCTTCTCTATAAAGCGTGTTGTCTCTTTTACATCCTTGCTTGTGATGATTTCCATATCATTTTTCATACTTAACTGAATTGCCGATGCACTGATGGCATTGAGCGGTTGTCTCCACTGATGTGCTATCATATTGATCATCTCACCCATTTGAGCCTGTTTTGATTGTTGTAGCAATATACTCTCTTTTATTTTTAAATCAGTAATATTTAATGTGAGCCCTATTATCTTAAAAGGTTTATCGTCTTGAAATACCATCCTGCCACTCTCAATTACAGTAAGTATCTTTTTATCCTCTCTTTGTACCCGTATCTCTACATGATGTGTTTGCCCATCCTCAAGTTTTTTTATTTCATCTGTAAACTTTGCTCGATCCTCTTTTAAAACCATCTCCATAAATTCAGGATATGTCGGTGTACCTAAGGATGGATCTCTGCCATAAATTTCAAAACTCTCTTTAGACCAGCGAATTGCTCCACTTTGCATATCGAGCTCCCAACTTCCAAGATGCAGTGTTTCTTTTATAAACTCCATATTGCTCTTTTGTGTTGCTAATGTTTCTTTTAAAGTCTCTATTTGATTGATCTCTTCAATAAGCTCTTTTGTTGTTGCAGAAAGAATATTTACAAGTGCTAAGCGATTTTTTTCATAGTGTTTTGTTTTGTTTTGTCTGTTTATATTGATTGTATGATCGGATTCAGAAAGAGCAACTGCTGTAAGCGTTTGATTGAGAAGTTCTGCTCTTTCATCTGTATAAAACTCTCCATAGGTAAAAAAACCGCTTGTAGGAGCGAGTATGCTAAAAGGAGTCAGTTCCTGCTTTATAAGATCCGGCATAAAACGACGACGAGCCATACAAGAGCATAGAAAAAAGCTCTCAACATTTATGCTTGGTTCTTTTAATGGATTTGAAAGGATATCTTCTACATTTCCTATACCAAAATATACCTCTTCTCCTTCAGGTAAATTTCCAGCAAAGCCTAAGCTGCCATCCGGATATACAGCAGTAGTCGCCCGTGCTATATCAACACCTCTTTTTTGCATGATCAAAGGAAATTCTATTCCTGTAGCCGGCAACTCATATGCAATTTTATTTCCTAGATACTTTTTATAAAAATCAACAGCCTTAATATTATCGATTGTATAGACTCTATTTTTATCTGATTTTGTGATTACATGTTTATAACCTATCTTTTCCCAGCCAAAACTATACAGGGTTTGCACATGTAATACCTCAGAATCAAAAGCAACAGCCACAGCCCCTTTATCGTACAGTTTGTCTTGCATACCAACATAACAACACTCAAACTTTGCATTGTCTCCTGCAAGTCCACCGGCAACTTTTACATGAGGTGCAACAGAGTAGATGCCTTCTAAAAACTCATCCCCATTACAGTGCAATCCATCTGTAAATGCTATAAGCAGTTTTGTTTTTGGTGTAACGAGCTGTTTTGCAAGTTCTGCTCCAACTTTAAAAGGGCAATCTGATAGAGCATAGGCCAGATGCAGTTCTGTCGCATCAAATGTTGAGATGGAGACAACACTGCTCAAAAGAGCTACATGCTCTTCATAAATCTCTCCATCCGTCGAAGATGCTATAATCTGAGCATTTGGAAATTTTTCCCGCAAAAAATGTAAAAGATCTTCAAAAGATCTTTTCTCTTTACCTGAGAAAACCTGAATAAGAATATTTTTTTGCTGACTAATTGTTTCATACTCTTTATCAAACAACTCGGTGTAATCATTCTCTTGTATATGATAGTTATATGTTTGCATAATTATTCCTAAAAAAACTCTAGGGATTCATCGTCCTCTTCATTCTCATCTTGCTCTTTTTCAGGCTCAAGAAAAATTTTTTCTATTTCGAGACAATTTTCAGCAAAAGAGGCATCAAAATAGTGAATATCACTTGTAGTACACTCAAGAAAGACATTGACTATCCACTGTTCGAGATCATCAACCAAACCTCTTATAAGCGTAATAAGAAGTATCCTTTTTTTCAGATCAAACAGTATCTCATCATCCAAATCTTTTAAAAATCTGACTAAACTGGAAAATGAACGAGAAACGACATTAAAAAGTCCTATATTTTCTACTGTTTTATCAAAATTTTCTAACAATTCTACAATAGCCAAAAGTGATTTTCTTGCCTCTTCTTTTTTGGCTTCTTCTAGATCATACAAACTGATACGGAGTGACTCTATATCCTCTTCAAAGTTTTCTATTTTATCTTCTATAGAAGGATCAAGTTCATCAGCCAACTCCTGAGCTGATATCTTTTCATCTACCGTATATCTTAGATCCAACTCTTTTGCTTCTTGAAGCTCATGCTGCAGCATCTCTATAGGATTTTCTTTTTTCTCTACTGCTTGGGCTTCTTGTTGTTGATCGGCTTGGTCTTGATTTTTGGCAACTAAAAAAGTTATAAAATTATTATCCTGTTTTACCAAACGCATATCAACTTTGTCATCAAATAAAAAGTTTACATATCTTTTCTCACCTAAGAGTTGCAACTGTGAAATAGTGATGTAGTAAGAGTCCTCATTCTCTTCAAGTACCAGTTCGTTTGCTATATTGTTTTTAATCATCAAAAGTTCAAGATTGTATATATTTTGTAAAATATCTTGACTGTATATATTACTAAGCAGAGAGTTTTGTTCCATAAAATACTCCCAAAACTCCTCTACATCTTCAACCCATTCAATATTAAAGATTGTTTTTCTTTTAAAAACCTGCTTACTGATAAGGTTAAGTGCATTTTTATTGTAAACAAAACCACTTTTTACAAAGAGATTTACAAAGGATCTGATTTGCGCTATAAAGAGTTTTTGATTTAAAGGTTTTGATGTATAGTTACTTACACCACTTTGAATAATCTCTTCAACATCTTTTTCATCTGTCAGTGCCGTGAGAGCCAAAATAGGCACAGACTTATCAAAAAGTCGTATTCTTTTTACAGCTTCTTTGCCGTTCATTACCGGCATATTGATATCTGTTATGATAATATCCTGCGGCTCTTTTTGTGCTATTTCCAGCTCCTCTTTACCATTATCTGCAACTGAAATCTGTAACTCAAAAGAGGCATAATATTTAGCAAATATCATCTCAATTATAGAGACTAAAATATCTCTAAAATCTTTTTCATCTTCCGCGATCAATACATTAAATTTCATTTATCAACTCCTTATTTGGTTCACTGAAATAGTAGCCTTGAGAGTATTCAATACCAAGCCCTTTTATTGACTCTTGTACCTCTTTAGTATGCACATACTCTGCTATTACCTCTGCTCCTATACTTTTTGCAAAATCGGTAATTGTTTTTACAATAGAGTAACTTTTCGGATCGGTAACAAGATTTTTTACAAAACTTCCGTCTATCTTGATAAAATCAACGTTCATAGAGTGTACTCTTTCAAAATTGGAATTTTGTGCTCCAAAGTCATCTATGGCAATTTTAAATCCCATCTCTTTAAGTTCCATAAGCTGTTCTAGTGAATTTTTTGCTCCTGTTACACTGATACCTTCTAAAACTTCTAAAACAACACGGGAAGGTTCTATAGCATACTCCTGCAATTTTTTTCTAAGATATGCCTGAAGATAGTGATTGTTCAGATCTATTTCTGTGATATTGATAGAAAAGCTGTAACTGTTATGCTGAAAAACCTGAAACGATTTATCAATCATAATTTTGGTAATTTCGGGGATTACCCCTATTTGTTCAGCTATATTTATAAAGAAAAAAGGAGTATAAAGAATATCCCCTTTTACTATTCTTGCCAAACATTCATATTTTGCAATTTTATTTGTTCTATTATCAACGATAGCTTGAAAATAGGGAAGGACATGTTTTTCATCAATAGCTTCACGTATAATTGGTGAATACTCCTGTATCTGAGCTTGAAGTTTTTCAATAAGGAGATCCTTGCTGTATCTTTTGATACTGTTTTTTCCCTGCTGTTTTGCCTCTTTTAATGTTACATATGCATCTTTTAGTAGATCTTCATTATCTTTTGCAATGGCTATTGTCACTGTAAACGTAATAGCATGATTATTATACTCTACAAAAGATTTTGCTATTCGCTCTTGTAAATCTTTAGCATATTGCATAAGTGTATCTTCAGAGCTATTACACAGTATCGCAAACTCATCATTACCCAAATAAAAAAGCTGTGATGCTTCTAGTATATCTTGCGATAATAGTTTTGAAAGAGATACAATAACCTTGTCTCCATATGCATATCCATATACCAGATTAATACTCTCAAAGTTATCAATATTTATCAAAAGAAGTGCATTGCCATTTTCAGAATTTTCCAATGCTTTGTTTAAAGCAAAACGATTTTGCAATCCTGTAAGTTTATCTGTTACGACCTGCTTTTTTATAATTTTGGTCTTCTCTTCTACCTCTGCTTCTAATTTTTTTCTATAATCTTTCATCAGTTTGGCAGATAAGATGCTGTCTGCTAGTTTTTTTACAACTAAAACCATTTTATCTATTGCAATAGGTTTTAAAAGAAAACCCTCAACACCAAGCTCTATGGCTTGAAGCAGATAATCTGAAGCATTATATGCAGAAACAATAACAATTTTTTGCATAGGATCTTCTTCTTTGATACGTCGACTTAACTCCAAGCCATCCATTCTTGGCATACTGATATCTGTAAATACTATATCATACTGAATATTTTGATACTTTTGCCAAGCATCCAAACCATCAAATGCCGTATCTACATTTTTAAAAAGCATATCAAATATCATCTTTGTCTGCTCTCTGACATCCTCTTCATCTTCAACATAGAGTATGTTAAT
>Ga0256837_1002223_pt1 | contig 12304 bp, 14 predicted proteins | sample 4562384metaG_FD_185976 | JGI IMG/M metagenome (GOLD analysis project Ga0256837, IMG submission 185976) | Hydrothermal vent microbial communities from Guaymas Basin, Mexico - 4561-384 | ecosystem: Environmental > Aquatic > Marine > Hydrothermal vents | place: Mexico: Guaymas Basin | collected... | reverse complement strand
ATAGGTCGGGGTGTAGCTCAGTATGGTTAGAGTACCTGGTTTGGGACCAGGGGGCCGAAGGTTCGAGTCCTTTCACCCCGACCACTCTTTTATATTTATAACTTTGGTATGGTGAGATTAGCTCAGCTGGTTAGAGCACTGGTTTGTGGTGCCGGGGGTCGCGGGTTCGAATCCCGTATCTCACCCCATTAAACAAATTTTTAAATATAAAACTTTTATAACTTATAAAGATGATATAAGCGTCCGTGGCTCAACTGGATAGAGTTTCGGATTTCGGCTCCGAGGGTTATAGGTTCGAATCCTATCGGGCGTACCATCAATATTTGCGTCCTTAGCTCAGCTGGATAGAGCAATGCCCTTCTAAGGCATCGGTCACACGTTCGAATCGTGTAGGGCGTACCACCTTTTAAACTTCTAAACTTATCTTATAAATTTTAAAAACCATAATTCTAAAAATAAGTGTAATTTTCATCTAATATAATTAGCTAATTTTCTACTTATTTCACTAAAAAATATTTCATATGGAGTTTTACTTTTCTATGTCTAAGGTTTAAGTCTCTTTTGAATTTTAGAATTAGCGACACTAATTTAACACAATGAGTATTGATTTTCTTTGAAAGTATGTTGTTGAGGTAGTTTGTTGAATGTATGGTGCGGATGAGAGGACTTGAACCTCCACGCCTTGCGGCACCAGATCCTAAGTCTGATAGAGTTTTTAATTATAGGTAAATATAAATACTAATAAATACCCCTAAAAACAGGACTCTTTAAACCTTTTTTTAGCTACAAATAGATACACTCATTAACAGATAAATACAATAAAATGATACCTTTTTTAAATAAAGTGATACCCTTTTTTCTCAAAAATGATACCCGTTTTTATATAGGAGTTAATAACAATGGCATATTTATATTTTAACCTATCAAAGTATAACACCTCTGGAATTTCTTATAAAGATGATGGTCAGATACCAAAAAGTAAGATAAAAGATAATAAAATTATTAGCACTACATCTATACAATTTAAAAAACCATTTAAACTTCATGTTAGAGCTAGTAAAATGCATAATAATGAAAGAATTATTACAAAAAAAACATTATCTTTTCCAAATACAACAACTCTTTTAGATGCAGTTAAAGAAGCTATAAAAATATATGAACAGATGATGTTAGATAGTGAGAATAAACCATTTATAAAACTAGATACACTAAAACCAACAATGAAATTTAAAAAAGTTTGGGATCTTTATATTGCTGATAAAATTTTAGAATATGCCAATAATAGTTCTAAAAATAATTATGATGAAAAATATGCAAATCAATTTTTTGATAAATGGATAACTCCTATCGCAGATATTCCAATAAAAGATATACATAGAACAGATATAACAAAACTAAAATCAAAGATGAAAGATAAAAAGGGAAAACCTCTTGCAGATAGAACAAAACTAAGTATTCATCAGTATATCAACCCTGTGTATAGGTATTTTAATCTAAATAGTTCCTTTGAATTAAAGTCGCCAGCTGTAATCACAAAACTTGATAAAATTTCCAAGAATACTAGAGAATTTGACTTAGAGATAGATGAGATTAAAGAACTGTTTTTAAAGCTGAAAGAGTACCCTCTATCTCCATACAGAGAAGTATTTATATGGTTAATGCATGGTAGAAGAAGAAAAGAAGTTTTAACTCTTAAATGGAAAGATATAAATCTTGATAAAAACACATATACTATTAGAGCTATTAATAATAAAGCAAAAGTTGATATGACTTATACTTTAACACCTAGATTAAGAGATACGATTGAAGTTATTAGTAAAAAGAAAGAAGATTTTGTTTTTTATGGACAAAAAGACAAAACAAAACCATTGAGTGAAAATACACTTAGAAATCATTGGAACTATGTAAAATCTTCTATTGTTATGCACCAGATAAGAAGTTGTATAGCTATATACTTAAAAAATATTCATAGTATTTCCAATGAGATGACAGGCTACATCTTAGGACATACACAAAATTCAACCGTTACGGAACGGTACGGTACTTATGGTCACACGAAGCTAAGTGATACATTAAATTTAATGTTGGACAAAATATTTGATGATAAACATTCAAAAAAAGAAGATGCAGATGAGAAATTAAAACAACTACAAATTCTATTCCCTGATAAATCCATTGAACAATTGAAAATATTTTTGGAAAGTTAAATAATAAAATGAAACGAATATATGCTATAATCATCTCATATATGGAATGATTAATTAAATTAATCGACTCATTCGATAGAAATAGTAAAAGGTAGATTATGAAAAGATGGATATGGGAGCAAGAAAATTACCCAAATTTTACTTATGATTCAAAAAAATTAGAAAGCTTAATACAAAAAATATCTCTTGAGCAAGGCTACTTAATTGCCATGGGTAACCTTATGAGCGAAGATAATATTACAAAAAGTCAACTAGAAGCATTAGAAAATGAAGCAATAAGTACTTCCGCAATAGAGGGGGAGATATTAAATCGTGATAGTGTTAAAGCTTCTATAAAAAGAAAGCTTGGTTTTGAAAACATTGATTATAAAAATATAGATGAATCTACAGATCACCTTATCGAAGTGCTTATTGATGCAAATACAAACTATGAAAATGATTTAATACTTGATAGACTTTTTGGATGGCACAATGCACTCTTTCCAAGAGGTTTTAGTGGATATACTAAAATTAATGTAGCTACATTTAGAGGTGAAGAAACAATGGAAATTGTTTCAGGTAAAGCAGGTAGTGAAAAAATATACTATGAAGCACCACCAAGGGATATATTAGAAAAAGAGCTTGATAATTTTCTAACATGGTTCAATAAAACTGAAACAAGTCTCTTAAAGGCAGCTATTGCTCATTTATGGTTTGTAATTATTCATCCATTTGATGATGGAAATGGTAGAATCACCAGAGCAATAACTGATCTTGTACTTTCAAAAATCGAAAACTCCAAGATTTCAAAATTTTATTCTATGTCTAGTGCAATTAATAGTGACAGGAAGGGATATTATAAAGCATTGGAAAGCACAACTGGATATGTAAGAAAAAGTGATAATCATTTAGATATTACTATCTGGTGCGAATGGTTCTTAACAACACTTTATTCTGCACTTATCGACACTAAAAATAAGTTAGCTTACATTACGCATAAAACAAAATTTTGGGATAAGCATAAACAGAGTAATCTAAATGCCAGACAAACAAAAGTCTTAAATAAAATACTAGATATGGGAGTTGATAATTTCAAAGGTAATCTTAGCAAAAAGAACTATATGATAATTGCTGACACTACTTCAAGTACAGCTTCAAGAGATATTAATGAGCTTTTAAATTTAAAATGTATTAAACAGGTAGATGGAACTCAAGGTAGAAATATAAGATATAAAGTAAAAATTTAATACAATTTTACTAAATATAGCTAATATTATTAAATTAAATTAAATTTAATTGATGTCGCAATATACTTAAAGGAAAAAACACCACATGAATAAGCTAATTTCCGATATTTTAAACTTATTAATTCAAGAAAATAGCTATGTAAGCTTAAGTGATTTATCTCTTAAACTTAAAAAGTATAGTATTGATACTAGAACAATGCAAAGAGAGATGAAAAAGCTTACCTCTTCAAATAGAGTAAGTGTTATAGGAAATGCTTCATCAACTAAGTATATTATCGAAGATATTCAAAAATCATATCCTAGTTTTGAATTTTTATACATATACAAACATAACATTATCATTGGACAACTTTATAAATTAGAAGATAGATATAGATTTTATTATGATAGTCAATACTTATCAATGTATATTCAAGAGATACCGACACTTAAATTGAGTGTCGAAGCTTATGATTTTGAAAATATTCCAGCAGTTTTTGAAGAAAATATTCCAGAGGGGATAAATAGAGAGATTTTAGAAACAACACATCAAATAGCCGATGAGTTTGAAATTCTCGCACTTATGGATGATAATATTGGTGACCTATGCTTTTCTAAATCCAAAGAAAAATGTTTTATAGAAGAAGATATAGCTAGTAACTACCTTAGTTCTCTCGATGAGATACTCGGTAAAAACCCTAAAATTAATCTACTTGAAGATTTTACTATAGAGATAGCAGATAAAGAACTGTTCCCTGACAACTATGACTTATCTAAAGTAGAATTACAACAAACGCAAGGTATTAGTGGATTTCAATATAAAAAACTTGTTAATATCGATTTTAAAAAAAGAACAATTGCAACTAATGAAAAATCTCATGAGTATATACTTAAACCTTTTAATAGATTAAAAGCAGACCCTCATAATGATAACTACTTTCCACATATATCTTTAAATGAGCATCTTCATATCTCTTTTGCTAAAAATGAACTAGGATTTAAAACTCCTTATAGTGCCATCGTTAAATCTAAAGACGCAGAAGAATACCACTATGTTGTCAAAAGATTTGACAGACTAGGAGTTAATAGATTTGCAAAATCTTCTTTTGCTGTATTTCTCGGACTCAGAAGTGAAAATAAATATGATACTACGAGTGAGAAGATGTTTAGAAGAATTGCTAAAGAGTTGATATCTCCAACTCAAAGAATGGAACTTTTAAAGCACTATGTTTACTCATCCATTATAGTACACGAAGATTTACATACAAAAAATCTATCACTAATATATGAAAAGGGTAAAACTCTTTTTGCTCCACTGTATGACATCTGTTGTACTGGCTGCTATGAAAGTGTCAAAGGATATGAATCTAGATTGCCCATTAATGGAAAACAAAAGCATATACGACCAAATGACTATAAACCTTTATGCAAGATTTTAAATATTGATTTTAAAGAGTTCAAAACAGAAGCTTATAAAATTGCTCAAATATATAAAGATGAGATGCCAAGCTATTTTGATGAAATAAAAAAACTTGGCAGTACGCCTTTTTATAGCAAAAAACAGGCTACTAAAAGGGGTAATAGTGAACCTACCTATATCATTAGTGAAGAACCTATAGAGTTCGTAGATATTCTTAAAAAATTTCACACACAAAGGGTTAGTGAACTTATTGAATTAGGATGGATTACATTAGATGAAGGATAAGTATAAACATGTACAACCTGATGAATATGGTGAATACGATTGGAGCTTTTTTGATGAAGTTCAAGAAAATAAAAAATTACCTAAAAGAAAAGATTATATAGATATTGAAGACTTTAAAGACTATGAACTTACACAATGTATAGTATATGAAATTGCAGTTAGAAATCCCAGATATAAAGAAGAGATTGAATATGTTATGCAATTTTATACAAAACATAAAAAAGATATTGATAAGTTATTAAAAAATAAACCTACATTGAATTCTAAAAAAAGAAACCCTCTGTATCTACTTAGTGAATTGAAAAGACTAATTAATAATATTGAAATTTTAGATGTAAATTTTGAAAAGAACACTTTAAATTATAAAGATGAAAAGAACTTTGGAAAAAATATTTATAAACTTATAGAAAAGATTATAGAAAGAAAATCTAATATTGATTTTAAAAAATCAAAGTCCATCATTGACCAAGAATATATAAAAAAAGGAGATGGATTTTCTATTAAAACTAATATATATCTTGATAGTAAAAATCCTATGCATTTACTTCCATCTGATGTTGATGCAAGAAAAAAAATAATTAAGTCCCGTAGAGATAAAAGGATATATACTCCAGGATCTCCAAAAGAGTATCTTTCATTACATACTCAATATATTGAAAAATCCAGCTCTGAAAAGGTTAGTGATAGATTATATAAAAAAAATATATTAGGCTCAACTATAAGGATTCAAGAAAACTTTAAAAGACCAGCCTTACGGCTTGACAAGTCATTGTCCCAAAATATAATACTAGAAATAGATTTATCAAAATCAGAGAAAGAAATTATTACCTATGTTAAACATGTTAAAAAATTTATAAATAAAAAGAATAATTATTTATCTGCAACTGATTTATTTATGTTAGTGTCCACGGGAGAAAAAGACAAAGAAACAACCAAGATAACTAATAATAAAAAAACAACTAAGGCTTCAATATTTGCCGATATGTTTTTTATATATGATTATTTAAAGGCTCTTGCTAATGCTAATAAAAAATATAATGATAAATTAAAAAAGAATTTACAAGCTAAAGAAAAAATTATTAAAAATGGTAATAATATAATGTTAAATCATAATGAACTAATTAAAAAAGCTAAAAATCATTTTAAAAAAAATATGGTTGAAGTAGCTATATCTAAATTGTGTGATGATATGTTGTCCAAGAAAATAGGAATAGAAAAAGGTACAATGCTTAAATACTATAATACAATAAATTCCTATTTAATTGATGAAAAGTACAAAAATCTTATAAATACTATTATTGGTGATGTTCCATCAAAAAAGGAAGAAACCAACTAAATCAATCGTAGTTACCGCTATTTCAAAAACTTAATACCTCTTACTTCCATATTTTATTAATCTATTATACATGCCTATATTACACCTCTATTTTAATTTTGTTGCTATTTTTTCTTTTAAATCCGCAATAAGGTTTTGCATTTTTTTGGTCTAATGTTATCAGAACAAATAAGGATAGCAAATGACAACTAACTACAAAGACTTACTACCAAAAGGAATCCTCTTTAACTTAAAAGAGGTAGAGGAATTAAAGATACTTAATATACCTATGGCGAAGAAACTTATTCAGAAGAAAAAACTTGAATTTGTAAAAATTGGTAATAAAATTCACATTTCTAGAGCCGAGTTAATTAACTATTTAGATAAAAATACAATATCTAGCAAGACAGAATGACACTCTACTTGCTTTAAGCACTCAAGGGAGTGTTTAAAGCAGGTAAAGCGTATCTTTCACCTGAGTTCTTTAAATTACTATTGTTAAAAATTAAAAATTTCGTAGGCAACACCGTGGTAATAGCGGTTGAAAAAAGTTTCAAAATAGGAGGTTTAATTATGAAACAAACAAAAATAAAAGAGATGCTAACTTTTCGAGGAGCGTGCATCTCGGTAGATACAAAAGATATCGTAGGTAATTATAACATATTCCCTAACTTTATTTTAACTTTAAATTTAAGGAAAAAAAATGTTTGATGAAAATTCTGAATTAGAAATGTTAGTCCAGTTGCTTTTAATTGGAGAGTCAGCAGATTGTATAGATATAACGATTGAAGAAAATATTCCTTATAGCAAATTAAAAGGAATTAATCTTAGTTCTTGCGATACAGAAAATAGAGAAACTTCAGCAGTAAGAATAGATTGGTTCGACATAGATGAGAATGTAAGTAGGGTAACTATGTTTCCATCCATTCAAGTACTAATAGCTCAGTGTAACGAGACTTTAATGGGTCTTCGAAAACTGATTACTGTTTCTGATACAAAAAAGAGAACTTCACCTCAAGTTCCAATACTTGACATCGATCAAGCTGAAATTCCATATTAAGATACTGATAATGTTTAATCCACAACTACTTGAAGAAGTGAAGCTTCAACTAAACAAGTATACTGTTGCATCAATCTTGAATCATATAGGGTATGCAGTAGATAGATCTTTTAAGTTTAAACTTAGAGATGAAAAAACTTCATCAGCCTCTATACGAGCTGATGGCTATATTGTTGATTTTGGTGGTGACTTTCGCGGTGATGTTTTTTCACTACTACAAGAGCAGCACGGGATGAGTTTTCCTGAAGCGGTTCAGTATGTTGCTGTATGCCTAGGAGTTGAATTATGAGAGACATTCCAGCAGCGGTAAAATTAGACCTTGATAGTTTAACACTATCCAAGGTTATTCTATCTATTCGTCAAGAGAATAAACCAGCTGATGCAGTATTGACTGCAAAACTTGGTGTTGAAGCTACAAAATCACTCAATGCTAGCCCCAATGTTACCAACTATTCCCCATATCGTTATGTTGAGTTTGTATATGAAAATGTAGATGGAGTTGTTACTTCCAGAGGTTGGAAAGTTGTAGTACATTCGGTCTTTAGAAAACTATTTGAAGGAGTTAATATAGCTGATGTTGAAGAGAGTGTTGCAGAACATATCTTTTCTAATATCATCGGCTGGGATAATTATTTTAACTGTCCAGTAATCGTACTCCATGATACTGCTGGTGCAGTTGTTGATATTATCAAGTACCGACCAAATCATGTTGACTACTCACATCTTAAAAAGTATCTTCAAAAGAAAAAAGATGATAAACCAATGAATAGAGGCGATAAGTTTCTCTATCCATTCCAAAAAGAGATGGAGAGGCTACTAGAACAAGAAAAATTAGTACTTATAGGTGAAGGTCTAAAAAATGCAGTAAATGCGCTAATGAGGTCTGTTCCATATATAAGTATAGAGAGTGCATCTAATACTAATAATCCAGAACTTATAGAGTATGTAAATAATTTAGATGCTCAAGGTATTGAAATTTATGCTGCACTTGATGGTGATGCTACTGGTAATGTTGCATTTAATATTTTAAATGAAAAATTTAATTTTAACTTAATCAATATTATTGATTTTGATAGTGGATTAGATTTCACAGACTATGTTCGCAAGGAGTAAAATATGAACACAATGACAAAAATAAGACAAGACATGAAGGAAAGGGAGACTCAGGAGCTGGAACTACAGAGTCAATCTTTAAGTAGTAATACAGATGCTATTATAGCAAATAATGACCTAACTGAGTTAGCTGATACAGTGCTTAACAGTAATATCACTCAGTATATACCATCAGCTCTAGCAAGGCAGGTGTTAAAACTAGATACGATTGTGCAAACTGGGATAGATACCCTTGTTACTGTAAACTTAAGTGTTATGGCTTCTTTATCTGCTGGAACAGTTGTCTATGATGAGATTGATGACTCTTCAGGTAGTGTAATAATCATTTACAGTGCAGCTTTTTTTAAGAGTGGCGGTGGTAAAACAGCAGGGGTTAGTGTAAATAGAACTTATTTTTTAGACTGGAAAGAAAAAGAAATTAGCACTATTCAAGAGGAAGATGATAAACGAAAAGAGCAAATACAACTTGAGATTAAGTCCCTCGGTCAGTCTGCTGAAGATAGAGTTAACCGTAAAGAGCTTGAGGAGGAGCTACTCTATTTAAAAACACAACCTGATGTATATTTAGAAGATGCTACAGCAGAAGGATTTAAAACATCTATAGAGTGTGGCAGTAATCCTTTCTTGTTGATCGATAATTTTGGCATATACATGGCATCTGCTAAAAGTAATGAAAATAAGAAAGAAATGATTCGTATGATGGATAATGTATTTGATTCAGGTAAAACAACTACTCGACGACTTAAAGGTGATGATAAACGAGCAAAACAACTCTCTCTCGGTGGATTTGGAGCTACATTCGCATCTACAATAGGAGATAGTAATTTAAAACCAAAAGATATCAAGGACAATATCGAAAATGGTTTTTTCAATAAAGTACTTATTACTTTTCAAGCTACTATGGAGAAGAGTATTCCACTAAAAACTTCACTCAATTTGTTGGAGAAAGGTGAGATTGAAAAGTTTGCTAGAGCCTATCATGCTATGGCAGGTGAAAATGATTTTTACTTAAGTAATGAAGCATATAACGAGTATAAGGTATTTCATGAAAATACATCTACTGAGTTTATGAGAAGATACAACAATGACGAAGATTTAGCTGGTCTAATCATTCGACTTCTTAAACTCTCAAAACGAATAGCTTGTATATTTGAGATAGCATCTCAGTGTGAAACATATATTCCAACTGGTGTAACACTAAGCGATGAAGTAGCTCGTCCAAGACTACCAATTAGTGCTAAGAACATGAAACTAGCTATAGATATGCTTGAGTACCTTAAAGATGAGCACACTTCAAAGATTCTCCTCTATGCATCAAGTGCCAATGGTAAAATTAGTAAAAAAGACCTTATCTTTAATGCTATTCAGAGACTGCATGACAAGGGCGAAGATATTGACAATCGTTCAATTATACATACTTTTAGTAAAGTTCGAAGAATGAATGTGGCTGAGATAAAACCTCACCTAAATCAACTGATATCTGAAAGAAAAATAGGAGTTATTGATGCTACGCATTATAAATATATCGCCTAACACAACCAGCAGCCAACAAAACCTTAGCTTTCCCCATACTCTAGGGCTTGACACTGTTGGTCCTGTATTATCAACTATAGCCAACAAACCAACATTGATGTTGTACTTATTGCTAGTTCTGGTGCTAGTTCTGGTGCTACATGAACTGCTAGATCAGATGTTGGTCGTGTTGGTTTCTTGTTGGTTAGCATTAGCCAACATGATTAATCCCACACTCACGGGGTTACTGGAGTGTTTGTTGGCTGTTGGTTCTTTTATGGAGAACAAGAATGGAGTATGCAATGGAAACTAAAACATACAATCATACTTTCATACAAGAGGGTCATACACCTCGTGCAAACCTTGAAAATCTTTATTCTGAAGCAAACTTCCTTGAAATAGTGCCTAATCCGACTAAGCGATACTTAAGAAAGTTGGAGATTAGTCATGTTCACTGTACAGACTGTCAAAAGACTGGCACTGTCTCTCGCAATGGTAGAAGTAAGATGGGAGTTCAAAAATACATCTGTAAATGTGGAAATCAATTTAGCATGCAGTTCTCAGCTATTTTTCCAGAGAGTAAACGCAGAGATATATTCAATGATGAGTTTAGAAAACACTTTGACTATTGGTCTGGAGCTAGACTTGAAACAATTCAAATGGCGGAGTCACAGGTAATGCAAATAATCGTGAACAAGATGGTTAAAAATACTTATGATGGTGTTATTGATTGTCAGCAGAGTTATGACATTTTATTGAGGTATCTTATTCATAATGCTTACCATATGGTTATGGCTAAATAAAAGAAGTAATTATTAATATAGCAGCAACCGTTACTGCTCCTGCAAGTGATTACTTTTAAAACTTTTGGATGTTCCCCAAGAGAAAATGGTTTTACTCTCGATGAAAATAACTTTGGTATTATGTAAATGAAAATAACTTAAAAACCTTTTTAGAGTCCTCAATCGATGAGCCAGATACCCAAAGGTCGTCTAGCCAGGTGCCCAAAGGTAACGAGGCAGATGCCCAAAGGTCGTCTGTATCTATACAAGAGAATGTTATACAAGAGAATGTTACATATAGTCCAAATAATGACACTGTGTGTAATTCTTTAGGACCAACTAATTTTCTTCTTCTAGTGGTACGGATGAAGATGCTCTTAGAGTTAATATTAAAACTTCATTTCTATAGATAATAAAATTATGTCATATTGTCATCAAATCCATCAAAAAACAAAAGAACTGATAAAATAAGCTCACAACCTATTTTAAAGGACTTCAAGTGAATGGGAAAATGATGGTTACTTATAGAATATTATGCAAGGCTGATATAAACAAAGAGATATCTATACAAGATATACTCTCTAATGAAAAAATAGCTAAGGTTATAAAAAGTGAGTATGCAAAAGGGATTAGAAATATAACTCTGCTTTCTGATGTAAAAGATGTTGCTGTAAAGATTGAATCTGATAAAAAACTATATAGTTTTGAGGTAGAGAAGGATGATTTTGCAGACTTACTTGTTTTAGCTGAGGAAGATGCAAGTAGTAAAAAACTGATTAAAAAAGATTGTGATCGTGTTGAGTTAGTAGATATAGAGACTTTATAAACTACCTTTTTTTATATTTTATTTCGCTAAAATATCATTATGAAAACAGTAGATTACTACAATACAAATGTCACAAACTTAGTTGCTAGATATGATAATGCAGATATGTCGCAACTCCACCAGCTCCTATTAAAACACATTCCTAAAAATTCTACTGTTTTAGATATAGGTTTTGGTTCAGGTCGTGATTTAGATTTTCTTCAAAGTCATGGTTTTGAGATATGGGGGATAGATTCTTCAACTAAATTTGTAGAAAATGCTAAAAATAGATTTCCAACTAAGCAAGACCAATTTTTTGAAGCTAGTGTTCCATTTGATAAAAAAGAGTTGGGGTTAGATAAAAACTTTGATGCTGTTATTAATATAGCTATGTGGATGCACCTACAACACAAAGAATATAAAAATGCAGTAGAAAGTATGGTAAGTGTACTTAACAGCTCTTCAACAGTAATTATAAGCTATTCAGAGGGTAGTAGAGTTGGTGATGAAAGGTACTTTGAAGATGTGGATTTAGAGTATATGACTCAACTCTTCAAGAATAAAGGCTTTAGTTTAATTGAAAAGTGACTAATGGCGATA
>Ga0256837_1002222_pt1 | contig 12312 bp, 11 predicted proteins | sample 4562384metaG_FD_185976 | JGI IMG/M metagenome (GOLD analysis project Ga0256837, IMG submission 185976) | Hydrothermal vent microbial communities from Guaymas Basin, Mexico - 4561-384 | ecosystem: Environmental > Aquatic > Marine > Hydrothermal vents | place: Mexico: Guaymas Basin | collected... | reverse complement strand
ATATGCATTTTGAACCCTATCCATTTGAAAAATTAAACGATTTACTCAAAGATATTACTCCAAATAAAGACTATACACCTTCCGTTTTAACAATAGGTGAGCCGCAGTTTGAGACGCCTGCATTTATTCAAAAAGCGCTCAAAGAGAGTACAAATCTTTTACAAAAATATCCAAAAACAACAGGAGAAGCAGAGCTTCGAGAAGCAATGCGCGGTTTTGTAGCAAGACGTTTTCATGTAAAACTTAGTAATGAAGAGATCATCCCTACTTTTGGAACACGAGAAGTTCTTTTTAACTTTCCGCAGTTTCTTCTTTTTGACAAAGAAAAAAGTGTTATGGCCTATACAAACCCATTTTATCAGATCTATGAAGGTGCTGCAATTGCTACACGTTCAGAGGTAATACATCTTAATCTCTCAGCAAAAAACAACTTCAAGCCAACACTGAGTGATACAGAGCTTGATCGTTGTGATCTTGTAATCTTAAACTTTCCAAATAATCCCACTACAGCAACACTGAACATTGATGAACTTGGTGAATGGGTTACACTTGCTCTCAAACACAACTTTGTACTGCTCAATGATGAGTGCTACAGTGAGATCTATACAGACAAAGCAATTCCATCTCTGCTTCAAGCATCACAAAAAGTCGGCAACAGTGACTTTAAAAACATCCTTGTGATCAACTCCATCTCAAAACGTTCATCTGCTCCGGGACTGCGATCCGGCTTTATTGCGGGTGATGCAAAAATTTTAAAAGAGTATATGAAATACCGTACCTATGTAGGGTGTGCCTCTCCTCTTCCACTCCAACATGCAGCTGCTGTTGCATGGAGTGATGAAGCACATGTTGCAGCTTCTCGCGCAATTTACAAAGAAAATTTTCAAGTAGCAAAAGAGATACTAGGAACTGCTATTCCAGAAGCTACTTTTTACCTTTGGATCCATGTAGGAGATGCTCTTGCAATTACAAAAAAACTCTACAGAGAGTACAATGTAAAAGTCCTTCCTGGTGAATTTTTAGCACGTACTGATAAACATCAACAAAACCCGGGTGTAGGCTATATTCGTATAGCACTTGTTGAAAACCCACAAAAAACAAAAGAGGTATTACTACGCATAAAGGAGTGTTTAAATGACTAAAGAGGAATTAAAAGCCAAGATCTTAGAGGCACAAAAAGCAGCAGACATTGCATCACTCTATGTATTAGAACAAGAGGCTCATAATCTTTTTGATGAAGAGACACTCCACGGATACTATGCAAATATTTTAGATCTGGCACTTGAAAAGCTTACAGATACTCTTGAGTCTCATCGCACTATGAATATGAATGAAGTACAAGATTTTGCAACACTTCGTGCACTTTATGAGTATGCAATGGAGCACTACAGTGTTGGCAAAGCTAGTGATGCTGCCGCACTTTTTGAAGTACTCTCAGGATTAAGTAATGATACAAAATTTTCAGATGCCATGAAACTCCATCAAGGTGCTGCTTCACAAAACCTCTCTCTGGAGGATTTTTTGGAGAAGATTGCTGATTTAGAGGCAACAGAAAATGTAGCTACTTTTTATATAAGTCGCTTTAGTAAAGAGGCACAGGATTTGCTTCAAAATAGTAAAAGTCAAGAGGAATAGGCAGATGAAAATTCACTTTATCGGTATCGGCGGTATAGGTATTTCCGGTCTTGCACAATATATGCAGTACAAAGGCCATCAAGTAAGCGGATCGGACATTAAAGATACACTCATAACTCAAAAACTCCGTTCTCTTGGCATTGATATCACAATACCGCACACCGGCAGTGCCATAACAGATCAGGACCTTGTTGTCCACTCTGCTATCATTCGTCCTGACAATCCTGAAATCATAGCAGCAAAAGAAAAAGGTATTGAAGTTTTGGCACGAAGAGAAGCTCTGCTGAAAATTTTAGATGATCGAAAAGTTTATGCTGTAGCAGGAGCCCATGGAAAAAGTACAACAACAGCCATCCTAGCTTCTATAATGAATGGTTCAGCTATTATTGGTGCCGAGTCTAAAGCCTTTGGATCCAATGTCCGTTATGATGAAAACAGTGATGTTATGATCTTTGAAGCAGATGAGAGTGACGGAAGTTTTTTAAACTCAAATCCATACTGTTCAATAGTTATCAATGCCGAGCCTGAACATATGGAGTATTATGACTATAATTATGACAGATTCTATGACTCATACAAAACATTTATAAAAAGTGCAAAAATAAAAGTTCTCAACGCTGAAGATCCATTTTTAGCAACTCTTATAGATGAAGTAGATGCCGAGTGGATCTATCCTTCTCGTGATATTAAAAATATTGAATATACACTTATCAACAATGAACCGCATACCCGTTTTGAATTAAAAGAGTTGGGAACTTTTAGTGTCTGGGGCTTTGGCAAGCATATAGCACTCGATGCAGCACTGGCTATTGTTGCAGCACAAGACTCCATGGAGATAGAAGAGATCCGTAGCAAACTTCTTAACTTCAAAGGGATCAAAAAACGTTTTGATATTGTTGGTATGGAAGAAAATCGTGTAATTATTGATGATTACGGACACCATCCTACTGAAATTAAGGCTACTTTTGAATCTGTTCGGGAGTATGCACACCTCAAAGGTTTTAAAAAAATTACAGCAATTTGGCAGCCGCATAAATATTCACGTACCATTGACAACCTTGATGCTTTTATAAAGTGTTTTGAAGGTGCAGATGAGCTGATCATCTTACCTGTCTGGGCAGCAAGTGAAGCACCTAGAGATATAGATTTTGTAGAAAAATTTAAAGAGTACAACCTTACAATGGCAGACTCTATCCAACGTGATAAAAATACAATTACTGTTCTTAAAGACAAAAAAGAGCTTGAAAGACTCGACAGCGGTGTTATTATAGGCTTTGGAGCAGGTGACATCACCTACCAGATCAGGGGTATAAAGTAAGTGGCTTATATTTATGGACTTCTTATTGTAGGCTTGCTCTTTTTAGCAATGCACTACTTCACAGAACTTACAACGAAACAAAAAACTGTAGCTGCAGGCATACTTATTTTGCTTATTATGAGTGCAGTTGCTTACAACAAATACAAAGAACAACAAAGAGAGAAGATGCTTGAAGTCGTTGTAAAGTATGAACAGGGCAAAACCATCCATTGTGGTAAAAGAGATGTAAACTCTACAAACTACTCTCTTAGCATTGGAACCTATACATTTATTGGAAAGAAAAACACTCCGCACTATGCAGAGATGATAGATGCCTTCACATGTCAGTAGATAAAAAACAAAACAAAATCATCAAGCTTATCAATCAACTTGATCTAAAACAACATATTAGCGAGTTTGAGAGTTTCTTCTCACGAACACACTCTCTTTATATTGAAGGTGATCAGGAGTTACACTTTCGCTACATTACAGCTCTTGACAAGCTGGAGTTTAAAGCACCGCCAAAGGTTGCAGACTTTACAGAGATCAAACTCCATCTAAAAAAACACGGTGTTTTAAACTTTGAGCAGATCTTTGAGATCGTCAAAATTATCCGATACTTTCGTTACTTTCAAAAACGTGAACTCGATGGACTCATTGGAGAGTGGATGGCAAAATTTGTCACTCCAGAGAAATTTTTTGAGATCGAGAAATATTTTACAAATGATGGCAAATTTGAAGAGAATCTTGACGAGACACTCTTTGGACTCTCTGCACGTATAAAAGAGTATAAAAACGAGATGAGTGGAGCGCTTAAACGTATGATGAACAGCTCGAAGCTTGCAGGATACCTTGTCGATACACAGGTACACTACGTCAATAATGAAGAGTGTCTGCTTGTTCGCGGTGGTTTTAACCATGTACTAAAAGGTGCTGTTGTCGGGCGTTCAAGCGGTGGCTTTTTCTATGTAGCACCTGATAATATCTTAAAAACGAAAGAGAAAATTCGCTACATTGAACAAGAGAGAGAAGCTATCTTTTACACATATGCAAAAGAATTTTCTCAAAAACTCGCAGAACTTCTTCCTTTTATTAACTTTTTAGACAAAGAGTTTACCAAGTTTGACAACTATCAGGCACGGGTTTTATTTGCAAAAAGTAAAAATCTCCAGCTTATCAAAAGCCAAAAAGACAGCAAAATACTCTTAAAAGATTTCATACACCCTGCTTTGCATAATGCAAAACCTATCAATGTTGATTTTTCCAAAAATATATTAATGATAACAGGGGTTAATGCCGGTGGTAAAACAATGCTGCTTAAGGCCATTTTAGCCTCTGCATTTATGGCAAAGTATATTATTCCGATGAAACTCAATGCTCATAAATCACACATAGGCAATTTCAAAGCTATTGAGGCGATTATTGACGATCCGCAAAATGTAAAAAATGATATCTCCACCTTTGCAGGACGTATGCAGCAGTTCTCTCACCTCTTTAGCTATAAGTCTGCACTTATCGGAGTCGATGAGATAGAACTCGGAACAGACTCCGATGAGGCAGCGGCTCTTTTTAAGGTGATCCTTGATGATCTTATAAAACGCGGTCACAAAGTCGTCGTTACAACTCACCACAAACGCCTTGCGGCCCTTATGGCTGATCGTGATGATGTGGAGCTTATGGCTGCAATCTATGATGAGGAAAATCGTCGCCCGACATATGAGTTTATGCAGGGAATTATCGGTAAAAGTTATGCTTTTGAGACAGCTGCACGCTATGGCATAGCAAATACTTTGGTGAGTGAAGCTAAAAAAGTCTATGGGGACAACTCTGAGAAACTCTCACAACTTATTGAGAGAGGAAGCCAGTTAGAGCGTGAACTCAAACATAAACATCAAGAAGCAGACAAAAAGCTTGAAGAGTTGACTAAAAAAGAGCGCTCCCTTAAAGAGCAAAAAGAAGAACTGACAAAAATACTTCAAGAAGAACGTGCAAAGCTCAAAAAAGAGTACGAATCAGCAATAGGCGAAGCAAAAAAAGCTGCCAGAGAGGGTGACACAAAAGCTATTCACCGTGCAATGAACAAGGCTAAAAATGCCCTGCCAAAAGAGCAAAAAGAACCAATACAAAGAGATATAAATTTTCAAATTGGTGATGAAGTCAAGTATCATTCTCAAAGTGGTGTCATTGTTGCAATGAAATCTAAAAAAGAGGCCATTGTTGAAATAAACGGTATGAAAGTACGGGTAAAAACAAAACAGCTCAAACCAACTAAAATAGTTAAAACAAAGCCAAAAACAGATCTCAGCCTCAATGTTACAAAAAAGGCGGGTCTTAAGTGTGATCTGCATGGTATGCGAGCAGATGAAGCAACAGAAACACTTGACAAATTCTTAAATGATGCCCTTATTAACGGCTGGGATGAAGTGCTTGTCTATCACGGGATCGGTACAGGAAAACTCTCCTATGCCGTCAAAGAGTTTTTAAAACAGCACCCACGAGTCAAAGGCTTTGAAGATGCACCGCAACATATAGGCGGTTTTGGTGCAAAAGTGGTACATCTCTAATAATGCAAAGAGAGCTTACCCCCACTGATATTATTGCTGATGAAGCAGAATTTATGCTTTTTAACAAACCAGCAGGAATGAATTTTCACTGTGAAGATGGGAAAAAGGGTTTTGTTGTTTTAGCACAGGAGCTTATGCAGACAAACGAGCTTTACAGCGTTCACAGACTTGACAAAATGACATCAGGACTTATTTTGCTTGCAAAATCATCCAAAAGAGCAAACAGTTTTGCAAAAATGTTTGAAAAAAGAGAGATACAAAAGTACTATATTGCCATTAGCACACGTAAACCTAAGAAAAAACAGGGATGGATCAAAGCTGATATGGCACCTACACGCAGAGGCAGTTACAAACTCCTCCAGTCAAAAGAAAATCCCGCCATCACACAGTTCCTCTCTACATCCATTCGTCCCAATGAGCGTCTCTTTTTACTGAAACTCCATACAGGAAAGACCCATCAGATCAGAGTAGCCCTCAAAAGTATAGGAGCATCCATAAGCGGAGATATCCGTTATGCTGATGCAAATGAGGCAAAAAAAGAGGATCGGGGATATCTGCATGCCTATGCCCTGAACTTTACACTCAATAACAAAACATACACATACAAACTTGATCCGACAGAAGGTAAGCGCTTTTGTACTGATGAAATTACAACAATTTTACACAACAAATACAATCAACCCTGGGAGCTTTTTTCATGACAAAAAAAGTAGCAGTCATCGGTGGCGGTGCAAGTGGGATCCTAAGTGCAATTTTTTGTGCAGAAGCAGGATGTGCAGTAACACTTTTTGAACAAAACAGTAAACTTGCAAAAAAAATCTTGGTATCTGGAAACGGCCGCTGTAATATTACAAACAAATATCTCTCACGCAATGACTATTATGGATCCAATCCTGAATTTGTCAGCCATGCACTCAAACTGTTTGGATTTGATGCATTTAAAAAATTTGCAGAATCAATGGGACTGCTCCTTGATGTAAAAGAGGATGGCAGAGCTTATCCCTTAAGTAATGAAGCAAAAAGTGTTGTACAACTCTTTAGCAAACGACTTCAAGAGCTAGATGTCGCTGTGCATTACAATGCAAAGATCAGTTCTGTTAAAGAGTTTCTTGCAAAATATGATGCTGTCATTGTTGCAACAGGTTCACGTGCAGCAAGCCATCTTGGCGGATGCAGTGACGGAGAAGATTTTGCCAAAGAGTTTGGACATACTCTCATACCTGCTTACCCTTCACTTGTTCAGCTTGAAATTGACTCAAAGATCATCCATAAAATGGCGGGAGCAAAAGTTGACGGTTTGGTAACACTCTATATTAACCACAAAAAAGAGCTGACAACACAAGGAGATATCCTCTTTACAAACTACGGTCTCTCCGGTTTTGCCATACTTGATATCTCCCAACATGCCAGTGAAGCACTGCTTGCATTTTCTCATGTCAGTGTTGCTTTGAATCTTTTGCCAAATTTTACACAACAACAACTCTCAGGCTATATTACAAATCTTGCAAAAAGACATCCAAACTACACTATTAAAGATACTCTTGTTGGTCTTTTACCATTGAAAATTGTAACAAATCTGCTGCAATTTTTAGAGATCCAACCCGATACAGAAGCAAAAACCATCACACCAAAACTTGCAAAGAAAATAGCAAATACTACTCTTAACTGGCGTTTTGAAGTTGAAGAGACACATGGTTTTCGACATGCAGAGGTAAGTGGCGGTGGTATTTGCACAGATGAAATCGATCCAAAAACAATGCAGTCTCGTAAAGAGAAAAATCTATACTTCACCGGAGAAGTTCTTGATATTGTCGGCAGAAGAGGCGGTTATAATTTTGCATTTGCATGGGCGAGTGCATATATAGCCTCAAAGAGTATCGTATCTACTTAAAAAGTAGATATTTAATAAAATTTAGTGTAGAATTATCATAAATAATAAATTCTAAAAATATTATAAAAAATTATAAAGGAATTTCTCTAAAAAAATGCTGTTAAAAAATTTCTCCATACTTTTTATTGAAGACAATAAAACAACACAAGAACAAATTAAAATGATCTTAGAAGATGATGTCAAAGAGTTTTATCAAGCATACGATGGAGAAGAAGGTCTTCGGCTCTATTATGAAAAAAAGCCTGATATTGTCATTACAGATATTAATATTCCTTTTATTAATGGTTTAGAATTAGCAGCAAAAATAAAAAAAGATGAGAGTTTAAAACCAGTCATCATAATGTCAGCACATGATGATCGAAATACAATATTAGACTCTGTAAACCTTGGAAGTAACGGATTTATTGCCAAACCTGTTGATGTAGATCTTTTATATGAACGCTTAAATGCCATAGCATCTACTCTCCATCAAGAGAGTCTAAAAAAACACTCAACAGAGACAAAAATGCAAGAACTCTACCAACTTGCATATGTCGATCCACTAACACAAGTAAAAAATATGCTCTATTTTGATAAAGAGTTCACACAACTCATTCAAAAAACAGATGATGAATCTTTTAAACTTGCTCTCTTTTTTATCAATATAGACACGCTTACAGCAATCAATGAAGATTATGGCTATAAAACAGGAGATTCTTTACTACAAAGTCTCGCAAAAAATATACTTAAAATTCTTCCGGCCAACTCTCTTTTGGCACGAAAAAACGAAGATGAGTTTTTACTGCTCTACCAAGAGTATCTTGATGAGAATGATCTTGAAAAACTTGCAAACCTGCTTGTTAAAACAATATCACAGACCATACAGGATGAGGAGTTAAACATTAAAGACTCATGCAGTATCGGAATAAGCCAATATCCAGAAGACAGCAAAAATAAAAATGAACTGCTATTTTTGGCTAAAAATGCAATGTATAATGCAAAAAAAGCTTCTCAAAAACATTACTTTTTTGCCTCAAACAACAAGCTTGTTCTCCAACAATCTCAAGACAATGATCTCATTATAATCGCACCTGATCTTTTTTGGCATAAAACATACCAGCAACTTTTAACAAACAAATCAGAAATAACACTGACAAAAAAAGAGTTGCTCTTTTTGTCTCTGCTTTTTAGCAAAGCAAATTATCAGGCTACCCATGAAGAGATCACCCTGCATTTATGGAATGATTCTCATCTTGACAAAAAAGAGAATATCAAAACATTAGTAAAAACACTAAGAAAAAAATTGCCGTATAATTTTATTAGCAACATATTTAGTATCGGCTACAAAATTCAATTTCATTCAAAGGTTTAAAAATGTCAACACCACTTATTATTCTGATTGTTGTAGCTATCATTCTGATTTTAATGTACAACTCTTTGGTTGCCAAAAAAAATCAGGTAGATAATATCTTCGCAACTATTGATACACAACTTAAAAAACGTTATGACCTTATACCAAACCTTGTTGCTTCTGTTTCAAAATATATGGAACATGAGAAGTCAATTCTTGAAGATATTACAAAGCTCCGATCACAGGCAAACAAGCCAAATCTTTCCCAAAAAGAAAAAATAGAACTCGACAGCAAAGTCAGTAATGCTCTGGGTTCTATTATGATCGCAGTAGAGAACTATCCTGATCTCAAGGCAAATGAAAATGTAATGCACCTGCAGCACTCACTCAATGAAGTAGAAGATCAAATAGCAGCAGCTCGTCGTGCATATAATCAAGCTGTTACTGATTATAACAATGCCTTGGAGATGATACCAACAAATTTTATGGCAAATGCCATGGGATACTTACCAAAAGATCTCTTTGTTATACCCGAAAATCAAAGAAAAAATATTAATGTAAGAGAACTCTTTAACCAATAGCGATGAAAAGCATTAGCCAACTGACAGACTTCTACTACAAAGAGCTCTATCCGACACTTCAAGAACTTGAAAATGATCGAAAAAAGATTAAAAAAAGAGTCATATATGTCGGTATTATCTATCTTCTTTTTGTTACACTTATCGGATTGGCTATCTATAAACAACTCTCACTAGATATACTCTTTTTATTCGCTGTTTTTATACTTGCAGGAATGAAGTTTATCTACAGTTATTTTGTCGATGAGTACAGCGTAGACTTTAAAAACAAAATCATTGCACCCCTTATAAATGAGATAGATAACAATCTTGACTACTCCCCACATCTTCATATTCCAACAGCAGAGTTTAATCGATCAAAACTCTTTTCAGATCGACCGGATCGAGTAAGTGGAAATGATTATGTACATGGAAAAATAGATGATATTCCCATCCTTTTTTCTGATTTTTATGCAGAAAAAAAACATACAAATTCAAGAAACAAAGAGTCATGGGAGAAAATTTTTCAAGGGCTCTTTATCATCTCAGAATTTCCAAAAAATTTTCATGCACAAACAATTGTACTGCCAGACAGTGCACAAAAATTCTTTGGCAATCTCATAGGAAACTGGCTTCAGGCAAATAACTTCTCTCGTGATGAACTTGTTAAAATGGATAATAGTGAATTTGAAAAAGAGTTCGTAGTATACAGTACGGATCAGATAGAAGCACGATACATACTCACACCTCGTCTCATGCAAAAACTGCTTAGCTATAAAAAAAGAGTAAAACACCCTCTCTACATCTCATTTATAGGCGGAAAAATCTATATGGCAATTGAGTATAATAATGATATGTTTGAGCCTGCTATTTTTCGTTCACTTTTAGAGTATAAAATAGCAATGGATTATATACAAACACTACATCTAGCAATTGGTGTTGTAGAAGAGTTAAAACTCAATCAAAAACTATGGAGTAAAATATGAAAAAAATAGTAGCACTTATGGCGATATTAGCAAGCCTTAACCTTTGGGCAATTTCAGTTGGTGAGAAACCAAAAGAGGTGACAATTTCCGGTGATAACGGGGGAATGGCAAAAGATGGATCTGCTTGGAGTTCAAAAAGCATAAAAGATAAAGTTTATGTTATGTTTTATGTCGATCCAGATGAAAAAGATCTCAACGAAGCTTTCAGTGATGCACTTAAAGCAAAAAAGTATAGAGAAAAAGGGGCTTATGGTAGTATAGCTGTTGTTAATCTTGCAGCAACATGGAAACCAAATGTTATCATTGAGTCACTTTTAAAAAGTAAACAAGAAGAATTTCCACAGACTATCTATGTAAAAGATAAAAACAGTGTACTTGTCAAAGAGTGGGAGCTTGCTGATGATAACAGTGATATAGTTATATTTGACAAAGATGGAAAAGTTCTTTTTTATAAAGCAGGAAAAATGAGTATTAAAGATATGCAAAAAGCATTTACCGTAATTGAGGAAAATATCTAAATGAATGATGAAACAAGTATATTAAGTAAAAGTATTAAAGACCTTTTTACTGCAAAAATGTTGCAGTACTCCATTTTACCATTTATTTTTTCTATGATTATTCTCTATACGCTCTTTTTTATAGTAGCAGGAATGGGTATAGATCAGTTTGCAACACTTGATATAGACTCAACGCAGACAACAATTCAAAATGGAATCCCACATACAGAGAGTTTTAGTGCAAGACTTGAAGGTACTGCAATTATTCAATTTTTGATGAGTTCAGCTCTTACTTCATGGATCGCCACATTTTTAGTCTATACAATCGGCAGTTTTATTACTCTTTACTTTTCTATTTTTGTAGCACTTTTGGTTATTGGTTTTTTAACACACCTGATACTTAAGGAGATACAGATCCGTCACTATCCTGATGTAGAGATGATAGGCTACTCAAATACTTTTGAGAGTATTCTTTTAACACTCAAATGGATAGTAATTATGATAGTACTTTTTATTGTATTTGTTCCGCTGTATTTCATTCCTATCATCAATGTGATCGCTTTTAACTTTCCGCTTTACTACTTCTTTCACAAAATGATGACCTATGATGTCAGCTCAAATATCTGTACAAAAGAAGAGGCTATGAAGATCAGCTACTTTCACGGATCAACACTAAGACTTAAGACTTTAGGTCTTTATCTACTCTCTTTGATCCCATTTGTGATCTTTTTTGCATCTGTTTTTTATGTAATATATCTGGGTCACAGCTATTTTATAGAGGTGAGAAAATTAAGAGGTGGCAATATTTTTAAATAATAATTGTAAATTTTGATCCAAAATAACTTTTTTCAGCAATAGTAAATGTATCATTTTCGGCAATCAGAGTTCCCCCAAAGTGTTGTGTTATGATTTTATTGCTCATAAAAAGACCTATCCCTGTTCCCTGTGCTTTATGTTTTGTTGTAAAATAGGGCTCAAATATTTTCTCTTTAATAGCAGCAGGAATACCTCCTGCACTATCAAAGATCTCGACAATAGTTTTTTCATCTCGTTTGGATGTTTTTATATAAACAACTCTTGATTCTATTTTATTCTCAATAAAAGCATCTTTGGAGTTATTCAATATATTTAAAAGAACTTGAGAAAACTCACTCTCTTTTCCTTTAAGAACAAGAGCTTCTTTACTATAAAGCGTAAAAAGTTCAATATGATTCTCTTTGTAGGTTGCCTCTACTAAACTTATTGTTCTTCTAATTGTATCATTGAGTTGAAATAGACTCTCATCTCTCTTTTGTTTATAAAAATCTCTAAAGTCATCAATAGTATTTGAGAGATAGCGTGTCGTCTCATTTATCTTATCAAAAGTTTCATATAGTTCTTCATCGGTAAGAATATTATTTTTATATCGAAGTTTTGCACCGGAGGAGAGTGTACTGATAGAACTTAATGGCTGTCTCCACTGATGAGCAATATTTCCAATCATTTCACCCATTGAAGCAAGTTTTGATTGCTGCAAAAGAAGAGCATCTTTTTCTCTTTCTTCAGTAATATCTTG
>Ga0256837_1002221_pt1 | contig 12313 bp, 10 predicted proteins | sample 4562384metaG_FD_185976 | JGI IMG/M metagenome (GOLD analysis project Ga0256837, IMG submission 185976) | Hydrothermal vent microbial communities from Guaymas Basin, Mexico - 4561-384 | ecosystem: Environmental > Aquatic > Marine > Hydrothermal vents | place: Mexico: Guaymas Basin | collected... | reverse complement strand
ATACAAAAACACTTCAAAATCTCTTTAAATTTTCTCTCTGAAATGTGTGCATGTTTTATATACTTGTTTTTTACCGTATTCATGGGATTAGTTTAACATATTCTCTATGCTAAACTAGTCTTGACCCATGAATGATTATAGCAAATATCTTTTAAACTCTCTCAACATTTCCAGTTCTAATAGACTCTAAAATCTTAAATGTCGTTTTAGTTGTATTGTAAATAGACTCAAAACTTATTGCCTCTTTACCATTTTTTACAGCCTCTTTAAAAGCTTTAAATTCATTTACAAAGCCTTTATCTTGGTTCGCACTTTTTGTTTTAGATGCTTTGCCACTGTTGTAAATAACTAATTCTCTAAAATCTATCATACTCATACTTATACCATTTCCAAAAAGCTCTATATGCTCTTTTGGCATTGATATATCTCCATAAGCGTAGTACCCAATTGTAGCAGTTGAGCCATTTTTGTAGTTTAGTACAATATTTACATTATCTTCATCTGGAATTGATTGATCATTTTTAACCACTGTTGTAGCATACACACTCTCTACACTACTTCCTATAAGATAACTACAAGTATCTATAAAATGACATACCTCCCCTATGATACGACCACCACCTATAGATCTGTCTTGTATCCAAACATCTTTTGGGATAATACCTGCATTTACTCTATAGTTTATAGAGATTTGCCCTCTAATGTTTTGCTTCATCTGCTCTATCATAGGAGAAAATCTTCTGTTAAATCCAACTTGAACTATAGTTTCACCTGTATAAGCCTCTTTTATAGCTTCTAACTCACTTTCATAAATACAAAGAGGCTTTCCTGCAAAACAATGTTTTTTGGAGTTTATTGCATCTATGACAGCAGATGCATGTTTGTTGTGTTGTGTTGTAATAAAAACAGAGTTAATCTCAGAGTTTTTAAATATCTCTGCACTATCTGTTGTCATATATTTAAAATCATACTTTTTCCCTGTACCTTCAGCACTTACACCTGTTGCTGTACAAAGCCCTACAAGCTCATACCCACCTGCTTTTTGTAAGTTTGGCAATATAACAGATTTTGTAAAGTTTCCTGCACCTATAAGTCCAATATTTACAGTATCATTTTTTATAGTTTTTACAGTTCTTTGTATGATTTTTTCATCTTTTAATTTTATATCGCGTTTATAGTTTAGTACAATCCCTAAATATTTCTCTTTTACTTTACCCTCTAAAAGATCATACGCTTTCATAGCATCATCAAACTCAAATTGATGTGTTAAGATCTCTTTTGGAGTGATTTTACCCTCTTGTATAAGTCCTAAAAATGCTTCAAAATTTCTTTGTTCTGTAAAACGAACTAAATCGTAAGGGTAGTCTATACCTTTTTCTTCATAATCTGGATCATATCTTCCTGGACCATAAGCCATAGAAAGGCGTAGATCTAACTCTTTTTTATAGTACTCATTTCTTGGAATATCCATACCAACCATACCAAGAAATACTACACGACCTCTCATGCGAGATATCTCTGCTGCGTCTATTACAGGTTGGTTAGACATAGTAGAAGCAGCGATTATAACTGCATCTACCCCATAACCATTTGAAAACTCCTTTGCTTTTGCAATGAGTTCACTTGCATGGCAAGCTTCATCTGCTCCCAATTTTTTTGCAAGTTCTATTTTATCTGGATCAACATCACTTCCTATAACTTTACATCCATTTGCTTTTAAAAGTTGTACTGTAAGTTGCCCTAAAAGCCCAAGCCCAATAACAGCTACTCTCTCACCTAGTTTAGGTTCAGTTTGACGCACACCTTGAAGTGCAATAGCCCCAACTGTTACAAATGAAGCATCAATATCATCTACACCATCTGGAATTTTTACCATGAGGTTTTTTGGTACATAGTTTATCTCTGCATGGTTTGCATACCCAGCACCACCACATGCTACTCTGTCACCAATATTAAGTCCACTCATGTTTGAACCTAACTCTACAACACGACCAGCTAAACTATACCCTAAAGGGATAGGAGTATCAAGTTTTGTAAAAACTTTTTCAAGTGTATTTTTTACACCCTCCTTTTTCATTTTATCTAACACTTGTTTTACAAGGTCTGGTCTATCTTTTGCTTTAGCAAGCATGGACTTCTTAGCAAAGTCAACTAGCATTTTCTCTGTTCCTGCACTCACTAGTGATACTCTTGTTTGCACTAGGGCACCATTTTCTTGACATACTGGAACTGGTACCTCAAAAAGACCTAACTCTCCTGTTTTAAAGCTTTGTATTAGTTGTTTCATATTTTTTACCTTACTGAATGTTTCTTTATATTTTCACATATATTTAAATATTTTTTAGCACGTGATTGTGCTGTTTCAAATGACAATAACCTTTTTTTACCTTTTTGAATTAACTCTCTTTGAAGTTTTTCATTTTTAGATAGCTCTATAATTTTATCTGCAATATCTTTTGGATTTAGTGGATCAAAATATATCGCTGTATCTTTACAGATATCTTTTACAAATAATAAATTAGAAGTTAAAATTGGCTTATCCATTTTCATTGCTTCTGGATAAGAAGCTGTAAAACACTCGAGTAATGTTGGTAAAAAAAGAGCATCTGTTTGTGCGTATGCAGATGGACACAAATGGATAGGTAAAGTTTCTAATGTTGTTACATACTCCTCAAATCCTGAAAAAAGCTTGTTGTATTCTTCTTTACTTATTGTCAAGACAAACTTATACTTAATATCTTGTTTTTTTAAGTATGGGATCACATCCTTAATAATTTTTAAATTTTTATGTGGATAATTATGAGATATAGTAATAAATCTAAATTCATTTTTCTCTTTTTGCATTAAATTTATATTATCTAAAATAGGATTATCAAAGTATGAGTTATATGTATTACCAACAACATAAATTTTTTCTTTTTTAATATTATGATATTGATGAAGTCTTAATTTAGTATCTTCTGTTTCTGTTATATAGTAATCAGCATCATATTTAACAAAATAAGCTTTATATAAAATTTCTAACCTTTTTTTTATTCTTTGTAAAAATTTCAATTCTCCAAAAGCTGCTGAATTTGGATTTATTAACCATGGTAATGCAAATCCCATTATATGTAAACTTTTTGGTCTCCAAAATGTTGGACCAAAAACAGAAAAAACAATATCTGGTTGAATCTTTTCCTCTAGTTTATTTAAAATATTAATAATCTCTTTTCTATTTTTTAAAGGAGCTGGAGATTTCTGAATATTATAAAAATAGAATTGTTCATTAAACATTTCTTGATTGATTTGTTTTTGAATAGCAGAAGATAAAAAAATATGATATTCGTTATCTGTTTTTATCTCTTTTAATTCATTGATAAACGAAAGGGCAACTTGCATACCACCACCAACATAAAGATTGGATGTATTTATTAGTAATTTCACTGTACAACTAATCCTAAAAGAAATTTATTTGCATACTAAAATTCTTTTTAAATATTGTTTCGTTTGTTTTTGAGAATCAAACATAGAAAACTTGTCTTTAGCACTGTTTGAGATCTTTTTATAGTTATCTTTATTAAAATACTCTATAGCTTTTTTTAGCTCTTTTATATTTTGAGGTTCAACTAAAATCCCTGTTTTATACTCATCTGTAATCTCTTGTAATCCAGCTAATTTTGTAGAGATGATAGGGATGCCAACAGAGTAACTCTCTAAGATAATTCCAGGGTAACCCTCTTTATAACTTGGAAGTAGTAGTACATCATATAGAGATAAAGTAGTTAACACTTCATTTGATTTTAGCGTACCTTTATAAGATATACCATTAGATTTAAAATATTCACTACTATACTTTTCATTGTGAATAGGTCCATAAATATCTATAGTGTAACTCTCATCCAAAAGCTTTTTTACTTCAACTATCTCATCTATACCTTTTTCTTTTTTTACATGACTTATAAATACAAATTTTTTACTAAAGTATTTCTCTTTAATCTGTATAGTGGGTTTATTTCTAACATTTGGAAACCAAAAAGTGTTTTTGTTGATTTTAGTAAAGTTTTGTACAAGTATCTGCATCTCTAAAAATAGGAAGTCAATATGTTTAAATATAAAGTTTAAAAGTCTCTTTTTGATACCACTTGCAGAAGTGTATGCATCCCAAGCTTCTCCTCCAAACTTTCTTAAACTTGTAGTTTTACCAAAAGCTTTTCCTACTAAAATAATAAAGGGAGCAAAAAATATATAGTCTCTTGAACTATGTAATGAGATATGAGGTACTCCAAACTGTTTTACTAAAATTTGAAATAAAATAGAAACGTAAGCTACAAGAGTATTAGAGTAATTTTTCTTATTTGTATCTATTGCCTTATAGTTAATATTTTGCTCTTTCATCTGTTCTAATAAATTTTCAAATAAAACAATAGCTCCCCCTGTTAAAGAGGTGTCTTTTTTATTTTTCATAGGGCCAATAAGTAATAAACTATGCATTTTGATTAACTACTTTAAATTTATTTATACCATTTATAATGAAGAGGTTAACTATAAATTGTTTATTATTCAAGGTAGAAGATATTTTATTATTATTTTCATCTTCTAACTCAAAAAAGCTCCCCGATACAACTGTAATCATAGTTTCTTCTAATTCTTTATAATTATTAAACTCAATTATTATATGTTCTTTTGTAAATGATAACATAGAGTTTTCTTTAGTATAAATATATTTTGCTATTTCATCACAAGTAGCGTACCATATAGATTTTTTAGCTAAAAATTTATAGATTTTTTGTAAACTTTCTATATCGGAAACTATATTTGCTGATTGTGTTAAACCAGAAGATGTTGCAGGAGATATATGTTCTTGAATGCTAATTATATGACCATTTAGATAGAGTTGATTTAAATTTTTGTATTGTAAAATATTATAAAGAGGTTGTAAGAATTTTAATATTCCTTTTTTCTTATCTTTTTTCTTATCTCCTGTTTTGTAAGATAATCTTACAAAAGCATTTCCTGCAAAATTTGTAGGGAAAGAGATAACTTTATTTGTACCAAAAAATGAAAAGTTATAATCTTTAGAGATATAATTAACACTATCACACCAGTAATGAAAATTACACTTATCTATTATTTCTAAAGAATTTTCTATCTGTTTATATCCACAAAATTTTCCGCCACTTATTGATTTTTTTAAATATTTTTGAAAGATCTTTTGACCATTTTTTGTTATAGTTACACCCTCTTCTATATTGCTAAAGAGTTCCCATTCATGTAAAAAATTATTATAAGTTGATAAATTTAACTCATCTATATATTTACCATGATTAGATCCATGATGAGATACTTCATGACCTTGATTTTGAAGTGATAATAAAAATGTTATAAACTCTTCTCTTTCTCCTATATCATACTTTTTAAATTCTTGAGGAGTATTGTTATTTATCACATTATGTTTTAAGTAAGGAACAAAAAAAGTGATTTTAATTTGAGGAAATGTTGATAATAATTTTTCACTTAAAAATTTAAATACAGAATCATCTTTATCACATAAATGTCCCCAATCATTTTTATAAGATTTATCATAAACATTGATATATGCATCACTAAGATCATCTATCATTAATACTGATGGAGATTGAAAGTTGTTATACCAATTTGCAATATTTATTCGCACTACATATCCTCATAGTCATGAATATTAATATCTTTTTTGATTATCTTTGCAGGAATACCAACAACAATACAATTATCCGGTATATCCTTTGTAACAACTGCATTTGCACCAATAATAACATTATTTCCAACTGTTACATTTCCTATAATTCTAGCACCAGCAGCTATATATACATAATCTCCAATTTGCGGAACATTATATTCCTTCGACTTACCACCAATAGTTATACCTTGCCCTAGTATACAATTATCACCAATAGATGTTCGTTCATGAATAACTACACCAATTCCTCCATAAGCAAATTTTGTCTTTTCACCTATTTTTGTTTTATATGGAACAGATGAATTAAACACTAGAAATTGTATGTAATATATTATTTTTGGTATTATTGGAATATTTTTTTTATAAAGCATATGTGCTACATTATATAAGTTAATTAAATTCATATTGCTACCTCTTATTGAAACAAACTATTTATATTATTTTTAGTATGATTAAAAAAACTATCATCAGGGTTTAAATTTTTATACTCTAAAATTGCATTAGACATTTGCTCTTGATTATCTACATCAACTAAAAATCCATTTTTTTTATCCTTAATAAGTGTGCTCATAAATGGTATACATTTTGTAGCAACAATAGGTTTTTGTAAATATATATTTTCAAGTACAGTATTTGGTAACCCTTCCCATCTTGACGATAAAACATAAAGATTTGAATAATAATAAAACTTATAAGGGTTATCTTGAAATCCTAAAAAAAAAACATAATTTTCTAATTCTAGTTTTTTAACTAAATTTTCCAATTTTATTCTTTCACCGATTACATCTTCTCCTATAATATACAATCTAAAATTACTATTAATACCAATCACTTTTTTAAAACTTGAAATAAGAGTATCGAAACCTTTTTGTTCTATTAATCTTCCAGATGCAACTACATTAATATTATTTAAATTAAAAGGATTATCAATATTTGTTATCTTTTCTTCAATCAATTCTTTATCAATAGGATTTAATAAAACTTCAACTTTATCACTTTGCACAAAATGATACTTTATAATTTCATCTTTCATTTCTGGTGTTTGAGCTATAATTTTATCTGCACTTTTATATACTAAATCTAAAAGTTTCTTCATATATAAACTTAATTCATTTTTTTCTAAAATTAATTTTGGAGAATTAGGACTTCTTAGAAAAACTTTTGGTTTTAAAGATACTCCTAGTAAAGAAAAATATAACGCAATATGACCTCTAAATATACTTGAAAATACTATATCTGGATTAGTTGTTTGTATAATTTTTCTAAGTTTTAAAATTGAAAACATTGTTCTATTTATATTTAATTCAATTACATGTAAATTATTTGGAATAAATTTATATGCAGGACCATTTTTAGATAACACAACTAACACAACATCATAAAGATTTTTATCCAATTGTTTTATAATATTTATAGTGACTCTTTCTGCTCCACCACCAACTAAATGTGGTAAAAAAAACAAAATTCTAGTTTTTGCCATAATTAACTTTTTCCTTATTTATTTTATACTCATATGCGATCATTGCAAACAATGTTATACCATAAAAATCATCTATTACAATAAAGTTATTATGAAATAATGCATTAGCTAAATATGCAAAAAATGCAATATAGAAAAACTGAACTATCTCTTTTGAGAAATTATTTTGCATTAATTTTATTAATTTAAACATAAAAATTATAAAAACAAATAATCCAAATAATGTATATTTTAAACCTATATTTACTATTCCATTATGTGATTCATATTTTAATATATTTTCATTATGCAATATATCATACATTTCTTGCTTTGCAATTTCATAACTATGTTCAGAAGCTCCCATAGGATATTGTAAAGTTGTATAAAGACCAGTTAATGCCAAAGGTAATCTTCCTTCTGCAGATTTACCTTTTGTACTTGTAATTCGATCTAATGTATCTATATGATTTATATACACTGTAGTAGCATATGAAAATGAAAAGAACAAAAATATACTAAAAATTAATTTATTTATAAGTTTAGATTTTGCTAAATTAATATAACTAAGATATATAAATAATACAACCCATGAAAGAACAACAGACCTAGTTAATGAAAAAACTGCTACTATTCCTAGAAAAATAAAATACAATATATATATGTTATTCTCATTTTTTATATATAAATAAATTGTCATAATCATGTTCATTGTTAAAACATATGCTAATGGAATACTTGTAGAATAAAATCCAGTCACTCTCTTTCTAAATGAAACAGTATCATCATAGCCAACTGCATTACTAGCAAAATAAGTATTTTTCAAATCCCATGCTAGTTCAGTAAAAGGTGTTAATGAAGACTGAAAAAAAGCTACCAATATAATAAAAAAATTCAAAATCAATATAATTTGTAAAGTATTTTTATAATTTAACAAAGCATAATATATAAGGTAGATAATAATTACTAAAAAAACGACTCTTATGACTTCGATAAAAATTGTTAACTCTAAATCATTTTGTAAAAAAGTCACTGTAAAAAGTTTTAAAAAAAGTAACATAATAAAAATAAAAAAAACTTTGTTAAGTAACAAAAGTATTTTATTTTCAAAGCTATCATATAAATATTTTTTAATTAAAAATATAAATATGATAGATTCTATAATACGAGGATAACTAATGCCTGCAATTTTCATAGTACCTAATGTACCTTCAAAAGCGAATAAAAATAAAAGTAGATAAAGACTTAATAATTTAATAGATTTTAACATTATAATCTACCTTTTAAAGCTATGAATTTATTATAAATAAGGGATTTGTTTTTACTACTTAAAATAAAAAAATAAAGAATTATAGCAACTAAAAAAACTTCTATCAAACCTATACTAAATAGACTAAACCATGTTTCTAATAGTTGAATATTTCCAATGTATATAACACCTATAAAAAAAAGAATTATTTTAGTTAATAATTTAAAATTTATTTGTTTTCTATTTTGAAAGTGAATCATCTTGTTAGTAAGATATGGAAATAATAAAAGCATTATTAACCTTCCTAAAAAAATTCCTATAAATATACTACTTATATTATTCCAAACATAATAGTATCCTACTAAACTACATACTACACTCAAAATAACAGAAACGAAACCTATCATGACTTTTGATTTTATATTTAAACTTAAATCAATTAAAAAAGCTTCATTTCTAATAAAAATGAGCTGTATCATTAAAAATGCAATTAAAATATTATTCAAATCTCCAAGAAATAATTTTTCTCCTGCCCATAAAAATACAAAACTTTTATTTAAAAGTAGCATAGCTGCTGCTATAAAAAGACTTGTAACTAACAAAAGTTCTCTCAGCTGTTTAATAATCTCTCTACTTTTACTAAACTCTTTGTTTCCTATTAATCTACCTAAACCAGGTGTTATTGCAGATGAAACTATAGCAGATAATGTTATACCAATAATAGCAATATATCCAGTAAAAATATATTGGGATACACTTGTCGCACTTACAAATATACTTAAAAATATAATTTCACTTGACATTAAAAATCTTGCTATGAACGACCAAATAAGTTTCCATGAACTAAATTTAAAAAAAATACTTAAATCATTTCTTGTTGGTTTTTTTATATTAAACCAATTAACATTATGCTTGCATATAAAAAAATAATGTATACCTCTAAATATAGTTATCAGCAGTGTAATTATTGCTAATTCTTCAATAGAGTAACCCAAAGATAATACTATATACATAAGGAGAGCACTTATTATTAACCAAAATAATTTAATATAGTTTGTGATATAACCCTTATTTACACCAATTAATACTGATTCTGAAATACCAAAAAGAGGTGTGATTATTAGATTTATTCCTAAAAGAAATACTATAAATCTCACTAGATTATATTCATTTTCATTAATACCTCGAACTAAAAATGGACTAAAATAAATCAATAGACTAATAATAATACTTAAAACTGGTAGAAATATAAACCATACAAAGAGAGCACTCCCTACCTCTCTTCTTTTTTTATCTAAATCATTACTTGCTTCTTGGTTAGCAATTGTCCATTTAAGTGCTTGCGATCCTTTACCATCAGCAATAGAAGCAAAACCTAAAAAATGATCAATTGATTTCCAAATACCAAAATAAACACTACCTAAATAGTTTACTAAAATAGGATTTAAAACTAATGCTATAATAGTATTAACAATAAAAAATATTAATCCTGAAAGTGCATTATTTTTTGCATTATTTTTTAAATCGTTCAATAACTAATTCCCCTACCTCTGCAATAGAATTTATATTGGTATTTATTTCAATTACATTAACTTTATACTCTGAACATATTATGATAACTTTATTATATAATTTTATATAATTTTTTAAAAACTTTTCTTTCTCGTCTTTTTTTTTCCCTTTGATTCTATGATTTTGTTTCCTATTATCTATCCTATTTGCCAAAATATCTATTGGTGTGTTTAAATAAATTATCTCACTGTAATAGGGTATAATCTTTCTCATTTCTTGTAAAAAAAAATTCTCCTGTTGTGGAATTTCAATAATTAATTTTGTCAAAATAAATAATGGACCTTGATCAAAACAAATAATATTTTGACTATTGTCTTTTTTAATGCTTTTAAACATCATCAAAAAAGTAATATATTCTTTAATATGTCGTATATTTTTTGTAAGCAAAAAAATATGTATTAATTTTATTATTTTGGATAATATAAAATAGTCAATTTTTTTATACTTAATTGTATCTTTGACATTATTATTTTTTTGTTTGATATATTTAATTGTTGATGATTTACCAGAACCTGCTAAACCTAAAATTTCAAACACTATGATTATCCTTTTGGTTAAGTGAATTCCAAATAATATTTAAGATTTTTTTTTCAACAAAATCAAAACTATTTTCTGTATTGATGACATGAGAATGTTCAATATTTGAAAAATCTTTATCCCAAATTTGTCCTGATCTTATTAAAAGTTCATCAGGGTCATCTTCTGGTCTTCTTTTTAAAGCTATTTGAGGGTTTAACTTCAATACTATTAATTCATCAACACCTTCAATCATTTTATGCATATCTTTTTCTATTTTTGAAAGCCAGTTAAATTTATTATTTTGAATTGTATGAATTCTTGGACAATCCATACTTGTTACACCATCTAATGGTATCCTATCTAAAATAACTATACCACCATTAGATTTGATCTTTAATGCCTCTTGAAACTCTTTTTTTCTACCATATGCTATTACTAAGTAGATTAATGCTTGTCTTAAATCTTTTAAGCCTAATATTTTAGAAATTTTACTTATTATTAATAATAAATTTCCAATTATATGTAATTTTGGTCTTCCTATATGAATAGTTTTAACATAAAAATGTTTATTTAAAATATTTTGTAATTTCTCTATATTCGTGCTTTTTCCTGCTCCATCGCCACCAACAAAAGCAAATATTCTACCACCATTTTCAGGTATCTTTTTAGAGTTGATTTTATTTTTTAAAAATTTATCTAAACGCCCTTTATTTATTCGAGTAAATGAGATAAAAAAGCTTTTCATCTCACCATGATAACTATATGGAGATAACATTTTTTTTAATTTTTTACTATAAAGAAAATATTGATTTAAAGAATTGTTTTCTTTTATGACATTTTCACATTCATAAAAAAATGTTTTTTCAATAAATGGAAAAGTTTCATCTAATGCATTTGACAATTTATCTCTGTCAAGTCTATTATTTAAATCTATATATTCTAAATATGCACTTCCTGTTACTACACCATCTTTTTGTTTTTTATACATTTTTAGTTGTGCTGTTGGCAACATCATTATAAATGGTATGAAAGCATTTTTTAGTAAAAGCCTTATTATTAACAATATATACTCATTCTCAACACTTGGAATATATACATATTTATATTTAATTTTTGAATCAATATATTTTTGAATAATAGGTAAATTAACACTTTTATCTACATCATAACCAACTTCAAGTAAAAAATGTAAATGAATATGTACTAACTCTTTTTTTTCAATATCCATTCCAAAATAATGAAATATTTCATTTTGCCATGTATCTTTTTTTGAAAAACCTCGAATAATGTTTTGTTTTTTAAATAATCTATAGATTTCTTCTTTTTTCAACGGATTTACTAATATATCTAAGTCATCTACACCTGATAATGCTTGTTCTATATTGGTATTACTTTTCCAGTGAACATAATCAATATTATTTTCTTCTAATGTCTTTAAAAAAGAATTTATCACATCATTCATGGGCTATCTATTCCTTATACAACAAATTTAGTTGCTATTTATCATATATTTATACAAAAATATTTAATAATAAAATAATTTCTTGACTTTAAATAATTTATATCAATTAATACTATTTTGAATCTTTCTGAATAATCTACAATAAATTAGAAAATACATCTCTAAAAATCTCATATCCACATCACATCCCACAAAAATCCAAAACTACCTTTTGCATACTACTAAATTCTTTAAACTCCTTGTGTGCAACCAAAAACACAACTATATCTGCCTCTTCCAATGCTTTTTTATACTCTATAATTTCTAATGTTTTATGCTCTTTTATATTTGGCTCAACAGCAAGTACATCTAAAC
>Ga0256837_1002219_pt1 | contig 12315 bp, 13 predicted proteins | sample 4562384metaG_FD_185976 | JGI IMG/M metagenome (GOLD analysis project Ga0256837, IMG submission 185976) | Hydrothermal vent microbial communities from Guaymas Basin, Mexico - 4561-384 | ecosystem: Environmental > Aquatic > Marine > Hydrothermal vents | place: Mexico: Guaymas Basin | collected... | reverse complement strand
TAATAAGCTGATTTCTTATCATCAGAAAAACCACTTGCCCAAAATCTTCTTCTAGATCTCCTTATATACCAATTTGTAAGCTTATCAACTAAACTTATGACATTTCTTGTAGCAACATCTAGATAAAACTTTCTTAACGACTGATCTACCTTATCAAAAGTAGAATAATACTCAGACAAAATCCATTTATCAAGTTCGTTTTCTATACGCCATATAGGAAGTTTGACAAATTCTAAAAAACTTATATTGTATCTAGTTTTCAAGTACTCATAATCTAGATTTTCTTCCTTATCGTAAAACCAAGCCCATAAAGGTCTAAAAGTAATATTATGTGCTACTATCAAAATTTTTTTACCTTTCTCTTTATCTAAAATATTTTTATAAACTTCTACTATTTGTTTTCAGTCTCTTGACCAAAATTCTGATACAATTCTTATCTCTACCTCTTTTCATAAACTGTCTTTAAGAATTTGTTTTATTTTATCTGCCGTTTGTTTAGCTCTCAAAATATTGGAAGTATAAATTACATCAGGATTTATTCTTATCACTTTTTCAATAAAATCTTTTTGCTCCATAAGTTTAAATCATTCTTCAGAAAGACCAACATCGGGATCATCAGAATTTTCTTCTTTCAAAGAATGTCTAACAAACCAAACCTGTGTACCAGGATGCTTAAATCAATCTATCTTTGCATAAGTTTCTAAAAATTTATAAATATTTTCCAAAGGCAGGATAACATCTTTTAAAACTTGTTCTACTCATTTTTCTGAAAATCTTAAAGGTTCAGCTCTAACAACTGGAGAATTTAAAACATATAACCTGAAAGCATCTGGTCAATATTTATCTAAAAGATATTTTGGATCAGGATAGTTTTTCAATCTCTTTGACATCTTCTTTCAATCTTCGGCAAGAATTAATCAGTTAACAACAACATTTTTAAAAGCTTTAGAGTTCATAACAGCATTTCCAATCACATGAAGTGAATAGAACCATCCTCTAGTTTGATCTAAACCTTCAGCTATAAAATCTGCTGGATATTTTATTTTTTTAGACATTATAAATATTTTTTAATTTTCTAAAAAAGGAGTTAAATCTATTATTCATTCTTTAAAAACATATTCTTTAAATTGAGAATCTACATTATTAAAATCAACTATATCTACCAAAACTGGCAATTCTTCAAATTCATTTTTTAATTTTAAAATCAAATCTAGATTTACTTTTTTTCATTCTAACCCTATATCTCGGTCAGAATTTCTTTTATGTTTACCTACAGCTCTACTTCAAAAAATAAATACTCTAACTCATTTGGGAATATGTTTTTTCAAAACATCAACTATCAATTTAAACTCTTTTTCATCACTATTTCAATACTTTAACAATTTCATCATAAACTTTTTGGATAAAAGGTAGTAAATATTCAATTTGTTCAACTAATATATCGGCTTTAGTTTCATCATAAGTATGTGAAGTAATATTTCTAAGATTTATCATTTTAAAATAAATCTCCAAATTATCAATTATTCAAACTTTCTTTGCCAATTTTAAACAAGTTTTAGGAGATACACACTCTAATCAATGAACTTCTTTTAAAAAATTTTTAATAGTTTTCCACATCAATTCCACAGTATATTCAAATCTTTGAATAACAGAATCTCTTATAATTGTATAAATTTCATCATAATCTTTATTATTTACAAAAGATATAGACTCTTTCAAAGTATTTAAAGCCTTTTCAAAAAGTTTTAAAGATATTTGTACTTTCTCCATCGATAACTTTCAAATAAAATTAAACATATATACTTTTACTTTTTTTTACATTTTTTTCAATTTAAAATAAAACCGCCACAGGCGGTCCTTAAAATAAAATTTAGTTAATTTCTTTTAAGCTATTCATGCCTCTCTATCTGACGAATATCACTCATCCCAATAAGCTGCCTCATTTTCTTTTCATTCGTTTTCTCCTCTTTTAGAAAAAAATCCTTTCATTCTTTCTAACAATAATTTTTTCCTCTTATCTCATTCTTGGTCTGCCTTAGCAACTTCTGTATCAAATAATGCTTCAGCATTAATATTTCTTTCAAGAATAGCTTTCTTAAATCTTTCAGTAAATTCTTTCTTCTTCTCAGGCTTATCTACGATCTTTTTTAATTCTTCTACTTCTGCAGGTCTTTCTGTTGTCTTTTCTACATCTTCAACTCATAAATTAAACTCAGTAAATGTCATTTTTATTTTTGTTTAATAAATTAAAATCTACAATAAAGTATAAACATTTTTTCTTATTTGTCAAATTTTTAATCCACTTTTTCTTGACTTTTAAAAAGAAATCATTATATAAACAAATACCCATAAAACCTTATTCACAGGAGGAGAGTATGAAAAAAACATTAGTAGTCGCATCAGTATTATTCTGTGTGGGAGGAAGTATTTACACAAATGCAGGTATCCTGCCTGACTATCCCGCCAAAATTGAAGTAAAAACTACTGAACAACTACCAGCAGAGTATCTGGTTGTAACAGATTGTAGAAAAAGAGAGGACGGAAAAATTGATGTCACCTTACAAAATGTTTTCGTCAGAGATCCTAATTTAGTAGACAAATTCGTTATCACAGGTAATGGGAAATGCGACAATTTAAGAGGCGGGTTAGCAGTTTTTGAAAAAAAAGAAAAAAGATTAGAGGTTATTATACCTCGAAACCAATAAAAGTCCGGGGGCTTCCCCGGACTACTTTTTATTTTGCATTATATAAAGTTATTTAATAATTTCTATGTTCTGTCTTCTTTATATATTCCTCAAACTCTTCAAAAATCATAGGATTATAAGATCATGGATAGTTTACTGGATAAAACTTTCAATTTCTAAATTCAAAATTTGGATCTGGTTATCTTACAGGCACAGAAACTGCTATTTGATTTGAATCTAACTTTCTTTACCATACAGTGATAGATATCCACTCTCTATCTTTGTATCTTTCAAGTAATATTCTTATCTCTTTAGAAACTATTTTTCTCTTATCTCCTTAATAGTCTTTCCTCCAAAAAAGAAGCTCTTCTCAATTTATCTTAAAAGAATCTCTACTTATTACCACGGTATCTACTGTATTATCTTTATTATACACTTTAATAATTACTTTATCTCCTTCTAAATATCACTCTGCTTTATATGTATTTTCATCAAACTCTATATATCTACCAATATCTTGTATATACAACATTTTATCTCCATCAATATACTTAATACCATATTCTTCTAGTTTATTCAAAACTTTTTCAGACAAGTTAATCTCAATATCGGTCACTTCCTTAATAAATTCTTTATCTCCATCAATCCACATTATTTCGTGATCTTTAACATAAATTTCTGTATATCATCAATTATCCCAATACAAATGAACTTTCCAATCTTTACAATTAAGACATCTATTAACAGGATAAGCTTCAAATCATATTAGTCTATCCATATTGCATTGTAAATTAACAACCTTTCATTTGTGATATAAATCCTTCAATCAATGGACTTCTAATATACCATCTCTTCCTATTTTAAAACCATCGTCTCAAAGAATAACATTTAGTCTTCTAAGAATACTTTTACTAATTTCTCTAATTTTTTCGTCTATTCCTACACCATCACTATGTTTAATATCAATTACATCATTTCTAATTCTTCTAAGCTCTTCCTTTGAAAAATGTCTCATTAATTCCTCTATAGAATAATTTGATAACTCAATTAAAAATTTTCTCTTTCCCGGAGTTAAATAATAATCTGGTATTTCCACTTCTCTTCCATCTACAAGTTCTATATTACCTGAACTAACAGGTAGATCTGTAACATATAAATAATTTGTAGAACCAGAAATATTCAGTATTTCTCATTTAATCCTGGTAATATATACTTCTGTAACTGTTCAATCCTTCCAATAAAATTTAACATGTCATCAGTCATTTATTTTTATTTTAGAATCTACAACATTAAAACCTTTATCTAAAAAAACATCAACTCATTCCAATTGATCTTTTCTTAAATAAATATAAACTTCTTCTCAATTAAATAAAAACTCTTCATGTCAAAATAATTTTAAAGATCAGTTTTTTCATATTTCAACCATATTATCTATTCCTACCATAGCATTTATCTTATGAATCAGTTTTTTTACAAACGCACGATATTTAAAATCAATCTTATCTTTATTTTTCATTAAACTATCTCTTAATTGTTTCAAAAACTTCTCTTCAAAAAACTCTTTTTCTAAATTATTATAGACTTCCTCTAAAAACTTCTTTTCTTCAAAATTGAGTCAATCTGATAAATCTACTCTGTTGTTGGATTCTATCATTATTATTACAGATTTAAAATATAAAAATTAAAGTATATCAATAATAACCAAAATTAATTTTTGTCAAAATTTTAACATACTTTTTACTTTAAAATTCCTTTCACAACATCCTCCACTTCTCCTATCTCTTCATCATTTATATCTAAATTTAATCAACTTTCTGTTATCTTAACTTTTGTTCAATCCTTTGTTTTAACTTCAAATTTATCCTCTGTTATCTTACTCTCATAACCATCTACTGATTTTACTTTAAACTCCTTATCTGTAATATCTACTTTTCCCTCTTTTCATTCAACACTAAATTTATCTTCGCTAATATTAACTTTACATCCAGTAAAAAATAACAAAGATAACAATAATAAAAACAAAATTATAAATCTCATTTCTTTTGAAAATTAAATCCGATAAAATCTATATTTAATTAATCATCAACAAAATTTTTTTGAAACTTATAAAATCTTATCTTTTCTTTAAAATTTTCATTTTCCTATTGTAAGTATCTTCATCTATCAATCACCTTTCTTTTAAACGATTTAAATGATTTTTATAGAATTCGGTAGTTTTATTAAAAAATCTCTGCTGATAAGAATCAGATCAACTATCTTTTTCTTCAACCTGTAAATATCTTCATCATAATGGATACTGAACTATCCTTGGTCTATATCTACCAAATTCAAATACATTGGCATAAATAATTCAATTAACTTTCCTTAAAAACACCTTTATAATACCATCTGAATAGTTAATATCAACTTCAGCTTTTTTCCAAGTAGAATCTATAACATTAATTTTTTTAACAACAGCTTCTAAAATTTTATTAATTTCTTGTTTAGAAGGATGATTAATCAATCAATTTATAATAAACTTAATATCTACTTCTTCTGTCTTTGATTCTTTCAAAGTATTTATTTTTTTTTCCATCTGTTGCTCAATAGTAGAGCCTTTTTTTTCATTACCAGTAATAGCCATATCTCTAGGAAAAAAAGAATCAAATGCTCAATCGATAGGTGGGCACATTTTTTATTTTTTAAGAAATTAAATTATCTAATAAACTATCTATTTCTTTTTCTTCTTCTTTTTTATTTTGTTCTTCTATTTCTTTCAAAACTGAAATAAATATCTTGTCTTTATTTTCTTTCAATAACTTTACAACTTTAAATTCTATCTCTACATATTTCTTAAAAAACTCTTTTAAATCTACAATTAAATCATCCTCCCAAGGATACATCTCAAAAAGCATCTGTTTAATCGAATCTGGTATCAAAATTGTTCACTCAACAAGTTTCCTTAAATCTTCAATTGATAAATCATCTATATTAACCATAAATCACTCAATATAAAATATAAATTTAGTTATAGTAAAATAAAATATCTCTTATTATATTATCCAAATCAATAAGAGCATTTACAATTTGTTCATTCTTTTTTTTAGCTATTTGTGGTAAAAGTTTATTAATTTTATATTCTAATTCAAATAATTTATCCTTATTTTTCTTTCTCAAAATTGTAATTATTTTATTTTCCAAATCTCAGTTAATAATCTTATATCTTCTAAATTCTAAACCGTCAAACATAATTTTTCAATTTCTAACAAAAATAGAATTAGCTTCTCAAATTATATTACTATTAGCACAAATCTGTTTTACTAATCCAAATGTTTCATATTTTACTGCATTTTTATACATATCTTTTACAGTTTTAAACAAATTTTTTGTCTTTTTATCATTCTGAATGTATTTTTCTAAACTATAAAACACTTTATCAATATATCAATATAATTTTTTCTTAATATTTTCTTTTTTAACTTTCAATGCTTTTATAAGCTTAATGGTTTTAGCATAATTTTTATTATCATTATTTATCCTATAAATTTTCAATTTGTTATTTAAAAAATTAATTTTTTTAGAATAAAATATTATCTTTTTCAAATTATTATTAAAACTTTTATCAAATTCTTCTGCTATTTTTTTTATTTTTTTAAAATTTATACTATCGTCTGTTATCCTCACATCTAGAATAGGATCAATATTTCCCATTAATCATCCAAAATTATAAGTAACAACTTTAGAATTTGCCCCTAAATAAGCACTATTTAGTATACATACTCTGCCTTTAAAATCATTGTTAGCTCTTAAAAAAAATCTAGAAAAAGTTGTTATTTTACCATTAAATGAACTATTAGCCCGACCCTCTAAATTTCCATAAACATATACATTACCATCCCCTAACTCTATATTAGAACTTATTTTTAAATTATTAGTCGTTAAATAAATTTTATTTATTTTTACATTAGGCTCTAAAATTGTTTCTTTTTTTACATTCACTGATAAAAATTTAATTTTACTATTACTACCAATTATCAAATTATCAGCACTTCATTCTATTTTATTTATTTCATTATTAGATCATATTTTAACCTTCTTAGCATTTTTCAATATAATCTCATTCAAATCAACATTTGCATCTGTCTCTAATTCTCATCAATCTATAATTATTTTATAATCTTTAATTTTCACATTAGGTCTTATCTTTAAATTAGCTCATCTTATCACAGTTATATCACTTTTTATCTTATCAAACATCGTAATTTCAGTATCTTGCTTAATAACCGATGGTATTTCTTTTCAAAAAGAATCATTTTCTTCATCCATATCTTCTGTATCCATTTCATTTTCATCTATATAATCTTCTAACTCTTCCTCACTTCACATATCAAAATCATCAGAATTTAAATTTCATAAATCAAATTCTAAATTATCATTAGAAAGTCCATAATCAGCAAAAGTCCTAGTATTAATTATAATTCCAACAAAATTAAATAGCACCAAAATAAATAATATCTTTTTCATTATCTACCAATTTTTAAGATATAAAAATTTATTCTTCGGTAAGATTTAAATTATAACTAAAAAAATAAAATTTGTCAAACTTTTGTTAATTTTTTATTTTTATATAATACTACAAAATATTCTTTATTTTTCTAATTTTTTTATTAAAGTATAAAATGGAATTTAAAAACTATACAACACAAAAACTATGTTCAAAAAACTTACGTTAGACCAACTTTTCAAAATCAAAACTAACTTCTTCAAAAATTTAAAATCCATATATACAAAAAAGAAATATACCACTTTTTCTGAATTTATTAAACATTATTTAAAAGATTTAAATGAAGTATATTTCCTCGAATGAGGTGACTTTTCTTTTAAAATTGAAAAAAAAGAAAATTGATTAGTTTTAATCGACAATAAAGAAAAAATTTTTTTAGAACTAACAAATGATGAAATTAAAGCTTTACACAATTTTCTTAAAAACTGAAAAATAAATCAACAAAGAAATGAAAATTTAACTATACTTCAAAAACTTTTATTACAATTTAGACAATGACAACTTAATGCTATCAACTGAAAACCTTTCATCGTTTATGATATAGAAACTATTTGAAATACTGATAATTTAAAAAATACTAAATTTGCAATCTGATATTCTATAATTTCTAACGAAAATCACTCTAACAATTTAAAATTTAGATTTATATCTGAGAAAAATCTAAAAAAATTTGTAGAATTTCTATTAAACTTCGACTGATATATAATAGGATATAATCAAATTTCTTTTGATAATCCCGTGATAATCTATAATACAAATTTATGAGAACAAGAACTAGAGATACTAAATAAAAAATCTATAGATCTATTTTTATTTATATGGAATCTAACAGGTAGAAGACTTTGATTAGATAATGTATCAAAAGCCCTGGTAGGTATTAAAAAAACTCTATCTTCATGATTGGAAGGTGAAAAACTATTAAGAGAATATGAAAAAACCGGGGAAAAGAAACTATTAGAAAAAGTAAAAAATTACTGTAAAAATGATGTTAAAATGACATTATGAGTATTATTATATTTTCTTACTCACAACAAAATATTTATTGATGGAAAAGAATATGAATATACATTTAACCAATTTTTAAAACTTGCCTCATCTCCAAAAGACAAAAAGGAAGAGAAAAAACAAGAAATAAAATGATTATTCTAATCTTTATAAGGCAAGCGAACATCTTTCAAACTTCTTCTTCTTAATTTTTCTTCTTTCCTTGATTTCCTAACTTCAAAATAAACTTCTAGAAATTCTTTAAAATAAGGATAATATATTGAATAAAACTTGGTTCTTACAACATTTTCAAATTTTTTAAGTTTGTCATTCCAAACCCAACTTTCATATCAAATAGTTACTTTTCTTAAAAATCCTCTTGAAGTAAACTCTAAAACTAAACGCTCTCATTTATAATCTATACAAATTTTTTTATATAGATTAACATATTTTCAATCTATTAATATATCCAAAGCCTCTCTAAGTTGTTCTTTATTTTGTAATTTTCTATCAACTATAAATACATTTTTATCATTTTCTAAAGTATAACCTATTTCTTTTTTAAAAAATCAAAGATATTCTTTTCTCTTATCTAGTGAAATTTTTATTTCTTTCTTTTCTATCATAGAATTAGTCATAACCATATAAAAATAAAATAAACAACCATACTATCTCCAAATATATGTAAGAAAAATCCTGCTACTAATAATCAAATAAAACCATATATAGAATATCTTTTTAAATTATTTTCTAAACTATTCTTTGGAACTAATCATAATTTAATAATATAAAATAAAATTACAACAAACAATATCACTCCTATAACTCCCATATCGATAGCTATCTGCAAATAAGTATTTTCAGGAACTTTTTTCTTTATTTCACGTAAATTATTTGTATTTGCCGTATAAAAAGCTGAAGGTCAAGCTGTTCAAAGTCCATATCACAAAGGATTATCTTTAACATATAATATACCCAATTTAGTTAAAGCAAAATGATCAAAAGTAGACAATGGTCTAGCTTTATTTAACACAAACAGTCCTATAAATAAAATAATAAATCAAATTGTTGTCCATATTAATTTGTCTACTAATTTCTTCCGAAAAGCTATAATACTCTCTATAATAACTCACAACAAATAAGCTCTAGACAAAGTAAAAAAGCCATTTATCAAATCCCAAAAATAAAGTTTAGAAAAGTACCATCTAGCAATATCAGAAAAACGTCTTCTCAAAACTTTTAAAAAAGTATCTAACTTAATAGCGAAGTAATAAAATATCGATAAAAAGAAAAGTAAGAAAAAACCATATTCATTAGGACCTCAAAAAAGTCAAGAAAGTCTAGGTAAACCTCAAGCTCCACTAGTATAGTAAACAGGAGGTGGCAAGTTAGGTAAAAAATTTCTTATTTTTCAATATCATAAGCTATAAAAAATACCAGGAAATACTATTTTTAAAATTCATATTATAAAATTTAATACTAAAAATATACCAAAATAAACTAAAATATTGAATACTACTTTCAACTTTTCTCTTCTAATATTTAATAAATATCACACGAACAAAGATGTTATAAAAATTACAAAAGGTAAAATATCATATTTAAAACCTATCAACATCTGCTTGAAAGACACTCATCTATAAAAGCTAACTACAATTCATACTAATATATATAATACTAACAAAAATATCAAAAATCTGTATTTCTTTAAAAAATTTAAAAAATTTTTCCAATTTAATAAAAACAAAATCAAAACAAAACTAAACCACAAAATATCTTTTGACAAACTAACAAAAAATTTATTCAAACCTAACTTCCAAACAAGAAAAGTTGAAAACAAATGATAAAAACTTATAAATATCAGATAAAATAACAAAAATCTACCTATCCACATTTATTATTTCAATAAAAAATAAATCAATTATAGTTTTAAAATTTTGTGATAATTTTTCAAATGAATCTTGTAGTAAAAGATGCTATATGGCAAATATTAGGAAGATTAGCTAGTGCAATTGCTTGATTTTTTGTGATAAAACTTATAACTCCATATCTGGGCCCCTTAAGATACTGAGACTATTCAACAATTTTAAAATATTTTGCAATCTGGTCAGCTTTTGCTGATTTTTGATTATATGTAATAGCTTTAAGAGAACTTGGAAAAATAAAAAATAATCACAGACAATTTGATAATAAAATCACAGACAATAAAAAATATAAATCACAGACAATTAACAAAGAAAACACAAATATTCAGAAAAAAAATTGTAAACAATCCTTAATTTTATTCACTTCTCCTCAGGCTTTCTCTTCCGACCTCTATACTCTTTACAACAAATTTGTATGAACTCGTTTTTTTCTAATTTTTGTAGTATATACTACTGCTTTAACGGTAGCATATTTAATACCTGCTTATACTTCGAATCCTTTCATAGTATATGGACTTCCTATATGAATGCTTTTTTCAGCTACTTTTATGGCTTCTGGTATAGTTCAACTTCCATTACAACTTTTTTGGAAAATGGAACAAGTTTCTATTGCTCTTATATTAGCTAGAGTAGTTCAAATCTCTATATTGATATATGTTATTTTCTTCTTATTTCCAAAAGTAGATTTTTCTACCTCAAACCATATAGCACTTATAGCTTTTTTGTTAATCTTAGGTTCTGTATTAGCATCTGGATTTAGTCAATTTCTATATATTCTATGGCAATGAAATAAGTATATACCCTTTAAACCAATTTTTGATTTTTCTTTTATAAAAAACATATTAAAAACTAATCGAAAATATGGACTAGCTTACTATCTTAGTAGCTTTCACACTCTTATTGTCCTTATTTTGCTTTCTATCTTTTTCCCAACTATTAAATGATTTGAATATGTTGGTATATGGGCTTTAGCATTGGCTCTTATAGAAATACTACTAATAGTACCATCAGCTTTGTGAAATAGTTTATTACACAAAATTGCTTGATTGAATTCAGAAGAAAAACTTAAAAAATTTGCAAACCTTATGATGTTAGTAATAATGATTTGAAGCTTTGTATGGTTCAATTTTCTGCTATTTTCAGACAATATTGTTTACTTTATATCAGGTACAAAATATCTTACTAGTTATTTATGAAATATATGATCAGATTATATCTTGCCTTTTTTGTGAATAGTGCTTATATTAAGTTTTGTTAAACAAATTTTCAACTATATTTTTGTATCAGAAAATTTACAAAATAAACTTTTAACAATCAATTTAGTAGGTGTTATATTAGGAATAATATTAGGTATAATAGTAATACCACATTTTCACCTTATATGATGAATTATTACTCAACTATTTTTAGAAATAGCTTTTGTATCATGAGCTATTATAATAGCTAAAAAATATAATATCTACCCAAGCCTTAATTGTATAGATTTTTACAAATTTCTCTGAATTTTAACTACGCTAGGTTTAATAATCTTATTAACAAAAATGTTATTAAACATACAAACTAATAATATATTAGGATTTTTATTTTTAGTATTCTTATATAATATTTTAGCTCTATTTTTAACAAAAAATATCATTAAAAAATACTTAAAATCCATCTAATACCAAAGTTTATATTGATTACAAATTTCCAAAACTTCTTCTTTAAGCTGTTTTAAAAGTTCTTCATCTTTCCAATTTTTTAAAGCTTTGTCTACAATATTGGCAATTTTAAGAATTTCTTTTTCTTTTAGTCCTCTGGTAGTAACTGCTGGTGTTCCTATTCTTATACCTGAAGGCCTAAGAGGAGGTCTAGTATCATAAGGTACAGCATTTTTATTTACAGAAATTAAAATTTTCTCTAAAGTTTCCTCTGCTATTTTTCAATCTAATTTAAGCTCTGGAAAGCTATTCGCTACATCAACAAGTACTATATGATTATCAGTTCATCAAGTAAATACTTTTCGTCATTTTTTTATAAGTTCTTCAGCTAAAACTTGAGCATTTTTAACTACTTGCTTAGCATAGATTTTCCAATCTTTTTTCTCATTTTTCAAAATTTCCCAAAAAGCTACTGCTTTTGCAGCTATTATATGAACATGAGGTCCTCATTGAACTCCCGGGAATACTCATCTGTTAAT
>Ga0256837_1002217_pt1 | contig 12316 bp, 11 predicted proteins | sample 4562384metaG_FD_185976 | JGI IMG/M metagenome (GOLD analysis project Ga0256837, IMG submission 185976) | Hydrothermal vent microbial communities from Guaymas Basin, Mexico - 4561-384 | ecosystem: Environmental > Aquatic > Marine > Hydrothermal vents | place: Mexico: Guaymas Basin | collected... | reverse complement strand
CTCAACTGGGTCTTCAACTGTTATAACTTTGTCTTCAACATTTCTAAGTTCATTTAATGCACCATAAAGAGTTGTTGTTTTACCAGAACCAGTAGGACCAGTTACAAGTATAATCCCATAAGGGGATTGTAGCCCTTTTATGAGCTTTTGGTAACTTGCTTTGTCCATACCAGCATCTTCAAGTTTAACGAGAGCTTTTTGTTTGTCTAAAACCCTCATAACGATAGACTCACCATAGAGGGTAGGGAGTGTAGATATACGGAAGTCAAACTCTGCATCACCAACAAGGGTTGAGAAACGACCATCTTGCGGTTTTCTTTTCTCTGCAATATCTAAGTTGGCAAGTAGTTTTAGTCTTGATGTCAAAGGTGGGAAAATATATTTTTCAAAAATAAAAATCTCAGATAGTTTTCCATCTATACGACCACGAACAACACAGTTTTTTTCAGATGGTTCTATGTGGATATCACTCGCACGACTGTTTATACAAGTTTTTAGTACAACATCTATAAGTTGTAAGATAGATGAAGCCTCTTGTTGTTCCTCAACAGATGCAAACGATGTTAATTCTTCTTGAATTTTTTTTGTTAAATCTTTTACACTGTCTTTTAGTTCTGTTTTGTAAAGGTAACTAGCAATCTGTTTTTTCTCTGCCAAAGCAACTCTTAAAAGTTTTCTAGGAAACATCCTTCCTATGGTTTCTTGTGCTTCTATATTTAGTGGGTCAGAAAATGCAACGGTGATGCTCATACTATCCTCTGAAACAGGGATAGCATTGTATTTTTTTAGTTGTGAAATAGATATTTTTTCTATAATATGGTAGTCCATATCTATTGAGTCAAGGTCAAAGAATTGTAGTTTTAGTTCTTCTGAGAGTTTTTGTAGTACATCTTTTTCTGCGATATAGTCATAATCATCTATGATAGAAAGGTTATAAACACCATCTCTGATTTTTTTAACAATAAACCTTATAAGTCTGTCCATTGTCATAAAACCAGAAAGTGTTAAGTCTCTTAGTATATAGTTTGGTTTGATACCTTTTTTTAGGAGTCTATTGACTTGCCCAGTCATTATAGAACCCTCTTTGAGTAAGTCAGTTGTAATTCTATCTAGTTGCATAACTTATTCTCCTGTTACCAATATATATGTTGTTTGATTCTTTTGTTGTTTAAATACTCTTCAATAATCATTTTGGATAGTTTTCTATTTTTTAAAATATAGAGTTTATATTTTAAATCTTTGTTCTCTTTATCTTGAAATATATAGAACTTTTTACCAGTTTCTTGATTTTGTACATACATGTCAAATACTTTTGAAAGTACATAATTTGTTGTAGGTAGTTTTAGGTCTTTTATTTCGTAGTTATCAACAAGTGCTTGGTATAACATCTTTTTTTGCATTAAGATTACAGAAAAGTATGTGGCATTTGCCCTTGCTTCTTTTGACCTTTTTAGTGCAGCTATGGGTACAACAAGTCTATCTATGTAGTCAGATTTTAAACAACCAAAGGCATATATAGATATAAATTTTTCATCTCTTTTGTATTTTTGAAAGTAGTCAAAACCTTTTTTACAAACTTGTTTGTATTTACCATCTTTATATAGTTCTAAAAGGGTGTTTGTCATATTTGCATATATATTTACACTAAGAAGTAAAATTAGTAAGTATCTCATTTGAATTTCCTTGTTTTGATATCATCTAGTAACAATTTTGCATTACTTGATTTTGAATAGTTTATATATTTTGTTAATGTTCTGATTGCTCTTTCTTTTTGTCCTAGTTTTACAAGTGTTTTTGAAAATAGAATCCAGCTTTGTTCTAGATTTGGGTCTATTTGATTTGTTATGAGTGCATAATCGTAAGCTTCTTTATATTTTTTGTTAGCGTAGTATTTTTCAGCTATAAATAGGCTTAGTCTAGGGTCTTTTTTCTTTTCAAATCTTTTAACTAGTTTATCTATGTCTAGTTTTGAGGAGTCTCTTTTTATTTGTATTATTTTTTTCTTTACAATAGGCTTTTGTTTTTTTTGTATTTGTATTGGTTTGGGTTTAGGTTTTGTTTTTGTTTTTGTTTTTTTTGGTTTATTATTTTTAATAATCCCAAGTGGTTGGTTTTCTATTTGTTGCATAAAACCCATTGATGGTTCAATGGTTAAAGTATTATTTTGTTTTTTTGGTTTAGTTTCTATTTCATTCATAAAACCAAGAGATGGTTCTATGATTGTTGGAGCTTTTTTTGTTTCATGGATAGTCGTATTTTGTTCAGGTATAGAGACTTCTTCAACAACTTGTTCTTTTTTGATAATATCTTTTGGTTTAGGAGTATTGTTTTTTGATTTTGTTGTATTGTTTTCTATCTTATACAAAAAGTCTATTGATGGTTTTTCAATCACTTTCTTAGTGAGTTCTTGTGTTGTATTTATTTCTTTTTTTAATTCATTTTTTGAATTTGATGTAGCTAAAAAAATAATTAAAACTAATGATATAACAAACGCTATACCAAATGGCAAATAAGATTTTATTTTGTAAATTAGCCATTTTCTTTCCAATTCTTTTACATTAAGCATTTATAAGTCCTGTATGTATTGCTGACATTTCAATAAGTTTGTTTGATATAGTATGTGTAGATATTTTTGATGAAAGCATATTTTCATGATTTAGATAGATTGTATATAGTTCAAACAAAGTGTATAAGAGTTTGTTTGTATCTCTATAATTACCTTTTGTTATTTTGTAAATTAGGTTTATGGAGTTTGTATGGAACATATTTGCTGTTTCAAAACAGTTTTCTTGCATAAGCTTTTTTTGTATATATATTTTTAGTTCACTTTTTGTTGCATTTTGAAGTTCTATTGTTTTCCAAACTCTTGTTGTAAAATGGCTTTTTGTAGTTACATGCTCTTTTTGAGTTTTATGTAGAGCTAAAATAAATTTCATTAACCCTGTATCGGAGATAAGTCTTATTTTTTCTAAAAAATCTTCTGAATACATTTGTGCTTCATCGAGTAGAACAATAGGCATATTTTCCATTTTGTTCTTTTCTATAAATTCAATAAAATTTGTAAAAGTTATATTTTCAATCTCTTTTTGTTTGTAGATATCTTTAATGATTTTATTATAAAACTCATTTTCTTGCATAATTGGTGTTTCATAGAGGGTTATGTTTTTTCCCTCTTCTAATATATCTTCACGAAGTTTGTGAAGTAACATACTTTTACCAGTTCCTGGTTTTCCATATAGAAAAACCATTTTCAGTGGTTCAGATATAGCATCTTTTAACGATTGGTATTTAATGGAAACTCTATCTAGATGGATATAATTTTTTGCTAAAACAGTATCTAAAAAAACATATTGAGATTTTGTAAAGATACTATTGTTGTTTTGCATCTATTTTTCCTCTTTTATTTGGTCTGCATATAGATTACTATACTCTTCTTCTGTTATATTGTCATCCATATTTTCAATGGTTTCAATATTTTCACTAACATTGTCGAAGTTAGACTGGTTGTTTGTAGTGTTTCTCTCAATAGGTTTTACTTTTAACTTTGTGATGTTACTATCTACAACAATACGAGGAGTTTCATATACATGTAATGTATCATCTCTTAGTGTATGTTGTTTATATTTTGTCTCATCATCTTTAAGTTTAATATCTCCAAAACCTTGATATCCCAAATCTGAAAGAGAGATAGTGTTCTTTTCTTTATGGATAATATGTGGTTTTATAATTATAACAATCTCTTGTGTTGTTTTAATTTTTTCTGTTCTTTTAAATAGATTTCCAAGGAGTGGAATATCTCCAAGTAAAGGAACTTTTGACACAGAGTTGGAACTTTTTGTATTTATAAGACCACCAAGGATTATTTTGTTACCATCTTTAACAGTTACAACAGATGATAATTGACGACGGTCTAAATCTGGTGGCATATCGCGACCTGTATTTGTTGCATCTGTTAGAGCTGTTCTTGTTTCAGATATAGATGGGTTTATTTTTAGTGTTATAGTTTTATCATCTGCTATCTCTGGTGTAATCGATAGTAAAACTCCGGCAAAAATAGATTGTACAACATCATTTTGAGTAGTTGCTGCTACTCCACCAGAAGTTCCTTGTTGGTTTGTTGATTGTTGTATTTTGTAAAAATACTCTGTACCAGCAGTTATAAGAGCTGGTTGGTTGTTAAGAGTTAAAACCTTTGGATTTGAGATAGATTTTACATCACCTTGTGTTTTTAAAAATTTAAGTACTTCACTTAGGCTACCAGATGCACTTAGAGTAAATACTTTTGAGTAGTTATTTGGAGATGTTGCATTATCTGTAATAACACCACCAGCTGGTATCTTTGTTCCTACATTTGTGTAGCTTGCAACACCAGCACCTAAGCTTATGTTTTGGAGTTTGTAAAGTTGAGCCCAATCTATACCAGTTGATTTTGAGTCACTTGTTGTAACAGATAAAAGTTGAACATCTATAAGAACTTGAAGTTGAACCTTTTTTTGTAGTTTTTCAAGGTATCTTTCAAGTCTCTCCATCTGTTTTGCTGTTGCAGTTACTGTTACAAGCCCTGCATTTTTGTTGATGATAACATCATCTACAACATAAGGGTCACTAGGTCTGTTTAATATTTTTTTAAACTCTTTGTCTAGGTCATCCCAAAATTTTACTTCATCTGTACTAATTATATTTGTACCAGATTCAGAGGTAGCACCACTTGTAGAACCATTTGTAGTTGCAGATGAGTTTGAATTTGAACTAAGTGTTATGTTTGTTCCACCAGTACTTTTTCTTTGAGATAAAATATAGTCAATATTAAAAACTCTTGTATTTAAGTAAGAGATTTTTAGTATGTTGTTATCTAATGTATATGAAAGGTTGTGCTCAGCTAAAATAATATCTAAAACCTCATAGATAGTTAGGTCTTTTATGTAGATTTTATTGAGTTTTGTTTCTAGAATCTCTTGTGCTTGTTTGTCTTTTATGATAACACTAAACCTACAATCATCACTTAGTTGGTTTACAAAGTCTATAATCTTTGTATCTGGCATCGAACTAATGTTAAAAAGTTCAAATCCACAGTCTGCAAAGCTACTAGTTGCCATTGTGGCCGTTAAAAGAGTTGAGTATAGAGCATTTTTTACCAGCTTCATTATTTTTTCCTACTTATGAAATTTAATTTTTTATTTTTAGTTGCTATTTTGAGAACAACTTTTTTCTTTTGTCTTGATAAAACAACAGATGACACATTTACCTTTTTAAGTTTAAATATACCAATCTTACTTCCTTCTTTGTACCATTTTCCATTGATTAGAGCAGATTTGTTCATAATTGCTACTAATTTAAACGAATCTTTTGGTTTTTGTGATATAAGCTTTTTAACCTTCTTTTTTATAGAAGTTTTTTTCTTTGTTTTTTTATCTTTACTTATATCTTCCTCCACTACAAATAAAAAAGGGTTTTTAATTTGTAATACTTTTGATTCACTTAAACCACTTCTTGGAGGTTTAATAGCCTTTATTTGTTCTTTTACCCAGTCTAATTCATTTGCAAAAGTTACTGAAAAAAGTAAAGCTAAAATAGATAAATATCTTTTTATCATTCTGTAATCCCCCACACCGATATATCTAAACTAGTAGATAACTTGTCTTCTGCAATCATATCAAACTTATGGATATCTACAACTAAGTTGCTCTCTTCTAGTGAATTTATAAACAGTATAGTATGTTTATAGTCTGCTATAAATTCAAGATGAATATCTAAAATATGACCAAAAGCTTGATTGCTCATAGCATATTTATTTGTAAAGTTTATAATAGATATATGATATTTTTGAGCATTTTTAGATATGGAGTTAAGGTATTTACCCCAAGCTTTTTCATCATAAATAAGTTCTGAAATATCTTCTATTTGACTTTTAATGTAGTCATTATTATCTATATAAACAAGTAGTTCTTTTTTTGCTTTTTTAATATCATTTTTGAGTAAAGCAACTTTTCTCATAGGATTTTCTCGTAAATATTTTTGGCTCTCTTTTATGCTTTTATCTAGATTTTTTATTGTTTTTTCTCTGTTTTTGAAATCATTAAATGAACTTTCCCAAAAAAACATATAAGAAACAGCAAAAATTAAAGCAAAAATCATAAAGTATGTTATGTAAACTTCTTGTTGCTTTTTTTGTTTAAAAGCTGTATCTATCTGCTGTAAAGTGTCTTCTATTCCAAGTTTCATAAAATACCAACCTTTAATTCACTAAAATAACTTCCATCTTCTTCATTAAAAATAATCTCTTCAAGATTAAATTTAAATCTACCTGTATATTTTCTAGTTAGATATTCAACAAGTTGAGTTATTTTTTTATTGTTATTTGCAACTAAACCAAAAGTGAAAAATCTTGATTTTTCATCTTCATCATAGGAGATAGTTTTAAGATGAACATTGTACTTATTTAAACTTTTTGTTAAAAGAGTTAATAGTTTACCTTTCATAGGGTAATCAACTTTTACTTTGTGTATTTTTATAAGTGTGTTTTTTTTGTCTCTATACTCTTTTTTTTCATCTTCTAGTAAACTTAACACATGTTTTTTCTCTTTTTCAGTTTTTGTTAAAAGTGCTTCTCTTACTCTTTTTTGAGTAAGTAGTTTGTTGTTTTTCTCTTTTAAAAGTTCAAGCTGTAAAGTTTGTGCATAGGAAAGTACCCAGTAAGTAATAGGGTAAGCAAATGCAATGAGCAATGAAGCCATAACAACAATGGCAAGTTTGCCACTCTCTCTTTGTAAAAATTTTGGAGGGCGATGAAAAATTGTGAAGTTACAGTCATATTTTTCATCTTTTGAGAGTTTTGTGTACATATGCATAAGCATATGAAATTGGTCTAGTACTTCACCATCATATTTAAAATCATATTGAAAGTTGAAATCATCAGCTTTTATGCTAAGTTCATATTCAGCCATTTCATAAAGTTTACTTGTTAGTTCAAGTTGAGAACCTATGTATAGTTGGTCAATTTTTTCAACTTCAAAAGCTCTTTTAATGTATGTTAGTACATCATTTATGTTGGCAAAAAACTCTTGATATAGTTTTAAAATATACTCTTTGTATTCACTGTTTGTTGTTTTTAAATCTTTTGTTTTTAAAAATGTTGTAAATTCATTGTAGGTAATTCTTTCATTAAAAAGTTCACAAAATCGTTCATGCATATCTTTTAGTGAATAGTTTAAAGATTTTGTATATATGAACTCTTTATCTTTGTAAACAGTTAAAGATGTGTCGTTTTCTTGAATATAAACAAAACAGTGAACCCCACCTTTATCTATAATCTCTTTGCTGTATAAAGATTTAATGAGTAAAGGAGCAGGTGTTATGGTGTCTATATATTTTACTTTTTTAACAACTTCACCAAAGCTTTCATTTAGTGTATCTGGATCAACTATAAATACATGAAAGCTTCTGTTGTTTTCATCTTCGTAGCCAAAGTTTTCAATATAATGGATTTGGTATTCTATGGCTTGGTCAAGAGCTAGTTCATCATACGCTTTATTTGAAATGGCATCAAAAAGATCTTCATCTGCGATGTTTTTACTTATTTCTATAATAGAGTTAATAAAATCTTTTGTATTTAAGAATGATATAACATACTGTTTTTTTGAGAAATCTGGCGATTTTTTGTTTTTTAAAGTATTGTCAGTACCGCTTATGTAACTACCTTTATATGGGTTAATAGATAGTACACTTGAAAACGGTTGTTTGGATTTTTTTGTGTTTTTAGTATTTTTTTTACTCATTGACTTATAATCCTATCTAAAATGAACCATTAACATGGAGCAAAATTTGTCATTTTTATAAAACTCTACACGATAAACTTTACCATTTCTATCCACAGAAAACCTTTTATCTAAGAGTTTTTTTGTTATTTTTACACCACTTTCATCTTTCTTAGAAGGGTATCCTATAACATTTACTCTTATACCTTTGTATTTTTTTATAATAAAATTTTTATTTACATATATGTCTGATGTTGCTTTAACAGACATCTTTTTACCATCAACTATAACTTGTATCTGTTTTAAGCAGTATTTACTCTGTTTAAAACACTGGGGTTTTAGAGTTGTTATTTTTTTATTTCCAACATATATGGAAAAGTTTTTTCCACTTTTTTTAACAACTCCTAATGGATTTGTAAATTTAAAGATATTATCTCTACATTTTAATGGTATATAGCTTAAAGATGATTTTATATTTGTTAAATCTAGTACAATGTTACCATTTATAACAACATTTCCATATTGTTTAACCAATTTAGAGATATTTTTGATATTTAACTTAAAATCTCTTTTGTATTTAATCCCAACTATGTTCATAAACTCTTCTATTGCTAAGAGTTGGTAAAAAACTTTTTGAGATAGTGAAGAGAGGTATTTACTTGTTTCTATGGCAAATGCAGGTTTGTTGTTTGTAACTGCAAAATAAGTAAGTGAAAGTTGCATCGCTTCATCATCGTACTTTGTTTTAGTGTTTTTTACATTAAATATATGGTGCTGTTTTAAAAGCTTTTTGTTTATTTTTTCTTTGACTGTCAAGGCTATTTTGTCTAAGTTTCCAAATGGTTGGTTTTTGTTTAGTTTGCATTGGTCTATGACACAAGTTTGCCCCCATGCATTTGGATTGAACACTGTTCCTTGGTAGTCTTTTCTGTAAAATCCATGACCATCGTGAAGATTTAGAACAAGTGAAACTTTTTTATCTAGTATAATTTTTTTTATCTCTTCAACTATTTTTTTATCTTTATCATTTTTTTTAATATATGAAAATTTTCTATTCATATCTCCATTTATACCCCTTTTATTGGCAATAATGCTATCTTTGTTTAGGTTTGGAACTATCCATAGATTTTTAGAAAGTATTTTGTAATGAGTAGCAAGTATAGCTGGTGCAAAATACCCTCCTGGTTCATTTCCGTGGATACCACCTATTACAAGTAAAGTGGTATTGGAATCACTATTTTCTTTTTTTATAAGTTGTATATTTGTGGCAAATAATGATGAAAAAAAGAAAAATAGTAAAAAAAGGAAAATTTTCATTTTATTTCTCCATAAAAATTTTCATTTTATTATTTTTTAGTTTAACCATTAGTATTTTGCTACCGCTAAATTCATAAGTGTCAGATTGAAAATATTCATGGAAAACTATTTGATAAACATCTTTTTTATTTGGATAAGGTATAACTGTTATATCTGTAAAAAGTATCTGTTTATCTTCATTTTTGTTAAAAATACGAGTTTTGTGTCTTTTAAACCAACTAAAACTTTTCCCATCTGCTCTTTTAAAATTTTCTGTATCGTAAAAGCTGAGATACTTATCTAGGTCATTGTATATCCAAGCATATCTCCACATGTAGAGTTGAGAGAGTATGTTTGCAAGCTCTTTTTTAGAAACACCAAGTTTGTATTTTTTAGGGTATATGAGTAGAAGTGTTTTAGATAGGTCTATATCTCTGTCTAAACATTTTATGTGGTCGTTGTTTATGGCTATGCAACCTTTTGTGAAACTATCTCTTTTTTGTTTGGTTGGAAGACCGTGTATCCATATGCCATGACCACTTTTACCAAGGTATTTGTCATATTCGTTTGGATATGATGTTACAAAAGCCATAGGACCATAAAAAGAGTCAAGTTTGTCTATCTTTTTTACAAGATTATAGATACCGTTTGGAGTTTTTAAATCACCTTCTACTTTTTTATCACCTTTTAGTTTCCCTGTGTATGCACCATAACTTACTTGTTTTTCGTACTTTTTTTTGCCTTTTTTGTAAAGTGTAAGATTTGATTTTGATTTGTCACAAATTAGTATATCTGTATAGTTTTCTATAAAACCAAAAGATGTATCTTTGTTTTTTAGGTATTTAGACCAATAACTTTTTTTTGTTAATTCTTTATCTAATTTTTTTTCTATATCTGCTAGACCATAAAGTCTATACTCTGTTACAATATCAGTGGCATATATATTTAATGCCAATAACAACAAAATTAATTTTTTCATGATTTATAACCTATCTCCTCTAAAAATGCTTTGTTTTTTGACCAACCTTTTTTTACACTAACTTGTAAGTTTAGGTATGCTTTTTGACCACTTAGTTTTTCTATCTTTTCTCTTGCAGATTTGCCTATCCTTTTTATGGCTTCTCCACCTTTTCCTATAATTATCCCTTTTTGAGACTCTTTTTCTATGATGATGGTTGCATAGATTTTGTCTAAACCATTGTCTTCTTCAATTTTATCTATCAAAACATCACTTTCGTATGGTATCTCATCGCTGATGTTCTCAAAGATAGCCTCTCTTATGAAACCTGCATAGATATCCCTTACAAGCTCACTTGTCAAATCTTCTGGGTCATATAAAAATGGAGATACAGGAAGATGTTTAGATATAACATCTAAAAGGTCTTGATGTCCCACTTTTCTTGGTATTGCCACTGGTATGAGTGCTTCAAACTCATCTGCAAACTTGTTGTATTGAGCTATTTTTTTAAACAGTTTTTCTTGTGAAACCTGGTCTATCTTACTAAGGGCTATGATATGTTTTACTTTTTTGTTGTTTAACTTCAAGAACTTTTTGTAGTGTTCAAGAGAGTCTGTAACAGGAGCTAAGTAAACTATGAGGTCACAATCCCCCATAGCTTTTAGAGCTTCGTCAAGCATATATTGATTTAGAATCTTCTCTTTTTCGTGTAAGCCGGGAGTATCTACAAAAATAATCTGAGTATTTTTGTGCATAACAATAGCATTTGACCTTTTTCTTGTAGCATTTGCTTTTTGACTTACCATTGCTATCTTCTCACCAAGGAGTGAGTTCATAAGTGTGCTTTTTCCAGCATTTGGACGACCTATGAGTGACACAAACCCAGCGCGAGTTTCTTCTAAACCGTTTGACATTTTTAACCTTTTATAAAATATATCTTGACAAGTCGCTGTCTTCTACAACAACATCAAGTTTTTCATGAACAAGCTCACTTGTAACCACAAACTCATCATACTCATCAGCATGAAAACTAACATCTTCTAAAATCTTTTCTAAAACTGTGTGAAGTCTTCTTGCCCCTATATCTTCTGCATGTTCATTTGCTTTGTGAGATAGTTTTGCTATGGCTTTTATAGCTTCATCTTCAAAGACAAGTTTCATACCCTCTACACTAAGCAGTGCTTCATACTGTTTTAGCAGTGAGTTTTGAGTTTGAGTCAGTATGGCATATAGTGTATCCTCTGTTAAACTTTCAAGCTCAACTCTAAGTGGGAAACGACCTTGAAGTTCTGGTATGAGGTCACTTGGTTTACTTAGATGAAATGCCCCAGCAGCTATAAAAAGTATGTGGTCAGTGTTTATAACACCATACTTTGTAGTAACACTGCTACCCTCTACAATAGGTAGTAAATCTCTTTGAACTCCCTCTTTTGAAGGGTCACTTCTACCTTGTGCTTTTTCACTTATAGCTATCTTGTCTATCTCATCTAAAAAGATAATCCCACCATTTTCAGCACGGCGAAGAGCTTCTGCATTTATACTTGAACTATCAAGTAGTTTTGCACTTGCTTCTTGTTTTAGTAGAACCTTTGCATCTTTTACTGTTACATCTTTTTTTGAGTTTTCTTTGCTCATAGTGTTGAAGATTTTAGAAAAACTCTCTTGAACTTTTGCCATCTCTGGTGGTAGGTTGCTATCTACAACTTCTATGGAGATGTTATCTACTTCTATGGAGATTACTTTGTCATCTACATCACCGTTTATAACTTTTTCTTCCATATTTTTTAGAAGTTTTGCATAGTCATCTTGTTTCTCTTGTGAAGCTGTTTTTGGAAGGGGAGGGAGTAGTTTTTCAACTATCTTGTTTACAACATAGTTTTCTATCTTCTCTTTGTTCTCTTCCTCTTTTTCAGCTTTTACAATGCTTATGGCATTTACTACCAAGTCTCTTATCATAGACTCTACATCACGACCTACAAACCCAACTTCTGTGTATTTTGATGCTTCAACTTTTATGAAAGGAACTTTCATCATCTTTGCCAAACGGCGGGAAATCTCTGTCTTTCCAACACCTGTTGAGCCTATCATCAAAATATTTTTTGGAGTAATCTCTTGTTGAAGTTCTTCATCAAGTTGCATTCTTCTGTATCTTGTTCTAAGGGCAAGTGCTATTGTTTTTTTAGCATCTTTTTGACCTATGACATATCTATCAAGATACTCAACAATCTCTTTTGGAGTTAAGTTCATTATTTATCACCTTCAAGTGTAAGTGTTTTTATGTTTTGGTTTGTGTAGATACAAAGTTCAC
>Ga0256837_1002216_pt1 | contig 12323 bp, 10 predicted proteins | sample 4562384metaG_FD_185976 | JGI IMG/M metagenome (GOLD analysis project Ga0256837, IMG submission 185976) | Hydrothermal vent microbial communities from Guaymas Basin, Mexico - 4561-384 | ecosystem: Environmental > Aquatic > Marine > Hydrothermal vents | place: Mexico: Guaymas Basin | collected... | reverse complement strand
TAACCATCGCGGCGTAAAGCTTTTGTAGCTTGTTTGCCAGTACTCTCTCTAACTATACCTTCTAACATATGAAGTCCTTAATTTTAAAATGGGCGCAATTATAGCTATTTTTCATTTAAAGTTTACTTTAAGTCAAAAATATCATCATCTTGAGTGATCTCTACCTGTTTAACCTCAGCATTTGGATCATTTGAAATTGTTCCTGCACTCAATCCCGAAATTTTCAACTCTAAATCAGCAGGAGTTGTTGCATTCTCCAGCGCCTGCTCTTTTGAGATTACTTTTTGACTATAGAGATCAAAAAGTGCCTGATCAAAACTTTGGGATTTATAGTGTTGCTTCCCGGCTTCAATTGTATCTTTAATCTCATAATCACGATTTTCCATAATGAGTTTTTCAATCATAGGTGTTCGAACAAGTATCTCTAATGCAGCACGACGTCCACCATCAACAGTAGGAACAAGACGCTGTGATATTACACCCTGAAGAACACCTGCGACAGAGAGTCTTACACGGTTTTGCTCTTCTGTCGGAAACTGTGCAATTATACGGTTGATCGTCTCTTTTGCATCTACCGTATGAAGTGTTGAAAAAACAAGGTGCCCGGTATCAGCAGCATGCAAAGCCAAGTTAATAGTTTCACGATCCCGCATCTCACCAACCAAAATAATATCTGGATCTTCACGAAGCGCTGCACGCAGTGCAGTACCAAATGAGAGTGTATCTTGCCCAACAGAACGCTGATTTATAATACAGTTTCTATCTTTATGCACAAACTCGATAGGATCTTCAATTGTAATAATATGCCTTTTTCTGTTAAAGTTGAGTTCATTAATAAGTGCAGCTAATGTTGTTGATTTACCGGAACCAGTAACCCCTGTTACCAAAACAAGACCTCTCTCTTTATAGGCAAAACTTTTAACAACTTCCGGAAGATGCAACTCTTCAAAAGATGGAATACGAACAGGAATGACACGAAAAACTGCCGAAACCCCGTCCATCTGAAAAAAAATATTAACACGAAAGCGGTTATTTTCATCAAAAGGATAGACCAAATCGAGCTCTTTTTTCTCTACAAACTCTCCAAAACGCCCTTTTAAAAGCTCTTTTGCAAATGTAATAGCATCCTCTTTAGTAAATATTCCGCCCGAAAACTGAATAATTTCGCCATTTATTCTTGCCCGAATAACCGAATTTGCTTTTATATGCAGATCCGATCCTCCAACATCAATCATCTTTTTAAGATAGGTTCTTACCTTTTTAAGCTGTTCAAATGTCAACTTACTTACATCTACATCAACATTCATAATGCCTCCAGTATCTCTTTAAATGCATCTTTGAAAGCCTCTAATCCGTCATCTATCTGTTTTTGCAGTACACTATCAAGGTCAATACCTATTGATTCCAATTTTTGCATATGCGCTTCTATTATACTCCCCTGTATCGGCAGTGCTTTTTCTTTTTTTCCATTAAGATCAAAAGCCTTAATCGTATCGATTGGTGCAGTATTGACAGAATTATATGCCAAAAGTTTTTCTACATAATAGTATGCAGGCAGAGAGTCATCTTTTACCCCTGTACTTGCAAAAAGAGCACGACATCCATCCACTTTCATCGATTCAATTGCATCATATATAAGTGCAGAATTATATATTCCTGTTAATGCAGTTGCTATATTATGTTCGGCCAAGGTCTTATCTAAAGCACGATCTACACGAGATACAAAGATACTTACCACGGTATCTACTTTTTTCCCATAAAGTGCTGTTCCTCTTTGAAAAGCCTCTACACAGGAGAGAGCCTGCTCTTTTTTAAAAACAAGTGTAGCATTGACAGGAATTCCTTCACTCGTTAAAGCTTCCATTGCTTGATATCCCGCCTTTGTTGCAGGTACTTTAATCATTACATTGGGTCTGTCTATCGTAGAAAAGAGTCTTTTCCCCTCTTTTATTGTTGCTGTAGCATCATCACAATAGAAGGGATCAACTTCAATACTGACATAACCGTCATCCCCTTGATCAAACAAAGGGCGTAAGATATCTGCCGCTTTTGTAATATCATATATAGCTACTGCTTCGTATTTCTCTTTTGCACTTATCTCGCCAAGAGATGCAAGCTGAGAGATATAGGCGTCTGAATTTAAAATCGCATTTTTAAAAATTGCAGGATTTGAAGTTGCTCCGTTAATAATTTGCTTCTGTATTAAATCTTTAAACTCATTATCAAGGTATTCTCGCTCGATAAAATCAGCCCACAATGAAAACTTCAAATCTTCTATATACATATTTACTCTCTCTTAATTATTTTAGTTCAATTATAACCCAAGAACTCTTAAGTTAATTTTTTTAGTACAACAATTATAAATGTGGATCCTTTGGTGGTACTTTTTACTTCAATTTCTGTATGAAACTGTTTTTGCATAATCATTTGAGACATATAAAGACCCAATCCTGTCCCATTTTTTCCTTTTGTACTAAAGTATGGCTCAAAAATGGACTCAAGATTTTCTGTTTGAATACCGCGAGCATTGTCTTTAATACTGATAGCCACCTCATCTTCTCTGTTATGAACAGAAATTATAATTTCCGGTGATGGCACTTCTCTTTGCACAAGTTCATCAATAGCATTATTAATTATATTTAAAAGTACCTGTATCAACTCATTTATATATGTTGTTATAACAATTTTGTCTTCAATAAAAAGCTGCACATGTATATCTGTTTTTTTCAGTCTTGGTTCTACAAAACTTATGGCTTTTTGCAATAATTCATCCACTTCTATCTCATGCAACTCTTTATCTGGACGAAAATATGTCTGAAAATCATCAATTGTATCAGAGAGATAGACAACAGTATCACTTATATTTTCAAGTGCTTCATCCAATTCATTCTCTTTCAACTCCTCTCCCAAAAGTTTCTTAAGCTGTAAGTTTGAAATACTGAGTGTAACTGTTGAGAGCGGCTGTCTCCATTGATGTGCTATCATACTGATCATTTCACCCATTACTGCCTGTTTGGACTGGAGTGTCAACATCTTATCTTTTTGTGTCAACTCTTCAACTTTTTTAGAGAGTATCTGTTCCTGAGAAGTGATAATTCGAGTTGCCTCATCCATTTTAACTTTATAGAAATAGACAATAATACTCACCACACTCAAAACAAAAGAAAGATAAAAAAGTTGAAAAAAAGTATACTCTGTATGAAAAAAGGGCTGAAAAGGTGCGATCAAAAGCATTGAAATTAAAAATACAAACCAGGGAATAGTATATTTTTCATTTTTAAAATACAAAATAATAATAGGATATGTAAAATACCAGGTATGCTTCATATCATCAGCAGAACTCACATAAATCAGTAAAATCAATAAAAATGTAAACTGAGCAGTTACTGCAATAGAGACAAGATCATAAAATTTTTTTGATTTACGTAATAATAACCATAAAAATATATTTATAAGGAAAAGCGAAAATTCAAAGAGTGCCAGAGAATAAAAGCCTTTATAAAGATTAAGTATTGTTCCATACATTACACCTATGGAGGAGAGAACAATCCCAATATTCATCATCTGAAATTTATTTCTTAAGTAGCCTTCATCTTTACCAAAATCCCAACCACTTGTAAAAAAATCTTCTCTTACCATTTTACCTACTTTATTTCAGGGAAGGTAAATTTTGTCTTGAAGCTCTTGATACTCCAAGTTTACATCACTTTCAAGAGTAATGCCTCCCCCGCTTTTATATAAAAAACCATCTTCAGAATTTTCAATAAAACGTATCATCACACCGCTGTCAAAACTATTGCCATCAAAAATGCCAAATACGCCACTGAAAAATTTCCGTTCATATTTTTCCACATTTTCTATTATATCTAAAGTTGAGCGTTTTGGAGCACCACTGATACTGCCTGCCGGTAAAAGTTTCTTTAATATGTCACCTAATCTCTCTCTCCAGTTGGATTGTAACTCTCCTGTTATGTGTGAACTCACTTGTAAGAGTGATCTTTCTCCTGCATCAATTTTTTCAATATAACGAAATTTTTCAACGCTTACTTTTGATGCAACCATAGAGAGATCATTTCGCAGCAGATCAACTATCATAACATGCTCTGCCATCTCTTTGGCATTAGCCAAAATTTTCTCTTTGGCATTTGCTATAGATGCATCGATTGTACCTTTCATAGGGAATGTATGAATCTTATTATTGTGGATCTGAATAAATTTTTCAGGAGAGAAACAGACAAATTCATCTTTATAACGTAGTTTATAATGTGCATTTGCCACACGAAAGATCTCTTCTAGACAAAGAGATGTTTCTATGGGTGTAGCCTGTGTCAGATTTAAAATATAGGTTTCACCAGCTTTAATTTTTTCAATAACATAATTAAATTTATCTCTGTAGTCATAAAAATCTATTGGCTTTTTTTTTAAAAAATGTTCATGTTTTTGATAGCGATATTTTTCACAGATAGTGTACTCAATATTATGATTTTTCAACTCATCAAGAGGGATAACTTTAATATCTTCTGCCTTAAAGTCACTGATAAAAAGAAATGGTATCCCTCGCTTTGCTAAATCATTTACTTTTTCAAAAGCCATCTATACCTAAACAATCAGTTTTTTAAGAATTGCCATTCTGATATTGACACCATTGCTTACCTGCTGCAGTACTTTACAACGAGGGTCTTCAAGCATTGCATCGGTTATATCTATGTTTCTGTGAACAGGTCCTGGATGCAGTAAAATAATATCACGATCACCGACCAGCTCTTCAGTAATACAAAAATCACTTGCATAATCTTTTAAACTTGCATAACTTTGTGATGAGTGGCGCTCAGTTTGTGTACGCAAACTCATAATGGCATCAACTTCATCAATAATCTCATTTAAATAGTGTGTAGTACGAAGATTTGTCTTTGGCAGGAAGTGAGGCGGTGCTACTAAAATAACCTCCATTGCAAATCGCGTTAAAAGCTCTATGTTGGAGTTTGCCACACGAGAATTTTTAATATCACCAACGATTGCTATCTTCTTACCTGCAACATCACCAAAGTGATCTTTTAGCGTGTAGAGATCAAGCAGTGCCTGAGAAGGGTGTGCATGGGCACCGTCTCCTGCATTCAAAATAGCAGCTTTTGTATGGTTTGAGAGTATCTTTGGTACACCTGCATTTTGATGACGTACTATAATTGCATCTGGACCCATAGCATCAAGGTTCATAGCAGTATCAACAAGTGTCTCACCCTTTTTTGTAGAACTTTTTGCAACATCCAAATGCACTATCTCTGCACCTAAACGTTTTGCTGCTATCTCAAAAGAACTTTTGGTTCTTGTTGAGTTTTCAAAAAAGAGTGTAATTATAAGTTTATCTTCTAAGATTCTCTCAAAACGCCCGTCACTAAAAGTTTTTGCATCTGCTAAAAGTGCTTCTATCTCAGCTTTACTAAAGTCATCAGTTCGTATTAAATGCTGCATTGTTCTCTCTTTATTTAATTTACAAATTATACAAGAGATCACAAAGTGTGTCAATATCAGAGGCTGTTTTTAAAAGAGGAAAATTTACAGCTTTAAAATATGGCTCACTGACCTGAGTAAAACTAAAATCACCCTCTTTACAGTTAAAAACAACTTCATGCTCTATACCATATGATTCAAGTGCCTTTTTTGAAAGCAGTGTATCATTTATACAGCCAAGAGCGCAGTGCGTAACCAATAAAGCGGAAGCTTCTACGGCTTTGATAAGATCAATGATCATAAAATCTTTCTCAATTGGCACATACAAACCACCTGCCCCCTCAATTATAAGAAGATCACAAAAATTTTCTAACTGCTCTATAGCATCCAAAACTTTTTGCAGATCAAACTTTTTCCCACCCGATGCTATAAAAGGAGCCGCCGGCAGTTTATAGGCTATAGGAACGATATCTTCAACACTGAGATTTTGCATAAGAGGATTTAACTCTTTTACCAGTGTCAAAAGAGCATCACCATCAGGATAAACACCCCCAACAACTCCCGTCTCAACAGGTTTAATAACTCCAACTTTCAAACCACGTGAAGCATACTCAGCTAAAAGCAGTTTTGTAGTGTAAGTCTTACCAATGTCTGTATTTGTAGCAGTAATAAAAATTCGTTTTTTCATAAAGGGATTATAACGGAAAATAAGTTAAAAATAGAGTCTAAAACTATTTAGATTTTTAATTTATAGTGCTTAGATTTGGATGTTTGTGCGAAGGAGCTTACATTAAGTAAGTGACTGAGCACATCATCCGAAGATGAGTGCTAGAAATTAAAAAGATATTAGTTTTCGTCTTGGTTAACGATTTTGTTTGCTGAGATCCATGGCATCATAGCACGAAGTTTATTACCAGTTTTAGTAATTAACATCTCTTTGTCGTTTGCACGCTCAGCATTCATACGAGGGTAACCTGCTTGACCTTCTAAGATAAAGTCTTTTGCAAATCTACCATCTTGAATCTCTTTTAAGATCTCTTTCATTGCAGCTTTAGACTCAGCATTGATAACACGTTTACCAGAAACATAGTCACCATACTCAGCAGTGTTAGAGATTGAGTATCTCATATCAGCAATTCCACCCTCAAACATTAAGTCAACGATAAGTTTAAGTTCGTGAAGACACTCAAAGTATGCAAGTTCAGGAGCATAACCAGCTTCAGTTAAAGTCTCAAAACCAGCTTGAACAAGTGCAGCTGTACCACCACAAAGAACTGCTTGCTCACCAAAAAGGTCAGTTTCAGTCTCATCTTTGAAAGTTGTCTCAATAATTGCAGTACGTCCACCACCAATAGCAGAAGCGTATGAAAGAGCTAACTCTTTTGTAGTTCCTGAAGGATTTTGACCAACTGCGATTAGATCTGGAATACCACCACCACGAACAAACTCGCTACGTACAGTATGTCCTGGAGCTTTTGGAGCGATCATAGTAACATTGATATCTTTACGTGGTTGAATACGACCATAGTGAATGTTAAAACCGTGACCAAATGCAATAGTAGCACCCTCTTTAAGGTTTGGCTCGATCTCATTTTTGTAGATCTCTGATTGATTTTCATCTGGTAAAAGGATCATAACAACATCAGCTTTTGCACTTGCTTCAGCTACAGTGTAAACTTCAAAACCTTTTGCTTCAGCTTTTGCCCAGCTAGATCCGCCTTTTCTTAAACCAACAACAACTTTAACACCGCTGTCTCTTAGGTTTTCTGCGTGAGCGTGTCCTTGAGAACCAAAACCGATCATTGCAACTACTTTGCTTTGAATCAGGTCTAAACTAGTGTCTTTGTCATAATAAACATTTAATGCCATATATTTTTCCTTGGGCTTTAGAGATTCAACTCTAAAAAATTTGTCGCATTATACTGAAACTTTGGTAAAACTTTTATTAGAGTTAGCTTATGATAAAACAAAATATTTTTTGCTTAATACGTAAGTATGTATAATATGAAAAAAATTTAGGGAAAGATATGAAAAAATTTAATCTATTTAATGAAATTATTATCGCAAACAGACAAGATCTGCTCAATGCTATCAATTCACAAAAAGAGTTTGGTATAACAACAGAAGGTAAAATTGTTTTTGCCCCTTTTCAAAAGAGAGAGATACTCATTTTTCAAGGCAAACACACACCTGCACCAACAAGTGCTCTAATGGCGCAAAAATCACCCTCTCTAGCTGAAATTCTCGGAAACAACTATCAGGTTGTCGAGGATGACGATCGCATACTTATTAAAGCATTTTCAAACTGGCAGGAACTCATTAAGGTAAATACTCCCCGTGCATCCTATGATGACACAACAGGTGATGGTGTGAGTGAGTTTTCAAACGCTGATCTTGAAGATATTGGCTGGAATGCTACAGAGTTTAATATCACTTACCGCGAACTTGTTGAAGTGCTTGAAGAGAAGTGTGATGGAACCCTGCTTTGTATTGAGCAAGAAGAGCCGTCATATCAATTTAGCGGACTTGGATTTTTAGCTGATGATACGCAGGCAAAAGAGGTTCTCTTTAGCTATTGTCAAAAGAAGATCAAAAAAATCATGCAAGAAGATCCACTCTATGCAAAAGATAAGCTGAGTGATGATGAAGAGGAAGCTGCGGAGTTTTTTAAAGTTTTATAAAACTTCGGGCTTTGGTTCACCGAGATAATACCCCTGTACATAATCAATACCGAGTGCTTTAACAACATCATATACCGCTTTATTATGTACAAACTCGGCTACAGTTTTTTTATTTAATTTTTTAACAAAGCTGACAATTGTTTCAACTATTAAACGCGCATTTTCATTTGTATCTATATTTTTAATCAAAGAGCCGTCTATTTTAATCAGATCTGATTGTATCGTACTTAAATATTCAAAATTTGCATAACCGCTTCCAAAATCATCAATGGCTATTGTCGCACCGCTTGCATATAAATCTTTTATAAACTTTTGAACAGCCCTCTCTTCTGTAAACTCTTGTGTCTCTAAAATTTCAACTGTCAGCTGGGATGCGATATTATACTTTTTCATTTTTTTAAAAATACAGTTACGTGTTTTTTCATTTAAAATATCGCTAAAAGCAAGATTAATACTAAAATCCAATCCGTTTTTTGCAAAATATGAAAAAGTTTTCTCAACCATAATCTCTGTCAATTTATGATAGAGTTTGACTTTTTGGCTTATATCTAAAAAATAGTATGGTGTTATAATATCGCCAAAATCATCTTTTAGACGGATGAGTGCTTCATACTTTTGTACTTTACCGCTTTGCAGATCAAAGATGGGTTGATAATAGGGTAAGATTCTATCATTTGCAATAGCATTTTTAATCTGATTTGCAATTTTTATATTTTTTTCATACTCTTTTGCAAGTTCTAAATCTTCTTGAAAAATTGTATAGGATTTTGCACTTTTTTTCGCATTTTTCAGTGCCATATCTGCATTAATCAGACCACTGCCGTCTTTGTTTATAAATGCCGCAGAGAGAGTAACTCGAATATTTGCATAATGCTCACCAATTAAGAACTCCTCCTCATCGACTCTATGAAGTATCTCTTTTAACCCTTTTTCTATATCTTTAGAATTATGATTAAAATCTTTAATAATTGCAAACTCATCTGATGGGAGTTTAAAAAGCTCTCCACCATTCTCTTTTACCTCTTGTTCAAGCAGTTTTGCCAACTTTTTTAGTACTTTATCACCAATAATATGACCATAAAAATCATTGATAGTTGTAAAATCATCTATATTTAACAATACAATGATTTTTCCACTCTCTTCATGCAACCTTTTTATAAGGCTTATACGGTTTGGAAGTCCCGTTAATTTATCATAATAGGCCTGTTTATAGATATATTCTGTTTTCTCTTCCACACGTTTTTCAAGATTACTGTTAAGCTCTGCTAGCTCATCTGAGACAACATTTGCAAGTTTTGCAATCGCATGCTGGACATTAGAAGCAATTTTTTTCTCATTATTAGCAAAAGACTCCAAAGAAAAATTAGGTCTCTCCTGTTCCTCTGAGAGCGCAACCAAAGTCATTGTTTCATTTAAAAGCTGTGTATTATTTTGATTATAATAAAACTCTCCATATGTAAAAAAACCGCTCACCGGTCCCAATAAGTTTACTGTTTTTAATTCATCTTGAATATATGCATCCAAAAATCGGCGTCTTGCCATACAGGAGTATATAAAAACAACTTCTGGTTTGTAATCAAACGAATCTGCCATTTTACTGATAGAGTAGTGAGAGTTTTTCAATATCTCTTCTATATTGCCAACACCAAAACGAACATATGTCCCCTCTTCAATATTTCCCGCAAAAATTAAAGAGCCATCTGAAGATTTTCCGATCGGCGCACGTCCGATACTGACACCGTCTTTCTCAAAGATAAGCGGAAATTCTATACCAATTTGTGGTAGTTGATTACTGATTCTTTTACCAAGATATTTAGCATAGACATCAACTGCATTCATACCATCTATCTCATAAATATGATTTTTGACGGCTTTTGTAATTTTCATCTTCTTACCGACAGGAAGCCAGTTAAATGTATAATTTGTTTTGAGATGTAAAACATCAGAATGGAGTGCTACGCTCGCTGCACCATCATTTGTAATACCCTCATTTGTAAAAACAAAAGTTTCAACAATTTTGCCATTATCTGCTGCCATTCCTCCGGCTATTGGAATGTTTGGACATACGCTGTTAAAGCCGTTTAAGTACTCTTCTCCGTTTGTATTGATCCCATCAGTAAATGATATAACCAGTTTGGTTTTTTCATTACATAAAGATGACCCTATCGCTTTTCCAAGCTCAAAAGAATCTTTTTTATAATCCTCTTTTTTAAACAGTTTTACATCTAAATGAGTATGTTTAAAAACTGTAAAATTTACAACACTTTCGCCTGAAGTAAGGACATCTTCACCATTGATTATACCATCGGTTGTTGTACCTAGCAGACAAGCATTTGAAAAGTTTTTGGAAAGATAGGATTGTAGTTCTTCTATACTCTTTTTATCTGAACTGGCACAATAGAGCTGAATTAGTGTGTTTTTAGAGTTATAATGAGCAAAATTTTCTTTATTCAGTTTCTCTTCAAGCTCACCAATACCCAAAAATGCAAAAGAGTAATTTTTCATGAAATCATTTTATAGTATTAATGCTTTTGTATAGCTAAATATCTCTCTAAAATAATTTTTGCAGAAAGAGAGTCTATGCGACCGTCACGAATCTGCCGCATCTCTCCTTTCATCATTGCTTCGGCCTCTTTAGAACTGCCTGCTTCATCTTGGAAAAAAATTGCACCTTTAAAATCAACCAAATTCATAAAGTGCTCAATTCTGCGACGCATCTCATCTTCAGAAGATCCCCCAAGTGGCAGACCAACAACTACACTATCCACTTCCCACTCATCGAGGACTTTTTTTACATCCTCTGATGCCTGATTACGGTTTTTTCTTATAACTGCAGGCAAAGGTGTCACAATATCTTTGTGTGCAGAATAAGCAAGACCTATGCGTTTAAGTCCCAGATCAATGGCAATATATTTCATACTATTTTCCCAGACAAAAAGAGCCAAACATCTTATCTAACATCTCATCATTCTCAAAAGGCCGTGTAATACTTGCCATTGCTTTTACTGCTTCATTAAGATGAAAAGAGAAGATTTCAAGTTCTTGATCTTCAAGTGGCTCGTAAGCCTCTTGTATATTTTGCATCGTCTCTTTGACAGCTGAAATCTGACGCTCTGATATAAGCATAATCTCATCACTTAAATTATTTTCATCCATGATCGCTTGGAGTTTTGCAATAAGGGCTGTAACATCCTCTTTGGAGTTTAACTCCATATCAAAATCAATGTTTTGCATCGTAAATTTTTGAGGTAGATCTACCTTGTTTTTAATGATGATCTTTGCTTTATCACTTGCATGCATTTTTAACAGCTCTAAGATCTGTTCATCTTCTTCATCAGCCTCTCGTGATCCGTCAAACAAAGCAATTACAATATCACTCTGCTTTATCGCCTCTAAACTTCGCTCAATCCCAATCTTCTCTATAGCATCTTCAGCCTCACGAATACCTGCCGTATCAACTATGCGAATAAGGTGCGTTCCAATCTTGACCTGCTCTTCGATCGTATCACGCGTTGTTCCTGCTATATCACTCACTATTGCACGGTTATAATTCAGCAGTGCATTGAGCAGTGAACTTTTACCGACATTTGGTTTGCCGACAATAGCTACTCGAAATCCCTGCATCAATCCTGCACGAGACTCAGAGGCATGGAGTGTTTTTTGCAACAGTTTATAAAGAGTATCTAATTTTGCTTTGATCTGCGTAACAAGATCTTCTGGCAGGTCCTCCTCAGCATAATCAATCGTTACTTCAGAGTATGCCAAAATATGAATAATCTCGTCTCGCACCTCTTCAATAAACTCTTTGAGTGAACCCTTCATCTGTGCTGCCAAGATCTTTGCAGCATCTTCACTCTTGGCTTCAATAAGCTGTGCAATAGCTTCAGCTTCACTCAGATCAATTCTACCGTTAAAGAAGGCACGTTTAGAGAACTCTCCGGCATTGGCAAGACGGGCACCCGCTTCAAGTGTTGCTTTTAAAATCGACTGTGCAACAATATAGCCGCCGTGACACTGAATCTCTACAACATCTTCGGCTGTAAAGGAGTGTGGCCCTTTAAAATAGATCGCTATCGATTCATCAATAAGTTCATCTTGAGAGTTATAGATATTTGTCAGGGTTGCATAACGGTTTGTAAAGTTTTCTTTATGGGAGAGTTTTTTTGCGATTGAAAGTGCATCTTTGCCACTGAG
>Ga0256837_1002215_pt1 | contig 12331 bp, 13 predicted proteins | sample 4562384metaG_FD_185976 | JGI IMG/M metagenome (GOLD analysis project Ga0256837, IMG submission 185976) | Hydrothermal vent microbial communities from Guaymas Basin, Mexico - 4561-384 | ecosystem: Environmental > Aquatic > Marine > Hydrothermal vents | place: Mexico: Guaymas Basin | collected... | reverse complement strand
CTCTCTTCTAGTGTTAAAATGAAGCATACTTGATCTTCAACATAATCGTCTATTTTTAAAGAAATTTTATTATTGTCTAAAATATTAAACTCCTTCAATACTGATCTAAAATTATTCTCGAAAGCTTTAAATTCTTGATCTGATAATGTTTTATTATCTGAAATCTCTGCAGTATCAATTAAAAACGTAATAAAGTTTTCATGAGACGCTATTCCACTAACAATATCCATTTCATTTAAGAATATCTCTACTTTTTTTATCATAATATATCACCTTACCTTTTTATTTTTAAGATTAAATAAATCTTAAATGTACCTTGTAATAGTCTTAAGTTTTATTTTATTTTAAGTATTTTATGCTAGAATAGATTTACTAAAACTTATGGTGGAATTATGACATTAACAATTGAGCAAGAAAACATTATTAACTCTAATTCTAATAGAATTATTATAGAAGCACTCGCAGGGACAGGTAAAACCTCAACCTTGATAAAATTTGCTGAGAAATATTTTCATTATGAATCCTTATATATCGTTTTTAATAAGGATATGCGAAAAACCTCTAAAGGTAAATTCCCTGGTAACACAACTGTACATACTATTAATTCTTTTTCTTATTTTTACAATTCAGAATTCTTAAAAGGTAAAAATTTTATTCAATCATTTAATTCCTCTCTTATCATGAAAATGATTCCTGAGCTAGCTAGAACCTATAAGTTTAATTATAATTTAGCTATTTCAGAAGCTAATCATGTTCTTAAAGCTTATAATAATTTAATGAACTCTGATTTGGATTTATCTTCTTTTAATGGTGATAAATATCATAACATGGCTAAAGATTTTTATTTTAATTTGATTAAATCACCGGTAATAGATCACCTTGGTCTTTTAAAATATTTTAATGATAATTTTGATTTTACCTCTTTGTCTTTTGATTTAGTAATGATTGACGAAGCTCAAGATTTAAATCCTATAATGATTTCTATATTGGAAAAGATTAATCCTAAAAAGATAGTTATGGTTGGTGATTCTAATCAGGCTATTTACTCTTTTAGAGCAAGTGTTAATATTTTTGAGATAGATCAATTTAAAGATTATTCGAAATTTAAGCTTACTAAGTCATTTAGATTTGGACAAGCCATTTCAGATAAAGTTAATGAAGTTTATCAAAATTTATTTGGTCGTGATTTAGAATTGAAGTTTAATGAGAATATAACGTCAGAAATTGTTACAAAAACTATTATTGGTCCGTATACAGCTTATATAACTAGAACAAATGCTGTTTTATTTGATAAAGCTTTAGATTATGCATTAATGGATCTTAAAGTTGCAATACCTTTTAACTGGGAGGAATTAAAGCAATTAATTGAGGATATGTATTTTTTTAAATTAGGATTGAATGACGAAGTTAAAAGTAAGCTAATTTTACAATATGGTGATTTTAATAATTTAAAAACATTAAACAAAGAAGGAAATGATATTGAGTTGTCTTATTTAATAAAGATTATAGAAAAACATGATATTTTAATTCTTGATTACTTAACTATATTGGAGCGACAATTATCTAGTCCTAAATATGCTGATATTACATTTTTGACAGCACATAAATCGAAGGGATTAGAATTCTTAGGTGTAGAGTTAGGTAGTGATTTCAGTCTAAAAAGTATTGAAGAGCGAAATATTATATATGTATCTATGACAAGAGCTATTAAAAATTTGAATATCAAAAATTTGAATTTTAATAAAAATATAAGGTAAGTTTTAGTATAATTTGTAGTAAAGGAGTATATTATGAACTCAGAACATATTTTTAAGTTAGCATTTTATGCCATAGCTTTATTTTTTGGAGAATGTCTAACCTATTTAAACTTGGAACAAACTACATATTGGATATCTATCTTGCTTTTTGCAATTATAACTGTGCCTATTTATATTAATTTTAGTAATTATGCACTTAAAAAAGTGCACAAAGCAGACTAAGCTGCATGTTGTTCGACATAATTGGGCGATAGTATTAAAGCTTTCTTATGTGCGGGGACTAGGTGAAAAGAAACTTTATTGAGCTTATTTACCTGTGTTCGTTTAGTCTTAATAAGTCTATTCAAACTAGATATAGCAACTATTTCTTTTGCTCCAAAGAACAAAAATAGTATACCAACTAGCAAATAATAATTATTTAGAATATTCATTATTAATTCATGCATGATTGATCCTTTAAATTTAATTTATTTGATTTTAATACAAATTAGTTAAGGTTTATGATCAAAGTCTTCTTCACTATCTGTAGCGTCTTCTATTTCTTCGTCAATTGATTCTACTTCACGTTCAAACGACTCTCTAATAAGTACAATAGCTCGGTAAAGAGCATAGCTTGATACTGCAAAGTAGGCGTCTGGAAGAGTTTCAACACTTGGAGATAGAATAAATGCATGTAGCATACCCGGAAGAGCAGCTAGACCAAAGATCTCGAAAAAAAGTCGAATTTCTCGTTCAAATCTACGCATAATATATCCTTAAGTTGAATTTCTAATTATTCATTGAAGATTAATTAGTTAACTCTGTAATAGGCTTTATAATTATAAAATAACTAAGTAAGTTTAAATTTAGGTTTTATACTGTATAATCTATTTATAAAGGTATTATTATGATAAAAAAACTAAAAAATCTACTTATAAAAATAGATATTATACTTCTTTCTAAAATTGAAAAATTTAGATATTCAAGTATTAAAGATAAATTTCAAGTTTTAATAATGTTTATATTGATTCTAGATTTGATTATCTTTTCTATTTCCTATTCTCTCAATTATAATGATTTTTTAAAGAAAGAAAATAGTTATAATTCTCAAAAGGAAAATGTTCTTATTCAAGAACAAATAAATGGAGATAATAGCTCATTATCTTTTAAAGATACTATTTCTTTAATTGATAAAACTAATATTAATCATGTGGAATTTTTCAGAACTAAAGAGTCAACATATGCTAAAGCTTTTATTATTACAAATGATAAGTTTTTATTTAAGCTTAGTAATATTTTCTCATATTCCATTTCAACAAACATTGAACCTTTTCTACTTGAGGAGAATATTTCATATAATTGGACAAATATAGATTCTTCTTTAACAACTGTATCAAAGCCAGAATTAATTAAACCAGAATTAATTATTACAAAATTTATAATGGAGCACTTCCTTCAAATATTAATATATGGATTTTTATTCTTTTATATTTCAAGAAGTATGCCAGGTTTAGCAGATAAAAAATTTGACATAGTTCTTCCAAATGAAATTGAAAGTGATTTAGATAATTTAGTTGGTATGGATCCTCAAATTAAATTAGAAATTCTTCAATTAAAGGATATGATTTCTAATTTTGCAGCTTACTCTAAGCATGGTATACAGAATTTTTTTAATATAATGCTTTCTGGACCAGCTGGTACAGGTAAATCTAGAATTGCGTTAGGATTAGCTAAAGCTCTAGACCTACCTGTTGTCATTGGAACTGGTAATGTTGAAACTGGATTTGTTGGTGGAGGGGCTTCAACTATAAAGAATATGTTTAGGACAGCTGAAAAACTAGCATTTAATAATAAATATAAGACAGCTATTATCTTTTTAGACGAATCACAAACCTTAATGGTTAAGCGAGGTAATTCTTCTCAAAAATGGGCTGACGATTCTGCTAATGAACTTTTAGCTCAGTTGGACGGAGTTAATTCTGAACGTAATGTTAATATTATTTTTATAGCAGCTTCAAATTTTGACGATTCTAATATGCAAATAGACGAAGCTATGGAAAGAAGATTTAAGAAAAAAATATATTTTAAGCTTCCAGATAAAGCTCAACGTGCTGAGATTATTGAATTCTATATAGATAAGATTAATGAGGAACTTGTTGATATTAAAAAATCTGATATTGATATATTAGCAGGTGTTTCTACCGGATTAAGTCCTGCAAAAATAGAAACTATAATTAATGAAGCGTCTTTGACTGCAATAAGAAAAAAATGCCTAATTGACAATTCTTTACTTATTGAATCTTTTGAGCGAATTGTTGTTGGATTAACTTCAAGAGAAAACAATGGAAAATCTAATAATCGTAATCGTATTGTTTATCATGAGTTAGGCCATTTTATTGCTGAATTTAGTAAATTTGATAATTCTGGAATGAGTTTAGAAGAAATTAAATCAGAGTTAAAGTTAATTAAAATTTCTTCAGAATCAATTTCTAAGTATAATGTTCTTGGATTTGTTATGAATGAAACTTCTTCAGACCTAAAAACAAAGAAGGATTTAGAAGAAGAGATAATCTCTCTTTATGGTGGTTATGCTGCCGAAGATCATTTCTATCCAAGTGATAGTGAAGATAATGTTAGTACTGGAGCATTCAATGATATTGAAAAGGTTACTATGATCTTAAAATCTATGGTAGTTGATTTAGGTATGTACTCTAAGTCTAAAATAAATCTTACAATTTTAAAAGAAACTAATAATGCTAAATCATTAGAAAAAATTCATGAAATAAGTGAAAGATTATATTTAATAGCCAAAGATAGAGTTTCTAGAAATGAAGATTTAATTCAGTTCTTATCAGAAATTCTAATGGAAGAGTGGACTTTAGATAAGGATTCTTTATTTGAAAGCATTGAAAAATTTAAAAATATGGAGGCTTAAGTATGACTTTTTTTAGTATTGTAATATTCGGTATCTTTATTAATATTCTTTTTTCTTTTTTTATAGGAATTCTTGTTTATGCATTTGCAAGTAATGAAGATCCAAATGGACTTGCAAAGCTAATGAATCATTTTGATAAAAATAGAAAATTTGATATTGTATTCTTTATGCCATTCTCAAAAGTACTTACTTTGGTTTTATTTTTATTAATGATTAAGAACTTAAGCAATGAAGATAGTTTTTTAGAACATTTCATAGAATTTCAAGCTAAATTTGGATAAACAACTTAAATTTAAGTAAAAGTTCAAAAAACTTTAAACAGTTTTTAATATATCTTTTGTTATTATATCTATAACACAAAAAAATAAGGCTCTAAAAATGAATAAATTATCTATAAATAAAAAAGAATCTGGTTTATTTTGCTCAGGCAGAATTTCTAATATTTTATTAAATCCTTCTGAAGCTACATTAATTGAGGTTTCAAAATCTAAAGAGACATTTGAAGCTATTTTTACAATGCCAATCGAAAATGTACCAAGCTTATCTAATTTGAAGGTTCACTTACTTGGAAATAGTTATAGTCATGAGATCCCAGCTGTAGTACATAGAGAATTCGGTAAAATCTGTTTTTCAATTGGGAGTATTACTATTAAAGCAATTCCAAATGGAGATAAATCTAAAAACTATTCTTTAATTTTATTTTTAGAATCTGGACTTCCAATTTTAATTTTAAACAACCCTTTAGTTCTACCATTGTTCTTAAAAAATTCTTCACATGAATTTTATTCTATTCTTCATTTTGGAACAAAGCTTTCTGGAAAGATATTAACTCAGTTAACTCAGAAATATAATATTCATTCAAATTCTGGATTAGATTCTTTTGACGATATAAAATGCGAATACTAATTGAAAAATTTATATTTGCTAAAAAAGAGAATGGAAGCTTTTATAAAATGAGAAACAGATCTTTCTTAGCTTTATCTTTTTCTTTATTCGGAATTCAAGTTATGTTTGCTAATCCTGTTGTTGAAGTAGACGCTCCAATAGTAGAAATTATTGCTAGTAACATATCTATAGTAAATAAAGAACCTAAAGTAGTTTCTTTATCAGAAACTTTTGAAGACGTGAAAAATATTCCTTATTATAATATTCAATTAATGATTACCCCTTCCATAGATTCAGTAAGTAGACTTAAAGAGTCTTTCGACAATGTTAGTGTGTCAGAGTTAAATAATCAATTTAAAGTATTTATAGGACCATTTAAAGGATATTCTTTAGCTGTAAAAGAATTTAAAAATTTAAAAAACTTACCAAAAGACGCATATATAGAAAGATCAAAATAATTTATTTTATTTTAAAACTTTCTTCTAATTCATTTTTAAAATAAGCTTTCAATAGAGTTAATTGATTTTTAGTTTTCCTTACTTTTATATCAAAAGTTTTAATTGCAATTATAGAACCTTTACTTTTAAATTCTATTTTAATAGAGAACTTATCCAATGTTGTTAATGGTGTTTTTTTAATTGAGGTGAATACAGCAATATCATTTCCATTTTTAAATTTATAGCTGAGCATAACTTCTTCAATTATTGTTGTAGTTACTGTGTAAATTTAATGACAATTAACTTTTATTGTCGAAAAAATATCAATATGACATAATCATTTTAAAAAACCCTCCCATGTCATTATTTAGTTATAATGAATAAATTATACTGTGATATTATATATTCTTAAATTAAGATTTATTTGAAGAATATAACTTTTAGAAAGCTATATTCTATTTAAAGAAGGTTATTATTTTAAGGCTAATTCAATAGAGTTTGATAAAGCAGAAAACTCTTTGATTGTTTCTTTCATTTTAGGTAGAGCTTCTTGTCTAAATGTTTCTACTTCATTTGCTGATTCTATTAATATTCCAATTGCAGCTTTCATTCCATTTAAATCTAGTAATGCAGAAGACGCTTGCTTTTGTATCTCAACACCTTGAGTTTTTAACATTTCAGCATTTTGAACCATAATATCTGAGGTTGTTTTATTTACAGAGTTAATTGTATCCAAAACTCTTTTTTGATTAGCTAATCCTGTTGCAATAGTAAATCCTATACTAAGCACAGGAATCGCAACATTTTTTGTTCTATTTACACCTTTTATTAATTCATTGTTATTTTGGATTAGTATATCTAAACCCATAAGCCCTTGTTGTGCTGCACTTTGAATTACTACAAGGTCTACTATATGCGCATTTAAGTCAAAGGCAACTTTATTTATTAAAAAAGCTTTTTTATCTTTATCAGATTCATTTTCTATCATTAAATCTAATTCTGTTGAAATCTCTTTTAAATATTCAATTTTATCTTTCAGCGAGTCTGCAGATTTTCTAAATCTCTCTTTATCTTTATTAAATGCAAAGTTATCTGATTTTAAAAGAACTATTCCTTCTGATAGTGAGGTAGAAATAGATTCAATAACTGATCTAACAGAACTATACTTTGTTGCATATTTATTTAGACCAGAACTTCCTGTGATTTTTTCAATAATTCTTCCTAAAAAACCTGGATTTAAGTTGAAATTATCAGGATTAATTTTATCAGCTTCTGTCTTAATTGATAAAAGGTTCGTTGAAATTAAATGTTGTGCTGAACTTTTTTCATTCATTAAATTATTGACAGGGCTTTCTAAAACACTTGAAATTTCTTTTAGTTCTTCAATCTCTTCTTGTCCTATAGCTGTAATAACACTTGAATCAGCTTCATAATCCTTATAGTTTTGAAGAACTATACTAATGATATCTTTTTTTGGTTCTAAATCTTTTGACATAAAAACTCCTTTATTTAAAAGAAATATTATCTAAATATAAATAAAGAATAGCTTAAACAGATTTATTAATCAATAAATATTAAGTATTTTCCCAAGTATATATTTTCTTTTGTAAGGTCTGGAAGAGCTGGTATAAAAAGATTGTTATTTTGAGTTAAAAATACATTTAAGTTTTCTACAAATGAAACTTCCAATTCTTCTATTTTTTTGTTGTAATCTTTGACAAGTATTTCTTTAGCATTCTCTTTTGTTGTATTGAATATATAAAATTTCTTATTTTTTGTTTTTATAAAATGACATTTATTTGGTAACGTTGTTTCAATTAATTTTTTATACTTAAACTTTATAGGATCTAGCTCAGACGAATTTAAATGTTCATTCATACAAGAGTATAAAAAATCTATACCTTGATCTTCTAGGCTATAGCTAGCTCTATATTTTAACTGTTCTAAATGAAACTTTGCCTTTGAATAATCTAAAAGTGTTTTTATCATAATTATCTCCTTAATGTTTTAAACTTTAAAGTTAGAAATAACAAGAGTCTTATCTTGTTATTTTCTTAAATTCTTTTAATAAACCTTTATTTGTTAAAGATCCTAACATATTTCTAATTATAACTATTTTTTCTTCTTTTGCACTTGCATTTTCAAATTCTTTTCTATAGAACTTAGAAGGAATTCGATTGGCATTCTTAAGATTAAAGAAAAATGAAAAAACTATATTGATTTTTTTTGAAATTATTTTTCTAGATTTTACTACATTCTTTTCTTTAAGAATATACTTCTTTGAGATCATGGCCATTATCATTCTAACTTGCTCTATATCTTTTTTCTCTGGCTTAACAACACCAGTAGAATCTAAATAAAAATTTTCACAAAACATATCATGATATTTCTGAAGAGTCATTCTAAATGAGTTATGGCCTTTATATAAAGCTTTTATTAAATCTTCTGAAATTTCAAAAGGTAATTCTTTTTGAAAGATTTCAGCTAACTTTGTTAATGAAAAAATATTTAAAGAATCAACTATATCAGAAATAATATATGAGTTTTCGTCTGCAATATCCATGATCTGGCATTGTAAAGTCTTATCCATACTTGTAATTTCTAAACCTTGATTTAATAGATATTCTATTTCCAAATTTATTTGGTTATTGATAATATCTATTAGGCATGATTGCTCTTCATATAAATCTTCTTTATGTTTAGCCAATGAAGCTAAAATATATTCTTTTACTTCTTCTGAAACACCTTTTAATAAATTATTTTTTTGAATTGTAATGTAATTATTTGCATTACCTTCAAATCCAATTTTATTATCAGAGTATTTTTTAGTTAATTTATTTAAAGTTTTCTCACCTTCATGGGAATAACTTGTATGACCTATATCGTGCAATAAGCCTACAACACGTCCACATGAAAACCTATCTGTATTAAAACCTGCTTTTTTTGTTATGAAATAATTCATAATTTCAACACTATTTGCAACCTCTATTGAGTGTGAAGCTCTTGTTTGAGCCGAGTCCTTAACTCTCATATGATCAACAACTAATGATATCTGTTGTAATCTTGAGAATTTCTTTGAAGAAAGAATTTGTCTTTCTAATTTTAGCATTTCTAAATTCATACTAAATCCTTATTTTTAAAATTCAAACTTAATTTAATTTACATTAAATTAAAAGTAATAAGTATTAGTATTGTAATCTGTTTAAATACGACTAGAAGAAGTTATCTACTATTTTTGAGAAAGAGAAATCCATTTCTATATTGCTTGAATAAATGTCTATAAAAAACAGTATAATAATTGACATTATAAAATTAAAAATTAAAGCCAATAAAATTGAGAAGTTTAAGTAGATAAATGAAGAAAAATTTGTAAATGCTATTGTTGTAAAAAAAACTATTATTAATAAAAATATCTTCACAGTATCAACCTTTTATATATTTAGGCATTATATACTGTGTTAACTTAAATAAAGCTTATCTATTCCAATCTATTGTATATAAAGCTGATATATCTCCAATAAAAGATTCGTCATTAAATAGAATATTTTCAATTCCATGAATATCAGATCTAATTCCGTCTTTGTTGGCGTCATATTCTGCTCTTGAGTATGCAAGTAAATATAATGTATCATTTCCTGAATTACCTTGTATTTGTGCGAATATAGAATGGTCGTCTAAACCATGAAGAACTATAATGTCGTCTCCTGCACCAGCATATATACCTCTCCACTTTGATTCAGTTGATTCAATTATATCATTTCCGTCACCACCACTTATATCCCAAATGCTGCTATCTGAAGAGGACGCTAATATTTTATCATTTCCAGAGTTTCCATATAATGGACCAACCCTATTTCCTCTTATCTCAATATTATCATTTCCTTGATTTCCTAATAGCCATGAATTGAAATCTCCTAGTAATTGAATATTATCATTTCCCTGACCACCTTCAATTCTTTCGTCCATAAAAGCTTCTGAATAAATTGTTGAATCTCCAGTTGCATTTGAAATATCAATACGACCATAAACATTTCCATAAAAATAACCTGTAAATGTACCGTCTGAATAAATATTATGATCTGAATAACCTTCAATTTGGAGTTTATTATTACCACCTTTCATATCAAGTGTTGACTTAAAATATCCACCGAACCTTATAATATCATTTCCATTACCCATTTTTATAACAGGTGATATAAGTGAATACCAAGTTGTATCTTCGTCAATATCTATTCTTGTTGTTCCTGAATTTGGTGTTTCTATCTGTTTTCTCGCACGACCATTAACATTTAAAATATTATTTCCACCACCTCTAAATTCTATGTATTTACTATTTCCTGTTACTTCTATAACGTCGTCTTGACTATCATTCGGTGTTGTGTGGTTTGAATAACCTAATGTAGTTTCTCTATCTCCTGTATATGTATTAACAACGTCCTCTATATCCTCTAATTTATTAACTACGATTGGCATTGGTATTTGGCTTAGCAATCTTATAACTTTAACTTGAGGAACAGGTAAGTTAGGATTAGCTAAATCTGTATCTATAGAAGTGTAGTCGTAAGCATATAAATTTGTTGAATCATTTGTATTTATTCCGGAATTTAAAGTACTTGCATATTTATTTGTTCCTAATTTCTTTTCTGTATAATCATTTGAGCATGTATCTAAGTAAGATAGCGTTGTATTTGTTAAGTTATTTCCTTCTATTTTTAAAAAATTATTGAAGATTAACTTTGATATGTTATAAAATTTAAATACACCACCCTCTTTATTTGTAAATATAATTTCAGTTGTAATATCTCCTGAACTTTTAATTGTTGAAAAAGTCAATTCTTCATATTCTTCATTTATATATACTGATCCATAATCTTTTAAATCTAATTCTATTAAACCTTTATTACCTTTTGCAATTATAACTGTATCTAATTCAGTTCCTCCCTCAAAATATAAATCAGCTGTATTACTCAAGCCTTTAGTTATTTTTAATATATTTTCTGTATCTGATTTACCAAATAAATCTATTTCGTCTACACTTTTTGTATCTATTACAAAGGCTTCTAATGTTGAGCCCTTATTACAATCTGAACTAGAGTTGAATCCATTATTTGGGATATATGAAAATGCACATTTTGATAATAACTCTGAAGTGTCATGAAATCTCAATTTATTTTCGTCTGGCATATCTTTTAGCCTTTCATTTACATTTTCACATGTAAGTTCTGGAGTAGCTGTATTATCTATTGACGTATCTACATAAGTGAAATCTGTACAATTTTTTAATTCTGTATACTCTGAGTTAAAGAGTGTATCTAGAGTAGAAGATAATTCATTTTTCATAACTGCTTTTTTACAGCTATTAAAAAATAATCCTTCCGAAGTATCATATTCTTTTACTGAAACTATGAATCCAGGTGTTTCACAACTTGAGTTACAAAATATTTCTTTTGTTCTAAATGTAAATTTATCTGAAATTAGATATTTTATTGAATTTGGACTTGTAATTATATTTGTATCAGAACCGCCTGAACCAATAGAAGTTAAATCTTCATATGAGTCATAGCTTAGAAAAGATTCATTTTGTTTTTTTATAGTTTGCTCAATAACACTTTTAATTTCTAATATATTTGTTGATTTCCTAGAATCTAAGAGTTGCGTTATAGTGACTGAAGAAATTAGTGATATTGTTGCCATACTAAACAATAGTTCGTACATTGTAAAAGCTTTCTTTTTATTCATTTATTTAGTTTCTCCTATTAAAATGTCCAATCTATTGTATATAGATTAGATATATCTCCTATTTCCTCTCCGTCTGAGAATAGAAAGTTTTCAATACCAACTGATCTAGTTTTAATACTATCTTTATCAGAATTGAAATCTGCTAAAGTATAATTTAAAAAATATATGGTATCATTTCCAGCATTACCATTCATATTTACACCCCAATCTATATTGCTATGAAGTATTAATATATCGTCTCCATTCCCCATATGAACTGTCTTGTGAAGAGTTCCAATCACCTCTAGAATATCATTTCCTGAATCTAATTCAATCTCATTATAAGGGCTATTATATAATAAAATCTTATCATTACCTTCTTTTAGTGTAATGTCCATAGAGTTATCACCAGTTACTCTAAGATTTAAGCTTCCACCTCTTGAACTTATTTCACCACTAAAATCATGTATATCTATAGTACTTTTTCCTTTTCCCATTTTTATAAAATCACTCATTTGACCACTAATTCTTATAAATACATTTGTATCTTCTTCTGCATTTTTATAATTAATGATATCATTATCATTTATAACCGAGAAAAATAAATTTCCTTTAAACTT
>Ga0256837_1002214_pt1 | contig 12332 bp, 11 predicted proteins | sample 4562384metaG_FD_185976 | JGI IMG/M metagenome (GOLD analysis project Ga0256837, IMG submission 185976) | Hydrothermal vent microbial communities from Guaymas Basin, Mexico - 4561-384 | ecosystem: Environmental > Aquatic > Marine > Hydrothermal vents | place: Mexico: Guaymas Basin | collected... | reverse complement strand
CAAGTTTTTGCCTTGCATTAGTCACTTTTTTGAGCTTCTGATAGTTGGTGTTCTTTTTGGATAGGTACTTAGATAGATTTCTCTATCATATATCCCATTCCACGGACATTGACTATGATATCTTCATGAAGTGTTTTTTTTAGTCTGTTGATTTCGGCACGAATGGTGGCATTATCAACACAATAATCATCCCAAACATATTCGCTAAATTGCTCAAAATTAACAATCATCCCTCTGTTGCGTGCTAAAAGATCAATGATTTGTGACTGGCGTTTTGTGAGTATCTGCGGTTCTTGTTTAAAAAGCAGTAGATTGTGTTCTTGGTCATATGAGTAGTTTTTTGAAAGACGAAGATGCAGTTTTGGAGCTTCATCTGCAAGTTTTATTTTATCTATCTTTAAAGAAAGCTCTTTTAAATGAAAAGGTTTTTTCAGGTAATCATGACAGCCCAAGTCATAAGCGCGTGAGATATCTTCAATATCGACCAATGCACTTATGTAGATTGTAGGGATATGAATTTTAAGCATATGAAGCTTCTCTAACACACTAAAACCATCAATTCCCGGTACATTAATATCTAAAATCAACAAATCATAAATACTTTTTTGTATCTCCTCAAAAGCTGCCATACCGTCAAAAAAAGCATCAACAATATGACCATCAGATTCTAAGTACTCTTTGATTGATTCATTGAGCATAACCTCATCTTCTAGCAAAAGTATTTTCATTACACACCCATCATTTTAAATCTGTATGCAAAACTCGTTCTTGCATCATTGGAATCCACGACAATCTCTACATTTTCTTCTTCACATATCTTTTTTACCAACTCAAGTCCAAGCCCAAAACCTTCTTTTTCTTTTATAAGGTTGGCTTCTCTGTAAAAAGGTTCAAATATCTTCTTTTGATTCTCTATAGTTTTTGACCTGCTTGCAACTGCAAACTCTACATTTGAGCCGATATGCCTAAGTGTTACAGTAATTGTCTCTTTTGGCAGTGTATATTTTATGGCATTTGTCAGTGTATTGTCAACTACCCTTTGCAGTTTAGTCTCATTAAAATAGATATGCGCATCTAAAACCTCTGCTTTGTAATCAAAATGAAGCAAAGAGTGCTCTGCAACCTCACTAAAAAAATCTATACGACTCTGTAAATATTTTTCTAAGTTTATAACACTCTTTGGATACTCAAGCTGATCTTTTTTAACAAGATAGCTCAAATCATCATAAATACTAAATATATTTTTTACAGCTGCTTCAATTTTTGAGAGATGCTTGTTTTTTCCATGTTGCATTGTATAGAGTTCAATATTTGTAAGAATTACACTAAGCGGTGTATTTGTTTCATGAACCGTATAACGTAAAAACTCTTTTTGTGCTTTTAATATCTCTTCAGAGAACTGTTTTTCATCTTGAAGATTTTTGTTAATAGCTTCTAGTGAGTATGTCTTTTCTTTTACTCTGTCTTCAAGATGAAGATTTAGCTCACGCAAAGAGTGCTTTTGCTTGGCAATCGTTCTTACCATCTCATTTGCATAGCTTACCATATATTTAAAATCCTGAAAAAATATCTCTTTGGGATCTATCAGCTTCTCTTCATGCGCAGCTTTTTCAAAAAAGTCTAAAAACTTCTCTATATCACTTTGTAGAATCATATTTAAAATCTTATAAAATCCAAATGCTATGGCAAAGATAATAAAAGAGAGTGTCATAATTGCAAGCACTGTTTTAATAAGCAGCGTTTTTAACTTTTGCTTGTTCTCTTGAATAAGTTCACTGTTGACTTGCTTGTCAGATTGAGCCACAACACTTTTATGCAATGCCAACTCATAATCTTTGTACATCTCATTCACAAGCAAAGAGACAAAAACCAAACTAAAGAAAAATATGACAATAATTGTTAGTATATTGGCTCTTTTTATTGTCATATTTTTAAAAAATGAGTATCTTTTCATAGAGTGATTATACTAAGATTTAAAAAATTTAACTATAATTGCACAAATTTAAAAATAAGAGGTTTTACAAATGTTTGGAAAAAAACTAAAAGAATACAATTTAAACAGTGACGAATTAGCAAAATTACAATATGCAAAGATCATAACAAACAAAGGTGATATCTGGATAAAATTATATCCTGAAGAAGTACCAAATACAGTAGCGAACTTTGCACACTTGGCACAGAGTGGTTTTTATGACGGTATGAAGTTTCACCGTGTTATCCCAGGGTTTATGGCACAAGGCGGTTGTCCAAATACGAAGGAGGGTGCTACAGGTATGCCTGGAACTGGCGGACCGGACTGGGCCATCGCATGTGAAACAGAGAAAAATATACACCGTCATGTAAAAGGTACACTTTCTATGGCTCACGCAGGTAAAAACACTGGTGGAAGTCAGTTCTTTATCTGTTTTGTACCATGTCCACACTTGGATGGTGTTCACACTGTTTTTGGTGGCATTGAAGAAGATGACGCAGAGAGCTTTGCAGTTCTTGATTCTATCGCAGGTGATGATGACATCAAAACAATTGAAATCAAAGAAAAAAAGGACTAATATTATGAAAAAATCTCTGCTACTGAGTGTAACACTCACTACGGCACTTACAATCTCTTCTGCAGCAGCATTTAGCTTAGGAGATGCAGCCGGTGCACTCTCAAGTATGACAAGTACAACATCTGCACCAAAAACTGCACCTGCAACACAGGCAACAAGTTCAAATGCACTTGTTGGTATGCTTTCAAGCCAACTAGGTGTTTCTGACAAACAAGCAGCCGGTGGTGTTGGCAGTATCTTAAGCTATGCACAAGGTTCACTTCCGTCAAATGACTACACAAAGCTTGCAAGTGCAGTACCAGATGCATCTTCTATGCTCTCAATGGCACCAAAATCTACAAATGCACTTAGTTCATTAGGTAGTTTAGGTGGAGCTGCATCATCAGCAACAAGTATGGCAGGACTTGCTTCACAATTTTCATCACTTGGACTTGACAGTGGTATGATTTCTAAATTTATTCCTATTATGATGGACTATTTTAAACAGTCAGGTTCAACAGGCGCTATGGGCGTTTTATCTGGTCTATTTTCAAACTAAGGCAGAACTATTTTAGTCCATATCTGCTGTAGTGTTGATTCGCACTTCTTTTTAGAAAAGCTCAAAGAGGATTTTCCACAGGAAAAACTCACGGGCTTCTTCTATGACCCAAATATCCACCCCTACTCTGAGTACAAACTTCGTCTTTTAGATGTCGAGCGCAGCTGTAAAAAGCTTGGTATTGAGCTTATTGAAGGTGAGTATGATTATGAATCATGGCTCAAAGCTGTTCGAGGACTGGAAAATGAGCCTGAAAAAGGTGCTCGCTGTGAGGTATGTTTTGACAAGCGCTTTTTAACGAGTGCACAAAAAGCCCTTGAACTTGGTGAAAAAAAGATAACAACTACCCTTTTGGTCTCTCCTCTAAAGTCTCAAGAACAGCTCAAACGAGTAGGTGATAAATTTTACAAAGAGCATGGTGTAGAGTTCATAGCCGTTGACTACAGAAGCGGTGGCGGTACACAAGACCAAAGTAGAGTCACTAAAGAGCAGCAGCTCTACAGACAAGACTACTGTGGTTGTATTTACGGACTTACTATGCAGCGTGAGCAACAGAACAAATTGATGGATGAAATGTTCTCTCCTCTCTCAAGAAAGACTCTCCCCGCTTCTATCGAAGAGCGACTTGAGCTTTATACAAAACGAAATGAGTTAGAAGATCAGGGCATCCCTTACAAAATTCTCAAAGAGAAGTTTTTAAACTACAGAGAGTTTAGCTGCAAGCTCATTAAAGGCAAAAAAGAGATCATTCCTGCGTATGCACTCAGCTACTCTACCCTTCCTAGAAAAAGAGCACAGGGAAAGATAGAGTTTACTCATGAAAATGTACACTATTTTAACCGAGATGAGATCATTTTTATCTCACGCAGCTATTATAATGACTTTTTTAATACAAAATATGCCAATATAACAGAGCTTATATATAATCCCCTTTCTTTTGAAGAGGAGCAAAAACTTCGCTTTCATATTTGTTCATCACACTACAACCTCAGCCCTATTATCGTAGTCGAAGAGCCTATAACATCCAAACTAACTCTTCATTTAGATAGTAAAATTTATGAAGACACCAGAGAAAAGCTAATCGTTTTATAATAAAAATTTCGCTAAAATATCCAAAATATTATTATAAGGTTTTTCTATATGCTTATGGATGTTATGGATATTCAAAAAATACTACCACACCGTTTCCCTTTTTTACTCGTTGACAGAGTAACAGATCTTACTCCTAAAGAGTCAATTATTGCTTATAAAAACGTTTCTATCTCTGAGCCTGTTTTTGAAGGTCACTTCCCTGGTCACCCGATCTACCCAGGTGTTATGATACTTGAAGGAATGGCTCAAGCCGGTGGAATTCTTGCATTTAAAAGTATGGACGGCGTTACTGAAGAAGAGATTCAAAACAAAGTTGTTTACTTTATGAGTATTGACAAAGCGAAGTTCCGTGCTCCTGTAAAGCCAGGTGACAAACTGGAATACAGACTCTCAGTTATTAAGAACAAGGGTGCTATCTGGCTTTTAAAAGGTGAAGCATATGTTGATGGAAAGTTAACAAGCGAAGCTGAATTAAAAGCTATGATCGTGGACAAATAAGGAGAGAACTTGAGTAAGATCTCAGAACTTGCCATCATTGAAGATGGCGCACAAATTGGTCAAGATGTAGAGATTGCTCCATTTTGTTTTATTTCTAAAGATGCAGTCATTGGTGATGGAACTACTATCGCACACAACACATGCATCTATGGTAAAACTACTATTGGTAAAAACAATCGTATCTTTTCAAATGCAGTTATTGGCTCTATTCCCCAAGACTTGAAGTATAATGGTGAAGATGTAGAGCTGATCATTGGTGATGACAATACAATTCGTGAATTTACACTTTTTAACCCAGGTACAAAAGGTGGTGGTGGGAAGACTATTGTTGGAAACCACAACCTTTTTATGGGTTATGTACACCTTGGACATGATGTTATCATAGGTAATCACTGTATCTTGGCAAATGCTGCAACACTTGCAGGACATGTTGAGCTGGGAGACTATGTAGTTATCGGTGGTATGACTCCAGTTCATCAGTTTGTCCATATTGGTGACTATGCAATGGTTGGAGGAGCAAGTGCACTGGCTCAAGATGTTCCACCATTTTGTATGGCAGAGGGCAATCGTGCGACACTCAGAGGTCTTAACCTGACAGGTCTGCGTCGTCATATTCCAAGAGAGGATATTAATGCGCTCAAATCTGCATATAGAGAACTCTTTGAGTCTGGAAAACCTTTAAAAGAGACAGCTTCTGAACTCTTAGAGAATACAAAAAATCACTATGTGATTGATCTGTGTAACTTTATTATAAAAACAAAACGCGGAATACCGTTTGAGAGGAAAAATATATAATGATTCATAGACACTGTAGCTTTTGTGATGCTGCTGAAAGTGAACAAAACCCACTTATCGCAGGCAATGGCGTATATATCTGTAAAAACTGTGTAATATCAGCTTATAAAATCATGTTTGGTGATGAAAAAGAGATGGCATCAGAGGGGAACAAAGCCCTTACGGATGCTGTTGAAAAGCTGATGACACCAAAAGAGCTTGACAAATTTCTTGGTGAGTATGTTATCGGTCAAGAGAGAGCTAGAAAACTCATCAGTGTAGCAGTATATAACCACTACAAAAGAATCTTTAAAAATAAAAAGATGCCAGACGATGACACAGAACTGGCAAAATCAAATGTACTGCTTATCGGACCGACCGGTTCAGGTAAGACGCTGATGGCTCAGACAATTGCAAGAGTATTGAATGTACCCATTGCCATCGCAGATGCAACAAGCTTAACAGAAGCAGGATATGTTGGAGAAGATGTTGAGAACATCCTTACAAAACTTATTCAGGCAGCTGATGGTGATGTAGAGCGTGCACAAAAAGGTATTATTTTCTTAGATGAGATTGACAAGATCTCACGTATGAGTGAAAACCGCTCTATTACTCGTGATGTAAGTGGTGAGGGTGTACAACAGGCACTGCTTAAGATCATTGAAGGCTCACAGGTAAATATTCCACCAAAAGGTGGACGTAAGCACCCAAATCAAGAGTTTACAGCGATTGACACAACAAACATCCTCTTTATATGTGGTGGTGCATTTGATGGTCTTGATGAGATTCTAAAGCGAAAACAGGGTGAGAATGTTCTTGGTTTTGGACATGAGAAGAAGACAAAAGATGAAGCAAAACCTACATATGACATGGTAGAACCTGATGATCTGGTTCAGTATGGTCTTATTCCTGAGCTTGTTGGCCGTCTTCCTATCATTGCATCGCTTAATGAAATTACTGAAGATGACATGGTTCGCATTTTAACAGAACCGAAAAACTCTTTAGTTCGTCAATATAAAAAACTCTTTGCCATTGATGATGTTGAGTTGAACTTTGAAGAGGATGCTCTTCGTGCTATTGCACAAAAAGCCATCAAACGAAAAACAGGAGCGCGTGGACTTCGTGCTATTATGGAAGAGGCTATGATAGACATCATGTATGAGCTTCCGGAGTATTCAGGATATGAAGTTCTTATCACAAAAGAAGTTATAGAAAATGGTGAAAAACCAGTTTATATAAAAAAATCTACACAAAAAACAGCATAAGGTAGAACAATGATATTTAATAAACTAGTTGGTCTTTTTTCTAATGATCTCTCAATAGACTTAGGAACAGCCAACACAATTGTTATTGCAAAAGGACGTGGTATCATCATCAATGAACCATCAGTTGTTGCAGTAAAAACAGAAAAATATGGACAGACACGTGTTTTAGCTGTTGGCCATGAAGCAAAAGAGATGGTTGGAAAAACTCCTGGAAATATCAAAGCAATTCGTCCGATGAGAGATGGTGTTATTGCCGACTTTGATATGACAGAAAAAATGATTAGAAAATTCATCGAAAAAGCACATGGCAGAAGCTCTCTAATCTCTCCACGTATCATTATCTGTGTGCCTTACGGGCTCACGCAAGTTGAGCGTAAAGCAGTACGTGAGTCAGCTTTAAGTGCCGGTGCACGTGAGGTACTTCTCATAGAAGAACCAATGGCAGCAGCAATTGGTGCAGGTGTTGACATCCGTGAGCCACAGGGTAACCTTGTCGTTGACATTGGTGGTGGTACTACTGAGATCGGTGTCGTTTCACTTGGTGGTTTGGTTATCTCTAAGTCAATCAGAACTGCCGGAGACAAAATCGATCAGGGTATCATCAACTATGTAAGAAAAAAATACAACCTTCTTATTGGTGAGCGTGTTGCAGAAGAGATAAAGATCAACATCGGAACTGCAGTGAGTCTTGATGAAGAGCTTACTATGGTTATCAATGGTCGTGACCAGGTTGAGGGGCTTCTAAGCTCAGTTGAGCTTACAAGTGAAGATGCTCGTGATGCCATGAAAGAGCCACTGCGTGAGATAGCAGAAGCCCTTCGTGATGTTTTAGAGCAGATGCCACCAGATCTTGCTGGAGATATTGTGAACCAAGGTATTATTTTAACGGGTGGTGGAGCACTTATTCGCCAACTTGACAAGTATCTCTCTGATCTTGTAAAAATTCCTGTATTTGTTGCAGATGAACCACTTCTTGCAGTTGCACGCGGAACTGGTAGAGCTTTAGAGGAGATAGACCTCCTACAAGAACTCTCTGATAATGAATAAAAAGATAGTTCCCTATCTCTTTTTTCTTCTACTCATTGCACTCTTTATGGGTGCTTTGTATGTAAATACTTCTATACAATCTCCACTTATCAGCTTTTTAAACAACATAAAGGTCAAATACCATAATACTATTGAGTATATAGACAACAGCATCAATGAACACTTTTATCAGGCTCAAGAGATTCAAAAGCTCCACAAAGCATTAGCACAATATCAAAACCAAAAACTGCAAATGCAAGCCATCCAAAAAGCAATTCAAAATATAGAAAATGAAAACAACACAAGCTTGAGTATACACCCCCAAACATCTTTAGTTCATACCATCTCTTATCAAAAATTTGGAGATTTTAATCGTATCTGGTTGGAAATTCCAGATTATAACGGATCAAAAATATATGGGCTTATCTATAAAAATTATGTTGCCGGTATAGTCGTCCCAAAAGACAACAGACCTTTGGCATTGCTAAATAGTGACATAAAAAGTACCTATGCCGTCTCTATTGGAACAGAAGCAGCTCCTGGAATAGCCCATGGGAACAATGGAAAGAACATCATTGTAAGTTTTATCCCAACTTGGTACAATATTCATATTGGTGATGAAGTAACTACCTCTGGACTGGACAATATCTTTTTTCCAGGATTAAAGGTCGGTAAGGTCATCTCATTGAGTAAATCTCAAGGATATCAGCGTGCTGTAGTAGAACAATATTATAAAGCAAATCAGCCATCATACTTTCATATAATTTGGAGAACATATTAATGAAAAAACTTATATTTCTCACCCTTTTACTTTGTCACTCTCTTTTATTGAGTGAGGAGAATAAAGTCACACTTGGAGCAGGAGCATATGTACAGTCACAACCATATAAAGGAGCAAGTGATCTCATCTTGCCATCACCTGTCATCTTTTTTGATAATGGTATTGTCTATGCACGTTGGAGCCGCTTTGGTCTCTATTTTTTAGGAGAAAAAGCAAAAAATTATGCCTGGGGATTTTCACTCACTGTCCAACCAAGAACACTCGGCTACAAAGCATCAGACTCTTCATATCTCAGTGGAATGGATGAGAGAAAATCAACACTTGAGGGTGGTGTAGCATTTTCAGCAAGCTTCCAAAAAGAAAAGTATATAGAGCTTATGCTCTTAGCGGACATGATGGGGACTTACAACTCTTGGCTAGCTCGTGCTGAGATAGGAGACAAGTATGAACTTGGAGAGTTCACTTTCTATCCAAGTATAGTGTTACTCTATGAACCAAGTAAATTTATTAACTACTACTATGGTGTAAAAAAGCATGAAGCTGCACTATCTCGTCCCTACTACACTCCAAATGGAGGTCTTCAATATGGTCTGCAGACTTACATAAAATATCCGCTCACACAGAAACTCTCCACACTCATTAATCTCCGTTATGACAGGATACCATCAAGTGCTTCAGATTCACCATTAACAGACAAATCCTATATTTACTCAGCTCTTTTCTCACTAATTTATACTTTTGAATATTAAACTCATCAAATATTAAGTGCCTTTTAGTTATAATCTCTAAATTTTAAAGAGATTATTTTAAGAGGTACTTCATGCCAAAACGCACTGACATCAAAACAATTTTACTTATAGGTTCTGGTCCGATTATTATCGGTCAAGCATGTGAATTCGACTACTCGGGAACACAAGCCGTTAAAACACTTAAAGAGCTCGGATACCGCGTTGTTCTTATCAACTCAAACCCTGCTACAATTATGACAGACCCTGAGTTTGCAGACAGAACATACATCGAACCTATCAAAGAAGATATCATTGCAAAAATAATCAAAGAAGAAAATGTTGATGCAATCCTTCCAACAATGGGTGGACAGACTGCACTTAATGTTGCTATGAGCATGTATGAACAAGGTATGCTTGAGGGCATCGAGTTCTTAGGAGCTGACCCTGCAGCTATCAAAAAAGGTGAAGACAGACACCTCTTTAATGAAGCGATGATTAAGATCGGTATGGACTTACCAAAGAGTAAAAATGCCTATAGTGTTGAAGAGGCTATTGAAGTAGCTAAAGAGATTGGTTTTCCGGTAATTAGCCGTGCGTCATTTACACTTGCCGGTGGTGGCAGTGGTGTTGCTTACAACATGGAAGAGTTTGAAAAACTTGCAGCTGAGGGTATCAGTGCATCTCCAATCAACGAGATCGAGATTATGGAGTCTATGCTTGGTTGGAAAGAGTATGAGATGGAAGTTATCCGTGACAAAGCAGACAACTGTATCATCGTATGTTCAATTGAGAACTTCGACCCTATGGGTGTTCACACTGGTGATAGTATCACAGTAGCACCTGCACTTACATTGACAGACAAAGAGTACCAAAGAATGCGTGATGCATCATTTGCTATCTTGCGTGAGATCGGTGTTGACACAGGTGGAAGTAATGTTCAGTTCTCAATCGATCCAAAAACAGGTCGTATGATTGTAATTGAGATGAATCCTCGTGTATCTCGTTCCTCTGCACTTGCAAGTAAAGCAACAGGCTATCCTATTGCAAAAGTAGCGACACTTTTAGCAGTTGGTTTTACACTTGATGAGATTACAAATGACATTACAGGAACACCTGCATCATTTGAGCCGGTAATTGACTACATCGTTACAAAAGTACCTCGTTTTACATTTGAGAAGTTCCCTGAAGCAGTAAGCACACTCTCTACTTCTATGAAGTCAGTCGGTGAAGCGATGGCAATTGGACGTACATTTAAAGAGTCTGTTCAAAAAGCACTCTGTTCGTTAGAGACCGGTCTTTGCGGTTTTGATGAAATAGACGCAGATGATGAGTTTGTTCGCCATGAAATCCGTCGTCCAAATGCAGACAGAATCCTCTATGTTGCAGAAGGTTTTAGACGTGGTATGAGTATTGAAGAGATGTTTGACACATGTCAGATTGATCCATGGTTCTTATACCAGATAGAAGAGCTTATCGAGATGGAGTCACGCATTACAGATAAAATTCTTTTTGATGAAGCATTTATGCGTGAGGTAAAAGTCAATGGTTTTTCTGACAAGCGTATCTCTCAACTTATTAAAAAGAACTCAGGTCAGACAGTAAGTGAAGATCTTGTCTATGAAGCAAGAAAGAGACTTGGCATAAATTTAGAGTATAATGAAGTAGATACATGTGCAGCAGAATTTGAAGCACTTACACCGTACCTCTATTCTACTACGAACATTACAAAACTGCCAAATCCAAGCTCACGCAAAAGTGATAAGAAAAAAGTACTTATCCTTGGTGGCGGACCAAATCGTATAGGTCAGGGGATTGAGTTTGACTACTGTTGTGTTCACGCAGCATTTGCTCTTAAAGAGATGGGTATCGAGACTATCATGTATAACTGTAACCCTGAGACAGTTTCAACGGACTACGATACATCTGATGTACTTTACTTTGAACCAATTGACTTTGAGAGAGTACGTGAGGTAGTTGAGAATGAAAATCCAGACGGTATTATTGTTCACTTTGGAGGACAAACTCCACTTAAACTTGCAGACGGACTTACAAAAATAGGTGCAAAAATTGCAGGAACACCTGCTGAAGTTATCGCACTTGCAGAAGACAGAGAGCAGTTTTCAGACTTTGTAAATCGCTATGGACTTAAACAACCTGCAAATGGTCTCGCTCGCACAAAAGAGGAGTCTTATGTTATCGCTGAGAGACTGGGATACCCAGTACTTGTACGCCCATCATTTGTACTTGGTGGTCGTGGTATGCGTATTGTTTACTCAGAATCTGAACTCAAAGAGTATATGGACTTGGCTATCTCAGTAAGCAATGAAGCACCGGTTTTAATTGACAAGTTCTTAGATCAGGCAATTGAACTTGATGTTGACTGTATCAGTGACGGAAAAGATGTCTATATTGGTTCTGTAATGCAACACATCGAAGAAGCAGGTATTCACTCAGGTGATAGTGCCTGTTCACTTCCACCAGTTAATCTTAGCCAGGAGATGATAGAAAAAGTAGAAGAACAGACAAAAACTATTGCTCTTGGTCTTGGAGTAAGAGGTCTTATGAATGTTCAGTATGCTATTTATAAAGATGAGATTTACTTAATTGAGGTAAATCCTCGTGCCAGCCGTACTGTTCCTTTTGTATCAAAAGCAACAGGTATGCCTCTTGCAAAAGTAGCGACTCGTGTTATGATGGGTGAGAACCTTCGTGACTCACTTGCGTATTATGACAAATACAACATTGTAGAAGAGGCAAATGGTCTTCTTCGTCCAAAACTCAAAGGTCATGTATCTGTTAAAGAGGCAGTATTTCCTTTCCACAAACTCTATGGTGCAGATTTAGTTCTTAGCCCTGAGATGAAGTCAACTGGAGAGGTTATGGGTATTAGCTCAAACTTCGGTGTCTCTTTTGCAAAATCACAGATCTCTGCTGGAAATAAGATTCCAACAGGTGGAACATGTTTTCTATCATTTGTAGATACTGACAAAAAACATGCTCCTGAAATTGCACGCGGACTTATTGAACACGGCTTCAAACTCGTAGCTACAAAAGGTACTCAGCAGGTAATCGCAGAAGCAG
>Ga0256837_1002213_pt1 | contig 12335 bp, 17 predicted proteins | sample 4562384metaG_FD_185976 | JGI IMG/M metagenome (GOLD analysis project Ga0256837, IMG submission 185976) | Hydrothermal vent microbial communities from Guaymas Basin, Mexico - 4561-384 | ecosystem: Environmental > Aquatic > Marine > Hydrothermal vents | place: Mexico: Guaymas Basin | collected... | reverse complement strand
ATGCTGTTTGACGAAGTGCTGCATTAACCATTTGGTTTGGAAGAGTTTCCCCTTTTGCATTACCACTATTGGCACCATTACCAACTGCTCCATTTACTCCACCCATATCAACAATTTTAATACTCTCAATGTTTTTCATTGGTTCAGCAATTTTCTCTAAAATAGTTGGCATTTGAGCAATAAGTGCTTCTTTAACTCTCATTCCAATGATTTCGGCAGAAAGACTATTTTCAGCCGCATTTAATTCTGTCTGACCTTTTGCGTCAACTTCATATTTACGCTCATTTGCGTCAGCTTCAATAGTAATAGCGTCTGCTTTACCTTGTGCTTCAATTTTAATAGCTTCAGATCTATCAGAAGCAGCTTCTTTTTCAGCTGTAGCTGTTACTTTAATTCCAATTGAAGCTTCTTCAGCTTTTTCATTTGCTTTAATCAGTGTTAATGACTTATCACGATTTGCCTCTTCAGTTTCACGAGCTGTTTTAATTTTTTCTTCAGACGAAACCTCTTGAGCTCTTGCGTCATTTGCTTTTGCTTTTGCTGCAGACTCTTCTTCTGATTTTTGTGAAATATGAATAGCTTTATCTTGCTCAGCAATCTTAATAGATTTTTCTTTAGCAATGCGAGCTTCTTCTAATGCTCTATCTTTTGCAATTTCAGCTTGTTGAATAGACTGGTCAGCACGGATATTAGCATTCGCTGCTTCTTCACGACGAAGTGCTTCTTCTTCTGCAATTTTAGCTACTTGCTGAGCTTCAGCTTCAGCCTCTTTTTGATCAAGAGCTAATGAAGCTTCTTTTGTTTCTAAATCTTTTTGTTGAATAGAAAGTTCTGTATTTCTATTGATATCATTACGCTCTTTTTTTCTAAGTTCTGTTTGCTTAGTAATAAGTGTAAGTCCTTCAGCGTCCATAATGTTATTTGGATCATAATATTCTAGTGCCGTTTGATCAAAGTAAGTTAAAGCAACATTTTCAAGCTCTAGTCCATTTTTAACTAAGTCGTCTGTTAAAACGTCTTGAACTTTTCCTACGAAAGCAGCTCTTTCTTTAAGTAATGATTCCATTGTAAGACTAATAGATACTGAACGAAGTGCGTCAATAAATTTCCCTTCAATTAAAGTTTTTAGTTTTTCAACATTTAAAGTTTTATGACCAAGAGTTTGAGCAGCTCTTGAAATTGATTCTTTATCTGGAGATACTCTAATATAAAATTGAGCAATAATATCAACTCTAAGTTTGTCTGCAGTAATAAGTGAGTCTTTCTGAGTATTTTGAACTAAAAGTTTCAATGTTTTCATATTAACGTCAATTGTCTCATGTAATACAGGTAGAACTACTGCCCCACCATTCATAATTGTTTTTTCGCCACCAAAACCTGTTCTAACAAATGAGATCTCTTTATTTGCACGCTTATAGAGTCTTGTAAAGATAAGGCCGATAGTAAGTAATAGAAAAACAGCAATTGCTGCTGGGATTAAGTAAGTTAACATTTAAGTTCCTTGTGTTATTTTTTTTGTCGAGGTAATTATATAGAGATATAGCTTAATAGGACCTTAAGTCCCATTAATTTGGTGTTTTTATTATTAAAAATCTTTTTTCTGAAATTTTAGAGTGAATGAAAGCCTCAGATTTAGCTTCGAATGTTTCATTTTCATTTAAAGATTTAACCATAATATAGTGTGTCTCATTAAATTGATCTTTAAACTTAGCTTCTACAAAGTTTGTACTTGAAGCTTTTCCTGAAACAATTGTACATATTCCACCAATAAATTGATCTGTACTAATAGCAGTTGTCTCGTCTCTTGGCATTATTTTTGATAAAATAACACTAAATATTCTAACTACAGGTAATGAACCAATTATTGCAATTGGTAGTACTAGTAATGTATATAGATAACTTCCACTAATAGAAAACCATATAAATTGTGTTATCAATCCTATTAGTCCAAATGAAGTTAAAAATGTTAATACAATCATTAACATTGGAACTCGTCCTTTATTTAACCAACCAAATACCTCCGAAAATGTTGATATTCCACTATCAGGCATATCAATCTCTATATCTAACTCTGGCATAATACTATCTAACATTGAAGACATTCCTGCGCCTATTAGAGATAAAACTCCCTCCAAAACACCTATAATAAATACAATAGCTATTGCTGTTGAAAATATTGGATTACTATTTGCTAATTCTAAAATTTCATTCATTTAAATTCCTTTTTTTTTGAATTCTACAGTAATTTTTCTAAAGGTAAGCTTAAATGTCCTCTCTTTGGTTATTAATCCTTTTTTAAGTTTAACTATTATATAATTCAATCTATTAAAGGGGAATAAATATGAATTTAGAGCGGGCTCAAAAAATTGTTTCTAAAAATAGAAGCTTTTATTCAAAGAAAGAGACTATTGATAATAATACTATAGAAATGTTTTCTTATACTGAGGGAACTCCATTTTATGATTTTGAAAGAGAAAATGCTTTTGAAATGAGAGGACTTACTTTTGTAAATGGAAAAGCTTTTCCTATGTTAGATAAGTTTTTTAATATTGGTGAAGTTAAGCCACTATCTTACTATTTAGATTTAGAAGTTGAATCTATTCAATTAAAGGAAGACGGATCACTTATTTCATTTCTTATTTTAGAAGATAACTCAGTTATTGCAAAAACTCAAATGGGTTTAAAAAATGATCAAACTGATTTTGCTAACAATTGGTTAAAACTTAATAACAATGAAAAAAAAATCTTAACATTATACAATCAAGGTATCTTTCCTCTTTTTGAGTACGTTGGTCCTAAAAATAAAATCGTTATTCCTTATGAAAATTCTGATTTAATTCTACTTCAAGCTAGGCGGCAGTCAGATTTTTCTTTTCTTTCATTTAAAGAACTAACTATACTTTCTAAAGTTTATGATTTTAAGTTAAAGGCAAGCTTGAATTTTACATTACAAGATATTCTTATTCTACAAAAAAAAGAATCTGATATTGAGGGATTTGTTATTCGTTTTACTAATGGAGAGTTTGCAAAGGCGAAAACGTCTTGGTATTTTGAACAACATAAAACTTCTGTAGTGAAAGATAGAGCGGCTGAACTATTAGTAGCCTTGTTTGAAGATAAGAAACTTGAACTTATTGATTATGAAATAGACTTTTTTGAAGATATTATTTTTCTTAAAAATGTTGTCTCTAATATTGTTGAATTTAAGCGCCTTATGATAGATAAAGATAATAAAGATAGAATGATATACATGGAAGCTTTTAATCGATTTAAGAAGGCTTATATTAAGTTTAATGATATAGATTCAGATCTTGGATTGTTTAATGCAATATTAACGAACACATTAGACGATTTTTCTATGTCATTAGAAAAAAGAACTAAATTAAATGATATTCAAAGTAATTTTTTAATTAATGTTTCTGAAAATGTATTGACGATTTTAGATATTTTTAGGATCTCTGAAAATAGAAAGGAAATTGCTTCTTTTTTAGATAAAAATCTACCAGGATATCAATTTAAAGGAGTTTTATTTAAGCTTGATCAAAATTCCTCTGAAATTGAAATTAGAAATGCTGTGTTAGAGCAATTTGAAAATTTAATAACAAAAAAACAGTATTCACTTTATGAATCTTTCAAAGACTATTAATCTCAATAACTTTGTTTTAAAGTTAATATAAGTTTATTTATATATAATCATGAAAAAGGAATTTCTTATGAAAATAATTAGTAAATTTAAAGATTATTATGATTTCAGTTGTACGTATATTGATAATAGTATTGTATATGAAAGAACTTTAAATGATTATACAAGAGTTATAAAAAAAGAAGAATTTTACACCAGTGACATGATTATTGGTGATAATAAAACTATCTCAGATTTAAACGATTTATTTGCTAAAAATATTTTATTATTTCGGGGTATTGATTTTTTGTCTTGTTCTTTTATTATTATTGGAGATTTTATAAAACCTTATATATCTTATACAAAAGATAATAAAGTTATAGCTATTGATAATTTATATTCAGTGTTAGAATTACTTCCTGAACATAAATATCTTCATAAGCATGTTAAAAACTTTATGGATCTTAATTATATGGAATTACTTAAAAAAATTAGAAAAATATCTAGTGCCCCTATTGTTTCATACTCTCCTTATTCAGATCCATGGGATACTGCTGATAATATAAAAATGAAACGAGGCTCTAACTTTAATTCTAATCTTAAATCTTTAGGTATTCATAAACTAATTGAAGGTCCCATAGTTATTCAAGAATTAGAAATGTTTTTAAGAAAAGAAGACTCTTCTGATATTGTTTTATCTAATAATAATAAAATTACTAATGCTGGCTTTGATTTAAAAAATTCATTTAGAAATAAAAAGTAGTTTAAACTTATAAAGTTTTCTACTAGAGAAAGTTCTCTAGTAGTTTATATTTTGTGATATTATTGGATCGATACATATTGTTTCTTCTAATCCATTTTTCATAAATTGACCAACATGAAAATCTTGGTCAAATGTTAGGTATTTTTGAAAAACATGTCTAGATAATTTGTTTATGACGTCTCTATTAAAACTATCTTCAAGAGAAAACTCTTCAAATACGTCTTCTACATATTCCTCTGCATAATCGAATGCACCACCTAATTCTTGAGCGTATTCAAAATCCCATTCTCCTAAATCCTGAAGTTTATTCATTTCATATATAAATACTAAATGATCTTCTTTTTCTATTTTAATATTTATAGTTTTTATTAGTTTAAAATCCTCAGTTTTTGATTTTTTTAAATATAAAATCTTGTAAATATCATTTGTCATTCCTATTACTTTATCTTTATCTTTCGAAGAAAATATAATAGTACTAACTCCAGAAGCAATATAAGCTGTTTTCTTTGACATTCTTTTTAAACTTCCATTTATTAGGCTTTTTAAAAAATGTCTAGAATCTTTATTATATTTACTCATTAAACATGTATTTATCTTCCCTATACATGCAACATTTTCCTTTCTCTCTAAGAAATATTTCTTAATATTTATCATATAGAAATCCTTTTTTAAATTTGTATTATTCTATGTAATATCAATAGGATTTATTAACTAATGATATTTATTTAAAGTTCGTATTTAAGGGGCTTTTAACCTCTATTTGTGTATAATGTTACTATAAATAAAAAGGATTTAATATGATTACATTAGAGAATATTGATAATTTAGTAATAGTTGTTTCAGGAGAAATGGATAGATATGACGTTAATCTTGGAACTGTGACAATTGAGTCTGGTGATAGAAGTTTTATAATGGATATTATGAACACAACACATACTATTAATGACGAAGGTGATATGGTTATTGAATGCTTTCACTTAGAAATGGATCCAAAAGAATTAGAAGATTTTGGTGATTCAGAGTTTGATTTGGAGCCAGAAGATTTATTAGATAGTAATTGTACTTTTGAGGTATGGTTCGAAGGTGGAGACATTGAGTATGAGGTTAAATCTATTCAGCTGCATGTTTCTGTTGGAGATAGTAAAAATATTTTGGAAGGTTCTGAAGCTTAAGACTGTCCCTATAGGGACTTCTTAATATGTACGTATAAGTCCAGACTTATAATAGACTGGTGATTCACCTAGTCGTCTGTTGTATCTCAAAGACTTGATACAATTAAGTAGTCCGGTATAAGATTGCTCCGCCATTACGCTGTCGTTTCTACCCTTGTTTATAACTTAGATTTTTCGTAACTACTTAACGTTATTATACCTTACTTTAATTAATGATTTATCTGCTATAATATGCAATATTAAATAAGGAGTTTTTAACTATGGAATATACAATTTATGAAATAGAAGAATCTAGCTTGAGTTTAGAAAAATTAGGTCAGGACGCATTAGATAATGGTTCTGATATATTCACACTTAAGGGGTCAGATAAATATTATCTTGCTTCAAATTATGATAATAAAAATTTCTTAAGTCCTAGTTATTCAAATTTCAAAGAAGAGTGCGATCATGTTACAGAAATAGATATTTCAGAAATTAGAGATAAAACTCTTTTCCCTGAAAAGTTTAAAGATAATTATCTAATCCTTCTCAATAGCATTTCTAGACTTCAGGAAATGAAAGGAGTTGAAGTTATTGTTTCTAGAAAAAATATTAATTTTAGAGCTTTATTTATTAAAGTTAAAAAAGAATGTCTTCTTAAAAAAATTAATAGCGACGGAAACATGTACAATGGAGAAGTTTTTATTGTTGACTCTACTGATTTCTTATCAAAAGTTAACTCTGAAGACTGTATATTTTAATTATGTGTGAAGACGAAGGTTTATATCGATCTCACCCAAAATACAATGGTGAAAATATTAAAGAAATTTGTAAATTTAGTCATGTTATTAATAAAATAATGAATTTAATATTCCTATTTATATTTTCTGTGTTACTTAGCTTAATTAATATTTATTTTCTACTTATTTTTATTATTGGATTTATTTTTCTTGAGGTTCGAGATTGTTCTAAGAAATGTTGTAATGATATTTTAACTTCATGATTCTATAACAAAGTTAATCAATTACATTCAATTGAAATACATTAAAACAAAGGCTACATATGTCAATACAACAAAAAGTAGGTGTTATTTTTGGATTTAGAATCCAGGATATTTTTCCTAAAGATAAACTTAATGAAATCTCAGTACTTATTTCTGAAGAAATAGATTTTAATCAATATAAGTCATTAACTTATATTCATGTTTCTGATACTGCTGAAAACAATATTATTATTGGGTTTAAGTCTGAAGCTAATTCAACTTTAACTAATCCAAATAGTACTTTAGTTTTTAAACCGTTAATTACTCAGTTAGAGCAGAACCTTTTCCTCTCTGAATTAAAAACATTGGTTTCTAATCTAAAAATAAACTTCCCATTTTATTCATTGGATTGGATCTTATATTCTCGCCAATTTTAAGAGGTTCTATACCTCTTTTATCTCTTAAGGTTCAGCTCTTTTTAATTAAATTTACTATATAATATCCTTACAACAAAAGGATACACATGAGAAGAGCTTTACCTATTGGAATTACCATGTATTTAAGAAACTATGCCGATTCAGATATTTATCTAATAAAATCAGATTTTGATTATAAGTTAAATCATTCTTTAATGTTTTCCGACCATAAACGACAACAAAAGTTAGGCCAATCTCGTATTGCCTTAAAGAAAAGATTTAGAACTTCAATAACAAAGAGATAAAGTTATTTATATGATTGATTTTTCAGATTTAAAAATTGGTGACAATGTTAAGGTTATTCAGTCCTTTGGTGACTTTCAAGAGGATATTATTGATTTGGGTTATGTTAAAAATATTGATAAAGACTTTATATTCGTCTTATCCTTATCAGATTTAAATTCAGTTCAAGACTCTCTTCAAACTCTTGCAACTAGACATGCTGTACTTTTAACTCAGACAGATATAGAAGCAAGCTGTGAAAATAAAATTATTAAATATGATTTTAAAACAGGTAAAGAAATTTCAAACGAATTTTCTAATAAATGTATTAAACTTATAGAGAATCCTGATTATTTTAAAGTATCTCAAAAGATTAAGAAACTTGTAGATATTTCTCAAAGTTTAAAAACTTCTACCTCTAATGAGTTAAAGATTCTTAATGAAAAATTAGATATTTTGCTTTTAGATATGGAATCTTAAATTAAGATTTTTGTATAAAATAAAATTCAGATTCCATAAAATCTTTTAAGCTCTCTTCATTTGAGAGGAATTGCTTAAAAGATTCCCATTCAATTCCAAATCTTAATAGATTTTTATCAGAGAGATCTTCTATAATCTCTTTTGTATCCCTATCAATTCCTATTAGTTTATTTTCATTAACTAAAAATTCAATTGAATAATCGTGATAACCTACTGTTGCTCTACTATCTACTGCTACTATTGACATATAATCTTGCATAGAAGACAAAGGTCTAATTACGTTTCCTGTTCTTACATATAAATGCTTTATTTTTTTCATTGTTGTTCCTCTTTATATTCTGAATTATAGCTTTTTTAAACTTGATAGGCAAGAAGGTTATCTTAAATTTTATTTTTTTGAAGTTTGAAGTTTGAAGTTTCGTTTATCTTGTTCCCAGGCAAGAATTTCCTTGGTCGGGTGGACCTAGTAGCGTTTTGTTTTTGATCGATATTATTTTCCGGTCTAATATCAGCTTCTCAGCAATTAAGATCTAAACTTGGATTTACACCATAAACTTGAGTAAGTATAGCTAACCTTTCCTTTATCTTTTCTTAATTTTTGCTAAAGCCAATCTTAAGTTTAAATGTTATATAATTCAAAAAAAAGGAACTATTTAAATGAAAAATAATTTTAAATACATTGTTATAATATTTTTAATAATACCCTTTCTTTCTGTTTATTTAACGTTTTCGTCTGAGGAAGTATTTGGTGTTATTAATAACATAAGTGAAAACCCCTCTAAATTAGCTTTATTCGTACTTATATTGATTTTCGGTACTGCATTACTAGAATACACTTTAAGACCTATACATGTCCTTCTCTTAGATTTTAAAGTAAGAATAAATGAATTGTATACCAGGATTTTTATGGGTACATTTATTTTTATTTTTATTACAGTTTTAGTTTTTTTAAATTCAACTTTAGAAATGCAGAAAATAGTAATGCTTTTAAGTGGAGCTGCACTTTCAAGACTATATCTTGTAAGTGTTAAATTAATGAATCGAATTAGATTAATGAAATTATTTCTATCTAATGATTATTTATACTATATTGGAGATAAAGAATTTTATGTAAATTCTATTTCTGGTGATCGTGTTAATATTGTTTTTAATGAAAGTAAAAGTATTGAAGTTAGTATTAATATCGAAGAATTTTTAAATAAAGAGATTGGATTTAAGAACAAGAATTTTTAGATATAATCTATAAAAAATTAGCTTTAAAGCTTATAAAAGGAATTTAATATGTTAGGTACAATAATCGGAGACATTGCTGGTCTCCCTTATGAAAGAAGTCCAGCTACTGGTAAGTTTACAATTATGGATCCGGAAGTTATAACTACTTTTTCTGACGATACCATTTTAACAATGGCTATAGCCCATTTTTGTCAAAATAACACTTTAACTAAAGACAACTTATCGGAATTAGCAATTGTCATTAAAGACTTTGCAAAAAGATATCCTAGTGACGGATATGGTAAAGGTTTTAGAAATTGGGTTGCGTCTGAATCTTTAGAGAGTTATGGTAGTTGGGCCAATGGTAGTGCTATGAGAGTTTCTTACATTGGATATAGCTCTAAATCAATTGCAGAATGTCTTGAATTATCTAAGTTGACGGCAATGGTTACTCACGATACACCAGAAGGAATTAAAGGGGCTCAAGCTATCGCTGTAGCCATATTTCTTGCTAAGACAGAAGATAAAGAAACTATTCGAGATATTATTCAAGCTATGTTTGAGTATGATTTAAATAGAACTATTTTAGAAATTAAAGATAAGTATACTTTTGACGTTTCTTGTGAAGGGAGCGTTCCTGAAGCTATTATTGCTTTCTTAGATTCTTCTGACTTTGAATCAGCAATCTATAATGCAATTTCTTTAGGTGGTGATTCTGACACTCAAGCTGCTATGGCAGGTGGAATTGCTGAAAGCTTTTATAAAAATATTCCTGTTGCGTATTTAGATTCTGTTTATTCACTAATTCCAGAAGAATTTATTGATATTCTAAAGAAATATTAGATAGAACTATAAATTGATATAGTTCTAGTTTTTATTTAGTTTAAGCCAGCTTTTTCTAATGCTATATGATCATTAATTACTGATTTTTTAGAAGTTTCGTTGGCTGAAAGAATGTATTCAATTTCTTCTTCTGATAAACCCTCACCTCTTAGAAATTCTTTTGGATCTTGATCTGAATTATCTGAGAATTCCTCAATAATTCTTAAAGCTAAAGGGAAGTTATATAGATTGTCGTCATAAAATCTATTTATATCTTCGTCTTCTAATCCTTCTCCTCTCATAAACTCTTGAGCTGAAAACATTGTTGCCTCTTCTAGCGAGCTAACTACTGATTTTAACAAATCCATTTTTTCACTATTGTTAATTTTTATCATTATAAATCCTTTTTATTTATAGTGATATTATACCTATATGTGGGTTAAAAACAGCTTAATTTAGTAGTTTTTCTTTAATATTGTATTCAGCTACACTTTGATATAATTCTTTATATAAAAGGAATTTATTATGAATATAAATAATGAGAATAATATTAATTTATCAATTACGCTGCTGCTTTTCTATTTTTTTGTTTTTAGGTTTATGCAGAGATTGATCTTAAAGTTCACTATAAAAATAAATTCAATTGAGAGTTATCATATTTATGATATTTCTAAATTACGTATTAAAAGTGGTCCAGATAGAGGTAAATTATGGATTGAACTTAGTTATTCTAAATTAGAGCGTATTCTTTATTTAAACAAACATAAAGAAAATATTACGTCTAAAATATCTAGAAAAGCTTTAAACTATAAACTTAGTTATTAGTGACTTATTTGGGTTTCTTAGAAGCCTCTGTTCTTGTTCATTGAGTTTAATTAATACTATATATCTTTGGTTTTCAATCATATTACCTATTAATTTCTTTTTTCTACAAAGAAAAATTCTTTTAAATAAGGTTTATTGTGAACTCAACTGATTATAGAGAAACTCTATTCAATGATTTTAATAAAAATCTGGCGTCTTTTATAGACAATAATAATGGCTATTCTCCTATTCGAGAATTCATTGCTGGTGGTGCTTACACTAATGTATTCGAGATATATCCTATTAACGTTCCTTCTTATGATTTTAAGGACCCTGTTTTAGTTATGTCTCTAGATAAAGATAAGTCTAAATTATTCAAAGCTGTTACTGGTTTAAATATCTTAGAACTTACTATTGATCGTATGGATAGAATTTATGAAGACGCTAAAGCGGAATGTCTTTCAGAATGTTCTTCTATGTATGATAATGAAGAAGAAATCTTAGAAAATGAAAATGTTTATGATTATATTAATGATTTTGAACCTAGTTTCTTTTTTAAAGATTTGATTGAATCAGGTATATGTATATATATCACTGAACGTGTTAATTCTGATTTATCAGAACTTGAAGTTTTACATATTGAAAAGGCATTAGAAGTTTATTCTGATACTCTTAGAGATCAGTATGGAATGTTTGATAATACTGGCTATGCTTTTTCTGAAACTGATATTTCTATTTCTAAGGAAAATATTGAATTTAGTAATTCTGATTCAGTTGAATTAGATAAAGGCTTAATAGCAAAATATACTGACATTATTAATAGAGATATACTTAAAATGTCAAATCTTTTACTGGATTGCAAAGTTACATTAGATCTTCATATTGATCAATTTATTAAAATCAATAAAGAAATCTTTTTAATTGATTCTTTTGTTATTGAATATACTAGCTGATCTTTTTCAGCTGGTTAACTTTTTAGTTTACCTTTTGAAAAGATTGAATTAGTTATTCTATTAAAATTAAAATTAATTCTAAACAATTTGTCTTATAAAAACTTAATCTCTGATTCTTTTAGAAATAATCGTACTTTTTTATCTTTAAAATCTTTACTTTTTTCAAATAACCATTTTGCTGAAACATTTTTATTTCTTGTCTCTTTCCCTTTTGGTTTAATTGGAATTAGAGAATATCCAAAATACCCAACACCCTTGTCAAATATAGGTCCTCTTTCTACTTTACAAAAAACTCTATCTCCAGCCCATTTAATTGTACATGTTTTCATTTTTAGATCCTTTTTCTTATGTCATTATACTTTATCTTCTCTTTAAATAAGCTTAAATTAAGTTTTAATTTAATATAATCAATATTATAAAAGGATTAAAATTTATTAGTACCACTAATGATTATATTGGTGAAGGTCAACTTAATAAAATTGGTATACCTATTTCTGAACAATAAAAATAAGGACTATTTATGAAAAAGCAAAACATTTCTTTTAACTTCCGTTTTGAAAATGGTATATATTATATTTCTGATCTTAAAAAAGCAAAACTTTTTAAATTTATTTCTGAATCAAATATTTCATTGTTAAAATTGAAAGTAGTTAAAAATATAACTATTAAAAAAACTATTAAAAACAATATTAAGACTTACAATATCTCTTTTAAGTATAAGCAATTTAAAAAACTTAAAAAACTTATGTTGAAATATGAAAGTAAATCTAGAATTTTCTTCTATCAGGTACCTAATTTAGATACTGTTTCTGGTGGTGAAACTTATAAATTTATGAAAGTCTTTAACT
>Ga0256837_1002212_pt1 | contig 12337 bp, 14 predicted proteins | sample 4562384metaG_FD_185976 | JGI IMG/M metagenome (GOLD analysis project Ga0256837, IMG submission 185976) | Hydrothermal vent microbial communities from Guaymas Basin, Mexico - 4561-384 | ecosystem: Environmental > Aquatic > Marine > Hydrothermal vents | place: Mexico: Guaymas Basin | collected... | reverse complement strand
ACCAACATAAAACCAAGTAGCAAAAATACCACTAACCGTAAAACCAAACGCAACTGCATCAGTATGCAGTGGACGAAGACGACCAAATGCTGTATATTCTGCAACACCACTACCAAAAGCAGTATTCAAGCCAGGAAATGCAAGCTCAAACGCAATAAATACACCGATACTCATACCTACAGCACCCAAAATGATGGTTGTAACCATGAACATCTTTGCAACCGTATAGTCGTACTCTAATGGACGATTCTCCATATATAGCCTCCTTAAGATTCAAAGCAATAAGTCTCATAAGTGCACAAAAAACACTTATCAAACTAATCAACACTTGTATATTAGCAAGCTATACGTTTAAATAATCTTAATTTAGGAGGAATTCAGGAGGAAAATTAGCTTTTTGTTTAATTTTGGAAATTTATTTGTACTTAAGATTTGAAAGTTTTATCGTCAACTTAAGCAGCTCTTATACTGCTGCTTAGTTATCGCTTTATCAATGAAAGAAATTCAGAGAAGATATAAGCACTCTCTTTTGGACCAGGGGATGCTTCTGGGTGATGTTGCACAGAAAAGATCGGCTCATCTTTATATTTTAAACCCTCAATTGTATTATCAAAAAGATTCAAATGTGTTACTTCTGCAATCTCTGTAATAGCATCTGGAACATTATAGTTATGATTTTGCGCTGTAATCTCTACAAGACCGCTCTTTTCATTTTTCACAGGATGATTACCACCATGGTGACCAAATTTGAGTTTAAAGGTATCATATCCGTGTGAAATAGAAAGCAGTTGATGTCCCAAACAGATACCAAACATTGGAATTTTTGCATTTATTAGCTTTTTAATCTCTTCTTGTTCACGTTTCAGTACCAGCGGATCACCAGGACCATTTGAAAGAAAAACACCATCAATAAGTTTATTGTTATATTTTTCAATCAAATCTTCAGCGATGAAATCATTTGGGACTACTTCAACATCTATCTTAGCGTGAACTAATTCATTTAAAATATTACGCTTCACTCCAAAGTCAATAACAACAATTTTTGCCTCTACTTTTGGCGCTTTATCATACTCAAAAGCTCTATAGTTATATGTACTTGTTGTATGTTTATAAGGCTCTTTTGTGCTCACTTTTTCAATATAGTTCACATCTTCAATACGAGGAGAGTTCTCAAGAATCTTTTTAAGCTCCTCTTTGTCACTAACTTCTGTTGAAGCCACCATCATCATAGCACCCTCACTACGAAGCATCTTTGTAAGATAGCGTGTATCTATATCACAGATTCCCATTACATCAAATTTTTTCAAAAAATTTGTCAGTGAATCTTCTGCTCTAAAATTTGAATAATGCTCTTGATAACGACGAACAATCATACCCTTTGCGTGAGCAGCAAGAGACTCCATATCTTCATCATTCACACCGACATTACCAATCTCCGGCATAGTAAAAGTCACAAACTGACCTGCATATGAAGGATCGCTCATAATCTCTTGATAACCAGTCATTGAGGTATTAAAAACTATTTCACCTACTTCCGTTTTATCGGCACCAAAACTGTTTGCTTCTAAAAAAGTACCGTTTTCTAAATATATCCAAGCTTTTTTTAGTCTGCTCATATCTACTCCATTCCTCTTTTGTTCAGCTCTTCTCGGTAAAGTTTTTCAAAAAGTATTTCAAACTCATCAGTTCCGGGAATAAATTTTCTTTTGTATGAATGTATCTTATCCATAACCGCATCTTCTATCTCGGAACTATCAGCCAAAAATGATGTAATTGCATTGAAGATAATGTTTTTCACACGATTTTCATTAACATCAAAGTGAATAAGATCTTCTTCATAAAGTTCATCTAAAATCTTATGCGCTATATCAGAAAAACGCTCTTCATAATCCAAGATAACATCAAATTGTGGTGCTAATTTTTTCTTAATCATAAAGAAAAGCTGACGCTCATCTGCTAACATGAACTCAATCTCCTCTTCATTCTCTTCAAGGTATTCGTTTACTTTTTCTTCTAAAGCCATCTCTTTTTTGACACTCTCTTGAAGAATTTTCTCTGCCTCATGGGCAACAGGCTCAAGTCCACGAGTAAGTGTTACCGCACCACTTTTTGCTAAGTCGATAGATATTTTGTTTGATATATGGGGAATAGTTTTTAATGATATTTTCATGATGGCGACCTGCTTATTTATTTAAATTCAGACATTTTACAATAAGTTAGGTAAAAATCTTATTAGAGAAAATTATTTTGAGAGCAGGAGTGTTAATTGAGAAGCTTTTTTGGCATCCATTTTTGTCAAAATTTTTCCTACAATCTTTGGTTTGAGCGACTGTAAAATAACTGCTGCTTGTTTTGTATCCATATCAGAGAGTATATTTGCAGCGGATGCCGGTTTCATTTTTGCAAAGGTTTGTGCAATTTTACTCATCTTTGTAGATTGCAACTCTTTTAAAATCTTTTTATTTTCAGCAAGCATTTTTTTAAGTGAAGCCTCTTTTTGTGTTATCTCTTGGAGTTTTTTATTTACTTGTTCTTCTTGGAGGGAGAGTTTTTTCTCTTTTTGTTTCAGCAACTCTTCTGTTGCAGTTTTTAAAGCCTGCAGCGACTGTTTTTGTTCATCTATGCGCTCTAATTCTACTAATAACTCACTCTTTCTCTCTTTAAAAATCTCTGTACATTCAAAAAGTTTGTCACTCGTTTGCAGCGCAAAAAGAGTATTGTAAAAAAAAAGTAGTAGGAGTAATCCTCGTATCATGAAGCCTGCCTTGAGTTTTCTGTTTTTTGTGCATAGGTCATTAAAGCCACTTCATCTAAATCTTTTGCTTCTTTGATCTTTTTGGCTTTTAGCATCTTTTCTATCTCTTGTAACTCTAAATATTTAAATTTTTCATACTCAATCATATCATGCTTAAGCTGCTCTTTTGCCTCTAAAAGCTCTTTTTGTGCGTATGAAACCCATGCTTCGTTATGTGCAATAATTGCTCTTTGCGAGTCCAAAAGCATTCTGTTTGCCAAGAAATCAGAGATCAGGCCATGATCCGGTGTGTCAATATTTTGTAGCTCTGCCAACGACTCACGCAGCGCCTCTTTGGCATTCAAAAGGTTTTTATTTGCATTTTGCACGACCCGTTCACTCTTTTGCATTGTGTTTTTCTTCAAACTGATCAAAGCGCTAAAACGAGTCTTCATGCTTTTATTTCCTTGATTTAGAGGATTATAGTATCATCTCTCTCTGGTGAAGTTGAAATGATTCCAACTTTTGTCTGACTAATCTCTTCAATAAGTGTAACATAATCTTGTGCACTCTGCGGTAAATCTTCAAATTTACGCACACCTACTGATTTATCCCAACCTTGAAAAGTTTTATAAATCGGTGTCACATTCTCTAAATCTACAGGGAGATAATCTATCTCTTTACCATTATATTCATACGCAACACAAACTTTTACCTCATCAAAACCATCCAAGACATCAAGCTTCATTAATGCAAGTTCATCGCAACCATTCAAACGACTTGCATAACGCGTAGCTACGGCATCAAACCAACCACATCTTCTTGCACGTCCTGTTGTTGTTCCAAACTCATGCCCCTGCTCACCAAGACGCTTGCCATCTTCACCTAAATCTTCAGAAGGAAATGGTCCATTACCAACACGTGTACAATACGCTTTTACAATTCCTGTCACTTTTCCTATATCTTTAGGGTTAAGTCCAAGACCTGTACATGCTCCTGCACTTACTGTTGAGCTTGATGTTACATATGGGTATGTTCCATGATCGATGTCAAGCATAGTACCCTGAGCACCCTCTAAAAGTACGCGTTTACCCTCAGAATCAAGTGCACGCCATACCATCTGCGTAGTATCTGTAATAAAAGGAGCAAGTTTCTTTTTATACTCGGTTAACTCTGCTAAAAGATCTTCTCTTTTTGGAGCATGTAGGTCCATAACATCAAAGATAGGTTTGTTTTGCTCAAAATAGTCCAAAATTGTCTGACACAATTTTTGGGGATTTAAAAGTTCACCTACACGATGTCCTATGCGGTTGATTTTATCAGAATACGCAGGTCCAATTCCTTTACCCGTCGTACCGATTGCTTTATCACCCTTAAGACGCTCTTTTGCCTGATCTATCATTGCATGGTAAGAGAGATTAAGGTGCGCTTTATCAGAGATATAAAGTCGCCCTTCAAGTCCTTCAAACTGCTCCATCTCTTTAATGATAGATGAAGGAGAGAGGACAACACCATTGCCTACAACATTAACAGCATTAGGGTTAAGCACACCTGATGGAATAAGGTGCAAAGCATACTTCACACCATCTACCCAGATAGTATGTCCCGCATTGTGTCCACCCTGAGAACGACAAACCATATCATACTCTAACGCTAACTTATCTACTATTTTACCTTTGCCTTCATCACCCCACTGGATTCCGACGATTACATCTGCTTTATTTCTATTCATTGTTTATTTTCCCTCTTTCTCTAATGCTTCGCATAAAGCATCTGTATATATTGCAAATCCAACTGATGTCAGTTCACCATTTTTATATCTTCCACCACGCGCATAGACCTCGTTCTCTACAATAGCACGAAAATAGAGCTCATCATAATAGAGCATCTTTGCATAATACATCGGTGCAAGTACTGCATTATCACACTTCAATTCTAGACATAACTCTTTCATTTTCAAGAGTTCATCGGCTATCTCTTTTGGTGCAATTTCAATAACTTCATCAATCTGATCTAAATGCTGTAAATAGACTAACTTTGTGAGCCACTCCTCTTTTAAACTAATAAATTTATCTATATTAATATATCTAAAATCATCAATCGTCAGTGTCTCAAACATAGCACTCAACAACTTAGGTATCTTCATATTTGAGATTTGCATTAAAGGTTGTAATTTTAACTTATCAAAGATATCAACAGTAAGATTCATAACAGAAGCCAAATTTTTCTCACCCATAAACTCGACACCTACCTGATACTGTTCAACAGTAGGATAGGTAAAGACAGGTTGAATATAAAACCATTTTTTCTGTTTTGTATTTTCTCCCAAACGCTTTTCAATAATGCGGACTACATCTATTGTTGAATCTGCACGCAACGAAAGAGAGTGGTTTTTTTCATCATTAATACGAATAAGCTCACGCTCATCTGCAATAGATTTATGTTGATGATATGAAAAAATCGGTGTTACAATCTCTTCATATCCATTTACATCAAGCACTTCACTTGCAGTTGCTTCAATATGACGCTTTAATTTTGCACTCTTACCAAAGTAAAGTTTAGAACCGTTTGGAATTTCATGTTCAAGTATCATCTATATCTCTTTTTTTTCTAATGCAGATTTAAAGTAGGTTTCATTATAAACTTTTGACGCAAGACCTGCATACTCCAAGCGTCCCATACGATGCAGAATTAACTCTATTGCATTAACAACCCAAATAGATTCATACGGAGCAATAAGCCCCATTTGGTTAATTCTAAAGATCTTACCCTTTAGATGATCTTGTCCACCTGCAACATTGACACCATACTCTTCTTTAAGCGCAGAACGAATCTTTGATGCGTCTTTATCATCAATCGTTGTCATGCTTTGAGCAGGAACTTTAGGATAAGAGTGCAACCCAATCGCTTCTAGCGCTGCTCTTGTAGCTTTAGCACGTCTGGCAGTATTGCAATAAAGCACACCAAAACCACCCTCTTTTTTAATCGTCTCCAAAACTTCTAAAAGACCTATAATTAACGTTGTAGCTGCCGTATAAGCAGTTGTGTTTTGACGCTGTTTTTTAATTTCTGAAGCAAGGTTAAGATAGTAACCTCTTCCCTCTCCTATCTTCTCAATTGCAGCATTGCTGAGTCCTAAAATTGCAAGTCCCGGTGGCAGCATCAATGCTTTTTGACTTCCTGCAATAAGGCAGTCAATATCTGTCACATCTATTCTCTCTACTCCAACAGCAGTGATACCATCAGCAATAATCATAATCTCAGGATTAATGGCTTTAACAGCCTTTGCCAACTCTTCAACAGGATGACGAAGACCACCTGCACTCTCAGAGATCTGAACAGCAATAGCGTCAATATCTGCATTTGCTTTTACTGCTGCAACAACAGCTTCAACACTGACGGGTGTATCCCACTCATTTTTAATCTCAACAGAGCCAAGTCCATATGCTTTTGCTATTTTGCCAAAACGCTCTCCAAATTTTCCAGAGTTAACATTAAGCAGTGTGTTGTGACAAAGATTGCTAACTGCTGCTTCCATAGCGCCTGTTCCGCTAGAAGCTATCATAACAACTTCATCTGTGGCAAAAAGTTCAAAAAGATGTTCACGTGTCTTTTTGAAAATTGCTTCAAATTCAGGTGTACGGTGATGCATTGTTTCAGCAGCCATTGCATTTCTAACGTTTTGAGGTACTGGAGTCGGACCGGGAGTAAATAGTAACATTGAGTTTTTCCTACTTGGTTTAATGTTTAATTTTAAAAAAACCTCGTATTATATCGAAATATGTTTAAATTATAAATTATAAGGCAAAAAATGACACTATTTGATTCAACCATTTTAGGAGTTATTGAAGGTTTTACAGAATTTCTCCCTATCTCTTCAACAGGGCATCTTATTGTTGCTTCAAAATTTTTAGGTATTAACCAAACAAGCGTAACCAAAGCCTATGAAGTTATTATTCAATTTGCCGCGATTTTAGCTGTCGTTCTTAACTACAAAGAGAAATTCACTCTCAAAAAAACAGAACTTTGGAAAAAGCTCATTCTCGCCTTTATCCCAATTGGTGCTGTTGGTTTTGTTTTTTCACATCAAATAAAAGCACTCTTTAGCATTAATGTTGTAGCTACTATGTTTATTGTTGGAGGCATTGTTTTTTTAATTGTTGAAAAATTCTACATTCCAAATGAGAAAAAACTCATTGATGATGTAGAAAAAGTCTCTTATAAGCAGGCTTTTCTTATTGGTATTGCGCAGATCTTCGCCCTAATACCAGGAACATCACGTGCAGGTTCCAGCATTATCGGTGCACTGCTTGTCGGACTCTCACGCAAGGCAAGTGCTGAATTTTCATTTTTGCTTGCCTTTCCTGTTATGTGTGCAGTTACAGGCTATGATCTCCTCAAACATTATCATGAATTTTCTGATGCAAACTTAATGACACTCGCACTTGGTTTTGTCGTTGCTTTTATTGTCGCATATTTAACCATCAAACTCTTTTTAAAGTTTTTAGAAAAATTTACCTTTGTTGCTTTTGGAGTCTATAGAATTGTATTTGGCATCTTCTTACTTCTACTTTTTCACTAAAAACTCACTAATGGAATAAAAATTGCTTCATCTTCTTTAGTTATAAATGTTAAAGGAGATATCATGCAGAAATTCAGCAGATATAACGCCCACCTACATTTAGTTTTACAGAGACTTGAGCACTCATTTTATGAGCTTAGTCGCAAGTTTTTATAATACTTTCAAAACTTTTGAAGCCAAAGAGAGCGCTTTTGAACGATGAGATAATTTTTTCTTTATCTCATTGTCTAACTCACCCAATGTTTTCTCATATCCCAACGGAATAAACATAGGATCATATCCAAAACCACCATCTCCTCTTGCTTGTGTAATTGCAGTTCCAACCATCCAACCATGCACAGTTCGCTCTTTATCTTTTGTTACAATGGCAATGGCCGCAGTATAATGTGCAGGTGAACTTGAGACACCTTTGGCTTGTATATCTTCTATGAGCTTATAAAGGTTGTCTTTGTCACTTGCATTCTCCCCTGCATAACGCGCACTGTAAATTCCAGGAGCACCGCCGAGCACATCTACGCTAATACCACTGTCATCTGCAAGGACAACAGCCTCTTCATCACCCAAAGCTTTATAGACTGCTCGTGCTTTAATCAGAGCATTTTCTTTAAAGGTATCTGCATCTTCGACTATCTCAAATTCGTCAATAAGCTCTGTATATGCAACGACTTCATAATGTTGGCAAAGCTCTTTTATCTCTCTTACTTTTCCCTTGTTTGATGTTGCCAAAACTAACTTCTTCACGCCACTTCCTTAAATTATCTTTTAAATTACTACTTTTGTATTTTGCAAATCAATTATAAATAATAGTTGCTCTATAATTTCAAAATTATATACTAATTCACTTCAAAAAGGCTTTTACTATGTTTAAAAAAGTTTTCCCACTCTCTACAATTCTATTTTTGAGATTTTTAGGACTCTTTTTAGTTTTACCCGTTCTCTCTGTTTATGCCCTCGACTTAAAAGGTGCAACTCCTTTTCTTGTTGGTGTTATTGTAGGTGGATATGCCCTCACGCAAGCTATTTTTCAAGTTCCTTTTGGAAGTATGAGTGATAAGATAGGAAGAAAACCCACTATTTTGTTTGGTCTCTTAATCTTTCTAGTCGGTTCTCTTGTTTGTGCATACTCTACTGATATTTATACACTTATGCTTGGTCGATTTTTACAAGGTGCCGGGGCTATAGGTTCAGTAGTTACTGCAATGATTGCTGACTTGGTCGAAGAGAAAACCCGTGGTCACGCTATGGCTATTATGGGTGGATTCATTGCACTTAGTTTTGCTATTGCTATGGCAGTTGGACCTGTTTTGGCATCACATTATGGTATTAGTGCTATCTTCTTTATTACTGCTGTTTTAGCCGTTCTTGCGATTATTATTTTATTTGTAAAAGTACCGACACCACCTAAAATCAAACATATCTACCATGGAAAAACAAGTACAAAAGATATCTTAAAAGATCCAAATCTTTTAGGTATGATCATTATTAACGCAATGCAAAAAGGGCTAATGACAGCAGCATTTGTTATTATTCCTATCTTTTTAACAGATCCAAAATATGGTTTTGGATGGGCAAAAAGTGATCTATGGATGGTCTATGCACCTGCAATGGTTGCCGGACTTATTGCTATGGGACCTGCTGCTGTATTTGGTGAGAAAAAAAATATCCCTAAACAAATATTTATGACTTCTATTGCACTTTTTACGCTCTCTTTTATTTTAATGGGAACAACAAATTCAAGTGCAGTTTTCATTACAGCCGTTATCTTCTTCTTCGTAGCATTTAATATGATGGAACCTCTTGTGCAATCTATGATCTCTAAATTTGCAAAAGTACACCAAAAAGGTGCAGCACTTGGTATTGCAAACTCTGCAGCATACTTCTTTACCTTTCTCGGTGGTACATTTGCAGGTCTCTATCTCAACGTAAGCTCACGTGAGACACTTGGTTTAACTATTGGAACTATCGGTTTTTTATGGTTTGTCTATACTGCAGTAAAAATGAAAAATCCTCTCCGTTATTCACACCTTGTTATACCAGAGAATGAAGTGGATTTTGAAAAACTCAATAATCTAGAGAATGAACATATTGCAGAGTGGTTTATCAATGAAACAGAAAAAGTTGTTGTTATCAAATATGCAAGTGAAAAACTCAATGCAGATGATTTAAAAACAAAAATTGTTAAATAATCAGTTGAATTATAAGCAAAATAAGATAAAATAAACAAAAAAAAGATGCTGCTATGAAAATATTTTTCTTATTGCTAAGCTTAGGCTTTATGCTTGTAAACTTTACAGGATGTGATAAAAAAGCTATCAATAAACAACCTCACGAAGTCCACTGGGATAGAGATATGTGTAGGCGTTGTGCAATGGTTGTGAGCGATAGAAAAAACACAACACAAGTAATCAACCCCACAAATGGAAAAGTCTATATGTTTGACGATATCGGCTGTATGGTTTTATGGTTTGATGATGAAAAAATTCCATGGAAAGATAAAGCAATTATCTGGATTACAGATGTTAATACGGGAGAGTGGATAGATGCCCGTAAAGCCTTTTACGACACAGAAAACATTACACCTATGGCCTATGGATTTGCAGCCCATAAATCAAAAGACAGCATCAAAGAAGGTCAAGAGATAGTTGATTATAAAGAAGTCTATAAAAGAGTTAAGGCGATAGGAAGATAGGCTTTGTATCTTCCATTATAAGATTTGGCTCAATAAATGGTGCTAAGTGAGATAGAAAATTGAGTAGTGTCATTACCGGACTTGCATAGAAAAATTTTACTTTATGGTTATAGTGCCACAATTGATCTGCATATTGGTAGACCTTAAAAGGGCTATCTCCTATGCCATCACCATCTTCATCAAAGCCTTCATATCTATCCCAATAATTGTACTCCACAACATTAGAATCCTCAAAATTCTTACCGGCATCTTTAACAACATCATTAATATTTGAAAATATTTTATTGTTTGTAATTGTATTATCTTTAATCGAGGCGTGAAAATGCAGTGCTTCTCCATTATAAGAGATTTCATTACCGATAATGTATCGTTTCATACCCTTTGCTTTCTCTTGCCCCTGTATATAAAGTGCCTTAGCGTTAAAACTCACTCTATTATTTTTAAAAACAAAATTTGAAACAGCACCTATCATTACTCCAATACCTGCAGCACCATTAGAACTTAGTATCTCATTTCCAAGCACCTTTGTATTTTGTGCACCCATAAACATCATAGCAACAGAATTATAATTATAGTGATTGGAGCGAAAAACATTGTCGTTACTTAGTGAAAGATGCGTTGCAAAGCGATTGCCTCTAAAGCTATTTTCTTCAAAAAGATTATGGTGTGAGTAATTTAAGGTCACATCACGTACATTTTCAATTATATTGTCTTTAATAATGTTGTGATGTGCGTAATAAAGTTTAAGCCCATTGGCTCGAAGTGGCAAAGTATTTGTTTTTGTCGTAATATAATTATGCACTATTACGGAGCTATTAACTCTATCCATATCAATACCATACAAAACATTTGCTATGTAACAATAAGAGATTTCACAATTTTGTACCTGTTTCATAGATATAGCTGCATCTATTTTTTGCATATCCATACCACTGTTTGTAATGCGCAGATGTTTTAGTATAACATTTGAACTTCTGATGAGGACTACACTCCCCTTGCCATCACCTTTAAGCCGAACATTTTCACCTGTTCCTTCAATAGTTAATGGTTTTGTTATATGAATATTGCCTTCATAGACGCCATCTTGCAGTTTGAGTGTAGCATAAGGGGGAGCAGCATCTATAGCCTCTTGCAAGAGATTTGCAAAAAGAAGTGACGGAAGCAGCACTAGAGTAAAAAGAAATATTTTCATGCCACTCTATCCGTTATAAGTTTAATAAAACTTATGTATCTCTTCCATAATATTGGAGAACTCCATATCATCACCCTTCTCTTTTAAAAATGAAATAAGGTATTTTTCACTTGCATCTACACCCTCTTTTTTTTCAATTTCTAAAAGTTTTGCATAAAGGTCTGCAATAATCTCAATTACATGCTTGGAGATAGTTTTTCGTGATGCATGATATCCAATAATTTCACCCGTATCTGTATTTTTTCTAATTTCAAATTCAGTAAATATCCAATAGTAACGTCCATCTTTTGCAAGATTTTTGACCACTGCATTAATATTTTTACCTTGTTGTATTGTCTCCCATAGAAGCTTGAACACAACTTTTGGCATATCAGGGTGACGCACAATTGAGTGTGGTTTCCCAATGAGTTCATCTTCACTGTAACCACTTACCTCCATAAAATAGTCATTCACATAAGTAATCTTCCCTTTTGCGTCTGTTTCACTTACTATGTATCTTTTTGGATCTAAAGGTATCTCTTCATCTCTTGGTGTAGGTTTATTCATTATTGTGCTCCATTTAAAAATTTTATGAGTCCATAGCTTATATCTCTAAAACCAAATATTCTCGCTCCGTGATGTTTCTTTGAAAACTCCTCTGCCGCTTTATAAGAATCAAAAGGAACCAAATCATCGCCTGCTGGTGAAATCTCATCTGTTCCATAAACAAAAAAAGCGCCCTTTGCATTAATTGTTTTTGCTGTTTTAAAATCAGTAACATAAAGATTTTTAAAATCTTGTTCACTCGTAAGGTGAAAGTCTTCAAACCAAGCACCCGGATGTAGATAAAACTCAAACATCCCTTTTGGAGAAGAGAACAAAACTCTTTTTCCATTTGAGAGCTCTATTTCAGCCACCCAAGAAGGATATTTGTAAAGTTTCAAGTGTCGAACCTCTCCTACAGCATCCTTTTTATATGTAATCTCATGTGCGAACACTACACTTGAGAGAACTAGTAAACCAATAATAAATTTCATCATAACAACTCCTATACCAAATCTTTTTTCTCAAATATTTTATAGCCTAAAAATGCAAACATTAAACCTAACATTAAAGGATAGCCAATAGAAACTAAAACAAAAACTGTTTGACTCATAGAGT
>Ga0256837_1002211_pt1 | contig 12337 bp, 9 predicted proteins | sample 4562384metaG_FD_185976 | JGI IMG/M metagenome (GOLD analysis project Ga0256837, IMG submission 185976) | Hydrothermal vent microbial communities from Guaymas Basin, Mexico - 4561-384 | ecosystem: Environmental > Aquatic > Marine > Hydrothermal vents | place: Mexico: Guaymas Basin | collected... | reverse complement strand
CATGAGGTTTTACACAAAAAATTAAAAGAGTTATTTTCAGCTATTGAGATTTACGAAAAAAGTGATTATTCTAAGAGAAATGAGTTTAATAAACTAGATACTTTTAAGGATTTTATCAAGCATTTTATTCGGGATATGGAGAGAAAAACAACAAATATTATTTAGAAAAATAATTCAGGGAAAAGCTTATTATAACACCACAGGTATTGTGATAAATCCCCCCTAATAAATAGCTTTCAACCTATCAAGTAAATTATTTAAAATTTTATCATCAATCTCAATATTAAATTTGTCGGCAACCAAAGTTTGAAGACTAATCGCCTTCTCTATATATTCTACTTGTTCTTCAAAAGTAAATCTTTTCCAACTATTTTTATTTTTTTTACCATTATGATGTTTTAAAAGAAGTTGTAGATTATTTGGATGATGTTCTCCTTGAGTATCTCTATTGAGTAAAGCTTGAGCATGGTCTATCTCAAAATCAACTCCAAAAAACAATTTAAATGCTCGTTGAATATTTTCAAGTTCAGAGATACGATACAACTCTAATACTTTCATTTTTTCCTTAGCATTATTAATAATATCTTGTCTTCTAAGAGGTTCAATATCTTCATCTATTTCATTTTGTGTATGTTCTTCTAGTTCATCTTTGGTAAGATATTTCACTTTTTTTGGTCGTTCACTATCATCAATCTGAACTGTCTTAGAAAATCCACCAGCAGAGAGTCTTGATGACATTCGTGCTGCAATTTCTCTTAAACCAGTTGTATCTATCTTTTGATTTTGAGCTTGTTCATTCGCTTTTTCTAATTCATCAGGATACATCTCTGCAAATTTAACTGCCCATTCAGATACTGTTACAAAATCATTAAATGTTTTTAGTGCTTCAAGATATTTTTCGTGTATTTTCATATTATTTACTCTTTTTGAATTTATAAAACTGTTCTACATCATCTACTTTTTTCTTTACTCCCTTATTTAACAATAATAGAGCAACTTTTCGTTTTACCATCATTTCAGTATGCTTTCCAACTTCAATTTCAATAATAGGTTGTGATTCATATTCTGTATTTTTTATATAAGTATCACTCATCCATAAAGATACATTTGAATTTTGAAAAGCCAACTCATTATTTACCTTTGCACCACCATCTAATCTAAATAAACCTGTTAAAGACTTTGAATTAAAATCTATTGAACCATCCAATGTAATAGATACGATACTCTTTGGTGATATAAAACCAATATCTGTACTTGGTAGCTCTAATAAATCTACAATTCCACTAAACTTAGGAAAATAAGGTAATTTATCTACATATTTTTTTATAACTTCACTTGATTTTATTCGCTTATCTAATTCTTGTGAAAAGTTGGAAAAAAAAGTAATAACATCAATTTTTTTAGTAAATGCGATTTTGATACAATCACCTATCTCACCTAAAATAATGTATGAACCACTTATACTACTTAATGAATAGTATTTCACTATATTTCTTATTTCATCAAAAAATATTTTATAATCTTGGTCACCTAAAATATTTTGTACATTTTCAGAGTCAACTAAATCAATAAGAACATAAGATAGATATTTATTCTTATCCCATGCTCTAACAATAGCAGTTGCTTTTTTGATTTCTAGACTTTTTGCTTGAATTAAATCAAATTGCTCAGTATCAACAATAGCATCTATAATTGCATAAAAGATGTTAATATCTACCTCTTCTGAACAATTAGGGCATATTTTTTGGATGCCATGTAATTCCTCTGAACAATGATTACATTTTACAGTTTCAATTTTTAATACATCATTATCAACTAATGCAATAAAAATCTTTTTAGATAATCTAGTTGCAATACCCATCTTCGATGATAAAGTTACTATATCTATCTGCTGTTTTAAAGCTGATTGAAATAAAAGTTTATGCAGAGCCTCTATATTATGAGGCTTTAAATCAAGTTTCTTTTGAAAATTCAAGAACTTTAGAAATGATGGCTTCATAAATTTCCTCTGTATAATTATTATTTTTTATGTTAATTTTCTTATCATTGACATCAAAGTCAAAGATAATACTATCTACAATTTTCCCTTTCATTTTATCTTTATTTATATCTTTTTCAAAGGTTGTAATATTTCTTACTAAAATTGCAAATGCATGAAACTTTGTTGTAGTAGTATCACTTATTAATTGGCTTGTAAATTTTGCATCAGATGTTTTGTGCTCTGAATGATCTTCAAAGAAACCTATTAAAGTACCTTTTCTTGCATAATAATCTTTAACTTTTTTTTCAATTTCTGTAAGTCTTTGTTTTCTTTGAGAAGTTACAATATCTTCATCTTGTTCATCATTTGTACCATCTTCATTATGAAAATGATGAATAGTTGGCACAATAATAAAATCACTTTGTTTTAATGCTAAAAGCTTGTCAAAAACTTTTTTTGTAAATAATGACTCTTCTTGTTCTTCTATAATTGTTTGTACAAATTGTTCTCTATCATCTGTTAATTTTAAAGCCTTTGAAACTTCTTTTACTATTACTTCTCTATCCTTTTCATACTGTTCATCAGAAGCTTTTTTGCCATCTTCTTGAATATACGAATCATCCATTACAAATTCTAAAACATCATTTTTAATATCAAATTTCATTTTAGATATTACACGAGTTTCTTCCATTAGTTCCGTTTTTATCGATGTCATAGAACTATATTTATTATCTGTAAGTTCCAAAATATTTGCTGATAATGTTTCCCATACTTCACTTTCTAGTTTGTCTTTTTCAATTGTCAGGTTTGATTTATTATAAGCACCTTTTGACAATATTATAGTTATTTCTTTATCTGACTTTGACAGCTCTATTACTTTCCAGTTTTTAGGAATTGTATAATCATATGCTATACTCTCTAACGATTTTACTAAGTTCTTTTCATTATCATTTAGAGAAAATTTATGGAGTTCAACAGATTTTCTAGCAAAACTTTCATGCGATTTTAAAAACTGCTTGAATATACCTAGATTGTCATCATATTTTATAATTTCAGTAAAAATTTTTGTAACATCTTCACTTATTATACTTTCGGCTAATACTTTATTTGAAATATCAGATTGTTGTTGTACTGTATAAATATATTTTTTCTTATAAGCATTTGTCCAACTATTTTTTCCTTTTGAAGCAAATACCTCATAAAATAATTTTTTATCACTTTCTTTATAATTCATTCGTTCTCCCAATTTTTATTTTATGCCACCATAGCAACGATATGATTAACAACCGTTTTACCCATTAAAGAGATAATTCCACCTTGTCCTATATACATATCATCTTCTAATGTATCCCACATATCACGAGCCATATATCCATTTTTAATCTGTTGTTGTATCTCATTTGGTTCAAATTGTTGTAAAAACATTTCATTGTCTTTATTTTGTACAACTTTAGTTTTTATTTCTTCTTTTTCGGAAACTTCTTCACATATCTCTTTTATAATAATCGCTTCATCTTTGTTGATTTTATATTTCTCAATTATATTTTCAAGTGCTGTTTCGATAGTGCTTTTTGGAACTTCTCTATTGCCTCCACCACCTTTTCTAGTCTTCGTTTTTTGTCCATCATTGCAAGTATTACCTATGAATTTTACAGCACCTTTTGACAATTCTACTTTTTGTAAAAACTTAATAAGTTCAGATGTTTTCCCTTTAGTTAAAAGAAGTTGTCCTATAGTCTCAGCAAATACAATAAAGTTATTTAACTTTTCACTTAGCTCAAAAAACTGTGCAATAAAATAGTAATGTTTTATATATCTATTAAGTAGAGATACATATCGTTTTCTCTCTTCTAAGTCAGATATTTTACTTTCAAAAATCATCTTATATTTTTGATTCATATTACTTAAATTTGCATCGCTCGTTGAGTTTCTTTCTCTGGCTTTTTTCTCAGTCTCTATATATTGTTCAACATATTTAGTAATCTCATCTAGTGTAAATACTTTTAAATCATTTATCTCTTCATATAATTTCTCTAGCACTTCAACTTTTGGTTCTTCTTCTTGATATGGTGAACCTTGTCGATGTTTATTAAACGAGTTAAATATCTCTTTAGAGTTATTAGTAAAATCAACCACCAAAATATCATCTTGTTCTTTATCTATATGTTTTCTGTTTAACCTTGAAACAGTTTGTATAGCATTTACTCCATTGACTGCTTTATCTAAAAACATAGCTGATAGTAGTGGTTGGTTAAAACCAGTTTGAAACTTATTTGCTACTACTAATATACGGTACTCATCCAACTCAAACACATCTTCAATGACTTTATTTTTATGTAAAGTGTCAAGTTCATTGATTTTCACTTCTTCTATGCTTTCTCCAGTTATTGGGTCACTATAATCACTAAATGCAAATAACACTTTGTAAGGTAATTTTTTCTCTTCAAAAATTGTTTTTAGATTCTGAAAGTATTTTAACCCAGCTGGTCTTGATGAAGCCACTACCATAGCTTTACCTTTGCCTTTAATACTATTTGCTACTTTTTCTTCAAACATTTTTACGATTACTTCTGATTTGTATTGAATCAAGTCATCATCATTAAATGCTATATTTCTAAGAGCTTTACTAATTACTCCACTAGGAAATTCAGTATCAGGTAATACACCCTTAGCTTTTAAATGGTAAAGAGTTTCATAAGAGATAATATTACTAGCGACATCAAGAATATATCCCTCTTTTATAGCTTCCTCTTCGGTGTAAGTATCAAATGGTTCTCCAAAGTAAGCAACTGTTTTAGGTGTTGTAGTCGCTGTAAAAGCTATAAAGACTTGGTTAGACATATCTATCTTGTTAAGTTTTTCGGTTATCTCATCTTCAACTTCTTCACCACTCTCAACAATATCCTCCGCACCCTCTATAAACATCGTTTTTAAAGTGTGAGACATTTTTCCATCTTGTGAGCGATGGGCTTCATCTATTAAAAAGGCTACTTTTCTATTTTTTAATTCTTCACTTTTTTCTATCTTCTCTTGAATGTAACCAAACTTGTGGATGGTTGAAACAATAATATCTTTGTCTTTATCTAAAAAATCTGCTAGTTGTGTAGAAGTTTTAGCAAAATTTACTTTAGTACCTAAGTGTGTAAACTTTTCTAAATCATCTCTTATATTTTTATCTAAACTTTTTCTATCAGTAAGTATAATGACATTATCAAAAACTTTTTGATTATCATTTGTATATAAACTGTCAAGCAAGTCCGCCATCCAAGCGATTGTAAGTGTTTTTCCTGAACCTGCGGAATGATTTATCAGATATTTTTTTGCCAGAGTTCGGTTAGTATTGATATGCTCATTCAAGTTTTGTGAAAGATTTCTAGTGCTTCTTAATTGGTGGTATCGTGGAAAAATTGTAAAACTTTTTGTAGTATGAACTTCACCATTTTCATCTATCTTTTGGGAAGATGGAACAAAGATTAAAAAACTCTCCAAATAACTAACAATACTATCTTTAGATAAAGCATCCCTATATAAATGTTCTACTGGGTATTCTCCCTCAGTATCTGCCACATTATTTAAAGAAGCATTGAACCACATAAAATATTTTTCACTTCTTGGATTAGTAGATACCTTTACTTCTACATTACTTGAAGCAATATATAAAAAAGGTAATTTATAAAGATTATTTTCTAAATCTCTGTTTAAAAAACTACCATGAATAGCATTATCTACATCTTGCCCCTCATCTTCATGTTTAAGTTCTATGACTATGATAGGTAAACCATTGAGCCATATAGTTAAATCTATTCGCTCTTGAGTTTTCGAGTTGTAATAATACTCATCTTTAAAAGAGAAGATATTTTTTTCATAGTTGGCTTGTTGTTCTTTGCTTGTGTTAGAACGAGGTTTAGGTTTGTATAGTTCAAACTCAACACCTTTCACATTTAACTTATCTCTCATGATAAGCCAAAGAGGTTTTTTATTAGTTTCAGATTTAAGGGAGTTTAGTATTGTTTTGTCTGTATCTGTGCCAAAGTTTTCTTTGAGTTCATTGTATTTATCTTCTTGGGTAGCTTTGATAAATGTAATCAAATCATCTTCTATAAAGTGGTACTCTTTATCTTTCAACTGTGAAGTTTTAAGTGAAACATACTTATGAGTTTTTTCTAAATAATCACATATATGTTTTTGAAAAAGTGTCTCTTTATTGCTTGGCATATTACTCTCCCTAACTACCCTTATAGATTTGTTTTTTACCTGTTACACATTCATGTATAAGACTATCTCTATACTCAAGTAGAACTTTTAGTTGATTTCTAGAATTATCACTATAAGATAACTTTGTTGTTCCAAATTTAATTTTTTTTATTTCATTAACTTCATCTAACAGTTTTTCTAAATATTGTGAAATCACTTGTTGCTCTTCTAGCGGAGGAAAGGCTATTTTAGTAGTTAGGTAATATGTAACATTTAAATTTTGGATACCCGTTGTCTGTTGAACATATGGATAATTTAATTTTCTATTGTACAAATTTAAAAATACAAAATTCATAAACTTTATATCAACAGTATTATCAAAATCAATTTTTGCCATAAAATTAGAACAAATTGCAGGCTCTGTTAAATTTTTTGCTAATCCAACCCTACCAACAAATTGTTTTTCTCCTCCTCCAGATTTTTCCATTATTAAGCAATTATTACTTAATTTTCTAGAATTAAATGAAGACTTTTTAATTTTTCTAATTGTTAAATTATTATAATTGAAGTAAATATCATCTAAATCAGCAACTCGTAATACAATAGTGTTTATTCCATCTTTATCACTTTCTGGATCACTTCCCCAGTCTCCACCAACAACATTAATTGTCTTATCTTTAATTCTATCAACTTTCCAATGTTCTGGATATTTTTGAATTGATTCAATACTACTATTTACATATTTATAATTCATGAGTACTGACCTACCTTTTTTAATAATATTTCTGATTTTTTTTCTAATAACCAAAATTCCTCTAAAAGTTTATCACTTGATTGAGGTTCAATATATTTATAAAAATATTTATTTGGTAAAAATTCATATCCAAGTTGTTCATATTCATTCCAAGTGATAATTTCACATTCTATCTCTCTAGCTAAAAATTCATTAATATAAGCTTTTTTATCTGTTTTAGTTCTATCATATGGGATATATTCATTATCAGATATATAATATCTATGCTTATACTCTGCAACTTTGTCTTGCTCTTTAAACCATTTTTTAACTTCATTAAGAGGTTTATCTTTTAGTTCTGTCAATTCATCTTTGAGCTTGTTAGCTACAAGTGTTTCAAAAGCTTTACTGCTATCATAGTAAACTTCAAAAGATAAATCAGCGACTTTAATATGAAAAGTGAAATCCCCATATAAATCAAATTTCTTTTTAACATTGGCATTATTTAATTGTACATCAAATGGCTCTTGTATCCACATTTGATTTCCATTTTCATCCTCTTGCCAAAATACAACATCGATTTTATGAAATGCAAAATCTGTATAATGAAAAAGTTTTGAGTTTTCATTTTCTTTATAATTATGAAATTGTTCTTGTATCCACTCTCTATGTTTATCAGTTATTTTATTTCTTTTATTTCCAAACGATTTAGCTTCTTTTTCATATTGTTCTCTTGCATTAATTATAAGAACTTGGTCTCTTTTACTCTCTGGTTTATTGTTGTTAAGTATCCATATATATGTATAAATGTCAGTATTAAAAAACATTTGATTTGGTATCATTACAATAGTATCAAGAAGATTGTTTTCTAATATATGTCTTCTTACCTCACTCTCCCCTTGTGTGGCATCACCATTACTTAAAGGGGAACCGTTAAAGAGTATAGCTATTTTAGAGCCACCTTCATTAACCGGTTTCATTTTATCTATCATTGTAAGTAAAAAGAGCAATGCTCCATCTGTTTTAGGAATAGCCCCACTATCTTGTCCTACATTACCCCATGAGTATCGTGATGTTCCTAATCTCTCAACATCATTTTTGTATTCACTCCAATCAACACCAAATGGTGGATTTGAAATCATATAGTCAAATTTAAACTCTGTATGTTGGTCTCCATCATCTTCAATACTTTCTATATGAGGGATAAGTGAATTACCATGAGTGATATTACTATGTGTTTCACCTTTTAGTATCATATCTGCTTGACACATTGCATAGTTTTGAGATAAAAGTTCTTGACCATTTAGGATAATTAAATCCTCTACATTTTTCAAACCTTTTTCCGTTTTTGCTTTACTTAGTAAGTGTTCTTTTGCAACAGAGAGCATACCACCAGTTCCACAAGCAGGGTCATAAAGTGAGATTGATTGAGTAGCAGTTTCTGGGTCAAAATCTATCTCCATTAAATCTACCATTATTCGTATGATTTCTCTTGGTGTAAAGTGTTCTCCTGTATCTTTGGCATCATCTTGAGAAAACATTTGGATTAGGTTCTCATAAACATAACCCATCTCAATGTTTGATAATCTTTGAGGGCTAAAGTCAGCTTCTGCAACCAACTGAATAATACTAGCTAATCGTTTCTCTTTTACCATTTTAGTAACAGTTTGGCGATACTCAAACTTCTCTATGATTTCATCAATATTATCACTAAAACTATTGATGTAATCTCTAAAATTTGCTTCTACTTGTGAAGAACTCTCAGCAAAAATAGATTTAAGTGTCCATTGTGATTTATTGTAAAAAGAGAGGTTCTGTTCTTTGATTTTAATTCGTTTGTTGAGGGTATCTAACTTTTTTAATGCTTCTTCTTCATTTATTTTAAATAGTTCATCGATAGCTTCATCACTAAAACTTTTATCTTTAGCAATAAGTTCATTTTTAAACTCTTTTCTTCTTTCTTCAAGCACACCCTCTATTCTTCGTATCATTATCATTGGAAGAATAATACTAGGGTAATCTTTTGCCTTAAACTTACCACGAAGTTTTATAGCACCTTTCCAAAGGTCAGAGGTTAAATTTTCTAATTTTTCTTTATTTATCACGAGAGAAACACCTTTGCTAATTTAATAGTTTTTAATTCAATATAAATTATTTTCTATTATTATAGCTTGTGTTTGTAATGAAAGAAGTTAATTAAGTATTATACTGTTAACAATTTTCTTTTTTGAACATATGTATAAAGTGTGGAGGGAGAGCCATAGCCTAAATGTTTATCTATAATTTTTTTATAACTAAGTCCTAGTTCTAATAATTCAACAATTTTTTCTTTATCTTTGTCAAAAATACTTTTTTGGATGACTCCTGTTGGCTTTCCAAGTTTTACACCTCTATCTTTTAAACCTTTGAGTGCTTCTTTTGTTCTTTGGCTTATCATATCTCGTTCAAACTCACTAAACATAGATAACATTGTAATCATCATTTTATTCATAGGGTCACTCTCTTTTATAAAGAGATTTTGTTTGAGTATGCGAATTTCAACACCTTTTTTTAAAATCATATCTATAAGATTAATGACTTCTCCTGTGTTTCTACCAAGTCTTGACAATTCTGTTACGATGAGTATGTCATCTTTATTGAGCTGTTCAAGTAACTCATCTATTTTTCTGACTCTTGTATCCTTACGAGAAGATATTTCAATCTCTATAGATGTGTCAATGGTAAGATTATTTAGGTTACAGTATCGTTGTATTTCATCTTGTTGATGTTTGATTGTTTGAGTGTCGCTACTAACTCGAATGTAGGAAAATATCATAGGAAAGTGCCTTGTTCTGATTTAATGTAATTATACTATTAAATCAGAATAAAGTGAAGGGTTTTGTGGGAGGGTAAACCACCATATTAGAAAGGGGTTTAATGGTGGTTAAGGCAGGAGATGAGCTTAAGCCATCTCTTTAGGAGCTTTAGTTGGAATAAACTCCATTAATATAGACTTTGTAGTATTATGCGAAGCTTTTAGTTCCCCTTTTTCTTTTTCAAGCATCTCATTCTTTTTCTCTAGCTCCTGAATCTGTCTTATAAGCTCAGTTTCCTTATTGATAGAAGCCTGATACTTTTTGGTGATTTCATAAACCCCCATTTCCAGTAGCTCATCAAAAGTAGCCATATCCATGCCATCAGGCTTTTGTTTATACTTTTTCTCTTCAGCTAGAGCAGCTTTTTTAATCTTAATGCTTTCATCAAGTTCATCAAATGGCTTATTATCGCCATTTATAACTGCATCAAAATCTTCATTAGATAATGACTTCATCTTAATAAGCTTCGTCATAGAAGGTTTTGAAAACCGCTCTATCTTTTTTTCAGTAAGAGAAGTAATTCTTAAATCAACTACAATCAACTCAATGTCCTCTTTCTTAGCTTTAACACTAGTATCAAATTTCTCTTGACTCTCCAAAGTCATAATGAATCGTAAATATCTAAGAACCTGCTTAGGACTTATTATATCTGCATTTACAACAGCATTAAATCTATTTCCAAATACAAATTTTGCATCTAATAAGATTTTAGCAAGTGCTATATACTTAATTAACTTGCTTTGTTCACTCTTATTAAAAAGTTGATGAGTTTTTTCCTCATTAGCACTAATGTCATTAAGTACATTTTGAATTTTACCGATAATTTCATTCTCTTGCTTCTCCATCTCAGCCACTTCTTCTGGTGAGCGAAACAATATATTAGCATAACCACTATTTGTAAGATTTTCTTCCGAGGAACGCATATCTTCTAATGTTGGAATCTCTTTAGGTTCATACCCAAATATTGTTTGAACACCTGAAATTTCTTTTTCAGAAGACATAAGTTTAGAATCAGAAGACAGGATGTCTTTTGATTCTGTTGACTCAGTTGTATTTCCTGCGTTTGCCGCCGCTAATTCTTTTTTCATGGGATTTTTTTCCTTTTGTACTTTGTAAGAGTTCGAAACTCTGATATTATTAGAACCTATTTGATATGTTGGTGGAGCACCAAAAGGGGATTTCACCCTAAACAGAACCTTTTCATAATTAAAAGGAACACCTATTATTAGAAAGCTAAAACCCAGTTTTTCTTTCAGCATTTATATTATGCCTAGTAAAAAATGTCATGAGATGACACAAAATTACAAATTTTCAATATAATGCTTAATATATAAAATATGGTGGTTTATATGCAACAAAGTATGGCGACAATAACAAAAAGACGATCAGGTATATTGGATTATTTTTTTTATATTAAAAGTCAAGACAATGCTAGAGATGTTAAAAGAATAGATTTGCAATGGTTAAGACCAAAAGATATTAAAGCACATTTATCTACTCATGCTTCTGTGAATTACAGAACATTTCTCCGAGATATAGAGTTTTACTATAAAAAATATACAATTATTGATGAATCTGGATTAGCGCTAGACAAGTATTCTAAGTTAGCTGATAAAAAAAAATATAATACAAAATATAGTCTTACTAATAATAAGAAAATAAATTTTCATATCCCAGCTAATCCATCTCTACGATTTAGTTATGCACAAGCAATCACATCTTTATTAATGGCAACTGACGAATTAATTGATGGGTCAACTGTCTTACCAGTTGTTCAGAGTAATGCTTTTCAAGGGATAGGTAATCAAGTTAAACAAATGATTACATATCTTTTTAGCGGGTTAGTTAGAGATACTTTTTTATCTGTCAAAGTATTCGACTGCTTCCATTACGATAAAGGCTCCCTTTTGTCAATATTAGTAGAACTAGTAGAGTTTAATCAGCATATAAATATTGATATAGAAGTTAATAGAAGTAAGATTTCATATAAAAATGTAGTATTAGAAAGTATCTCTCTAAATGAAGACATGTCAATAGGATTAAATTTCACAAACTCTAATATCTTAGTTGAATCACTAGATAATATTAAAAATATTTCAATACTTACTAAACACTACCAAAAATCTGATACTAGTAAAACTACAATTTTAAGAGTCAATAAAAAACAGATAAAAGATGAAATGCAAAAGCATAATAATCTCAATAGATTGAAAGAGTGGTTTGAAGTAAATGCAGAAACTATGATGTTAGGTAAAGATTTGGATGAATGTATCAATAATATTTTAAAGAGTAAAATTGAGGACAAGGAGTTTTTATCAAGAGCTCATTTATTACCGATTGAATAAAATTTACTACCTTTTAATTCGACCTTTATAGTTTTCCAACCATCGTTCAACCTCTTCTGGCTCGTACATGATAGTTTTGTTATTAATCATGCTATATGGCAATGGGTCTGTGATTTTACCTCTAAGCCCTTTTTGTTGTCGCCTTGAAAGTCCGTATCGTTCTTCAAACTCTTTAGTCGTTATAAGTTTTGATGGCTGAGCAAGTTTCTTTTTTAAGGTTGCCACATCT